>Ga0315286_10002074_pt1 | contig 18533 bp, 21 predicted proteins | sample YL17G10_0_MG_FD_205038 | JGI IMG/M metagenome (GOLD analysis project Ga0315286, IMG submission 205038) | Sediment microbial communities from Yellowstone Lake, YNP, Wyoming, USA - YL17G10_0 | ecosystem: Environmental > Aquatic > Freshwater > Lake > Sediment | place: USA: Wyoming | collected... | reverse complement strand
CCGGGCGAAGATAAAACGCAGGCTACGCTCGTAGTGCCTTGCGAGGACTGTCCATCGGACGTGGGTTCGATTCCCACCGCCTCCACTTACACCGCCCAGGGTGGTGTCTCTTCCCGCGATTTCGTTCTCCCGCAGCAATCCGTAATTGCGCCAAGGGCGCGGCCAGAGGGGGATTGGGCCGTTTCCGCTTTTCTGACGCTGTGGACTGGGAACACGTAGGCGCAGGCGCGTTCCCCGCCTCACATCCTATTTCGGGCACTTTTTCTCTCTGCTTTCTCGGCCTTCTAGCCCCAAACAGAGAACGACCGGAGCCGGTCGTTCGGGTGCTGAGACGATGTCATATGCGCATTTCTCGGCGTGAGTAAACGCGCTGTACTCGTGTATCTGCCCCCGTTTGGGTGCCTTTTGCCCTTCTTTTCAGCGTATCCCAGACGCAGGTTACAACGACGACAGACGATATATGACATCATCCTGGCTTGCGCTAAGAGCCACAGGAGGCCTCTGGAGCCGCTTCTATTTCGGTACGGAGCAGGAAAAGCCAGCTTTGGCGGCCAATTCATTTCGGACATATGTCCGTTCTGGAGAAACATGGCCCGCCTCCCGAAACGCCTGCTCGTAACCGACGCCCAGTGTCTGCGCATCTCTGACCTGAAGCGGGCCGGGGTCTTCGCCCACCCGGGTGAGTTCCACTTCATATCCTTGGCGCCGGTTGAATCGGCCACCGACGTTCCCCGGCTTGCTTGCTTCTACCTCCCCGGTGTCGAGGGGGCGTCGCTGGCAGTGGCTCATCACGCGAGCGGCCCTGGCCACCACCAGCGGGTGATGCGCTACTGGATAGGCGTCCATGAGATGCCGGGCCATTTCGGTGGAGCGCGCCGCTGGTTCGTCTGCCCCGGCCATCGCGGCGCCCTCGCGCGGCAGGACATCATCTCCAGGGCCGGCCGGGGGCGTACTCCGCAGGGGCGCGCGACCGCGCTCTACCTGCCGCCGGGTGGGACCCAATTCCGTTGTCGGGATTGCCATCAGCTCACCTATCGCACCAAGCAATTTCATTACGGCGCGGGCGCAAAGTCAAGACCCTCTTCCGTACGGCGGGCGACGGCGCCTCCGCCCGGCTCGCTCCTATCTATTGGTGCGGCTCGCCTGCAGCTAGTGCGGCGGCTGCAGGACGCCCTCAATACACTGGGGCAGGGAAAGGATGATCCGATGTCACAGCCCGAACTCACCCTTCGCCAACAGGTGGTGTGGTATCTATGGGGCCTGCGCCGGGTGCGCATCGAGCAAATCTCCGAGCTCTTCGGCGTCACCCCGCGCACTATCTGCCGGGATATCGCGGTGCTTCGCGAGCGCGGCTGGCGCCGGCCCAGGGCCAAGGATACTCCCGCGCAGCTCAGCCTGGACTTGATCGTCGAGGTGCGCACCCGACTCGATGCCGCCTTCCGCACCGCCTACGCTGGGCTGCCCACTTCGAGGCCACGCGCCGAGCGTGAAGCCATGCTCTCCGGACTGCAGCAGGCAACGCGGATGGACGCGGACCTGGTGCTGTCGGCCAGCCAATTGGTGCAGGCGATGCAGCGGGAGCACGCCTCCCTGCGTACCGAGCAGACAGAGGCAATGCGCCAGGAATTGGCGGCGCAGCTGGCCACCATGCTGGGGCCGTAACCTAGCCTCCGCCCGTCGCAGGGGAAAGCCGAGAAGAAAAGACTTGATGTTTTTGCCAAACAGAGCGATGTCATGTGTCACATCCGACGTCCCATGGAGAGAGGCACATGAGCAACGCTACCCTCACCCAGATCGCCGAACTGCAGCAACTGCCTATGCCCGCGCTTCAGGAGCGCTGGCGCAGCCTGATGGGCAGCGACCCTCCCCACTACAACCGCAGCTTCCTCATCCGACGCCTGGCTTATCGCATCCAGGAGCTGGCCCAAGGGGGACTGAGTCAAGCGACCCGGGCCAAAATGAACGAACTTCTCGATCACGCCGGCTATGACGAGATTGGCGCCCTGCGCCGAGGCCGGCCGCCGATCGCGGCGAGACGAGGGCGGCCGGTGGCTGGAACCCGCCTAATCCGAGAGTGGAATGGTGAGCTCCATGAGGTCACGGCGGTATCCGGTGGCTTCGAATATCGCGGCCGGCGCTACCGCTCCCTGACGGCCATCACCGAGCTCATCACCGGTACCCACTGGAATGGGCCCGCGTTCTTCGGCCTGCGCACCAAGCGCGCGGAGGCGAGCCGGTGAGGCGCCAGCAGACTACTCCGCGCGCGCCCGCACCTTGCGTCCGGTGCGCCGTCTACACCAGGAAGAGCACCGACGAAGGGCTCGACAGCGACTTCAACTCCCTCGACGCCCAGCGGGAGTCAGCGGAGGCCTACATTCTCTCCCAGCGACATGAGGGATGGGAGGCACTGCCCGAGCACTACGATGATGGCGGCTATTCCGGTGGCTCCTTGGAGCGACCGGGCCTGCAACGGCTCTTGGATGACATTGAGGCCGGCAGCGTCGACTGCGTGGTAGTCTACAAGCTCGACCGGCTCTCCCGGTCGCTGCTGGACTTCGTCAAGATGATCGAGGTTTTCGACCGCAAAGGCGTCTCCTTCGTCTCGGTCACTCAACGATTCGACACCAGCACCTCCATGGGCAGGCTGATGCTGAACATCCTCCTTTCCTTCGCCCAGTTCGAGCGGGAGATCATCGGGGAGCGCATCCGGGACAAGATCGCGGCCACGCGGAGGAAGGGCAAATACATCGGCGGGCCCCCGGTGTTAGGCTATGACGTGGACCGGGAGCGGAAGCGCCTGGTCCTGAACCCGGAGGAGGCGGAGCTGGTGCGCTCCATCTTCGAGCGCTTCGCGGAAGGCCGCTCCACCACTAAACTTGCCGCAGAACTGAATGCGGAGTGCCGCACCACCAAATCCTGGACCACCAAGAAGGGAGTCACCCGCGCCGGTACCCCCTGGAACAAGGCCCACCTCTATCGCGTGCTGAACAACCCCATCTACCTGGGAGAGGTCACTCACCGGGGCGAGCGCTACCCCGGAGAGCACGAGGCCATCGTCTCGCGCGACCTCTGGGACCGGGCCCAAGCAATCCTCGCCAAGCACTATCGAGTCCGAGGAGCACGAACCCGCATCAAGACGCCTGCACTCTTGCGAGGGCTGATCCAGTGCGGCCATTGCGGCTGCGCGATGGGGCCGACCTATGCCAAGCGCCGGGGCAAGGTGTATCGCTACTATCTTTGCGTGCAGGCTGCCAAGAACGGACATAGCAGCTGCCCCACGCGCTCCCTGGCGGCGGGAGAGATCGAGGCCACGGTGGTGGAGCAACTCCGCGCCGTCCTGCGTACCCCCGAGGCCTGGGTCGAAGGCTGCCGAGGAGCGGGATCAGGCGGCCGGCGGCGGAACGCGGTCGCAAGCATAGCCGAATGCCGTGCGCTCATGGAGGCCGCTCGCGAGCTCGATCAGGACTGGCACCGGCTCTCCCCCGGGGAACAAGAGCGCATAGTGCAGTCAGTGGTGCAGCAGGTGGAGGTGCATCCGGATCGAGCCGAGGTAAGGTTCAATGCGGAACAGCTTGCCTCGCTTCTCGCAGAGCGAAGCCAGCCGAGTGGAATGCAGGAGATGGCGACATGAGTGATTCCTCGGGACGAAACATCGCGCTCGACGGAGGAAGTGTGGTGGTGAGGGTGCCCATCCGGCTAACGCGCCGGCGGGGGCGCCAGGAAATCGTCGCGCCCGGCGGTCTGGTAGCGGACACGGGCGCGTCCCTCCGGCCGAACGCCTCGCTGTCGTTAACGCTGGCACGAGCCTATCGCTGGCGCGACCTGCTCGAACAGGGACGATGTCGCAGCATCCGCGAGCTGGCCCTGGAGCTTGGGGTGGACAACTCCTATGTGGCCCGACTGCTGCGGCTTACGCTGCTGGCTCCCGACCTTGTGGAGGCGGTGCTCGCGGGCACGGAGCCAGGAGGACTATCTCTCGAACATCTCTTCCGGATGCCGCTGGACTGGGAGAGCCAGCGGCGGGAGACTGGTGCCTTCTCCCATCCGGAGGGGAAACCCTCCGGCTCCCACAACGTTGACAGGGAATGCTGCACGTAGACGCTAACCGTCATAGCCAGGGAAACTCTCTCACCTCTACCGGTTCCTTTCTGGCAAAATAGCCCTTCCTGTCTCCCGAACCCTACTGCCTACTCGGCATCCCACGCGTAGAGGACAGGCTTCGCTTCGCCCAGGCATCCGCCTCAATCGGAACCCGTGGCCGGACCCATTGCCGAGAGCGTCGGCGCGCTCCCTCACACGTCACATAAGATTCACGGACTAGCCGTAGGTTTTTGCTATATGCGAAGTACTATTAGCTGTTACATGTCGCATCTTGGCGGCGTGGGAGGCTATTCATGAGGCCTGCATCATTCCTGTGCACCGTCGTTACTGCCAGCCTGCTGCTCGGCGGCAGTGTGAGCGGATGGGGCGCAAACAACCGAAACCCGGCGGACGCGAAGATCAGTCTCGAGGTCCCTTGCGGAGCGGGCCTGCAGCCGGCCATGGACGAGATCGGTCAGGTCTACTTCCAGCGCACCGGTGTGCGCGTCGATTTCTCGTACGCCGGCGCCGGCATGCTGCTTTCTACCCTGATGACTACACGCCGCGGTGATCTCTACATCCCGGGCGAGGCCTACTACGTGGACCAGGCAGCGAAGCACGGATTCATCGCGGATCAGAGACTCCTCTGCTACATGACTCCTGTCATTGGCGTCCGGAAAGGCAACCCGAAGCGGGTGACGGGCATCAGGGACCTTGCCCGCCCGGGGCTTCGCGTCGCGATTGGCGATCCGCAGGCGATTGCCATCGGCCCGATGACGGAGCGCATTCTCCAGCGCGCTGGCATCTTCGAGACGGTGGAGCGCAACATCCACATGAAGGCCGCCTGTGTGCCCGAACTGGCGAATGCGCTGGCTACGCACAGCGCGGATGTTGGGGTGATCTGGGACGTGATGGCATTCCAGAACCGCAAGGACCTGGACTCGATTCCGATAGACCCGAAGTACAACGAAGTCTCCGAGGTGCTCGTGTCCCGGTTGACGTGCTCCAAGCAGCCCGAGGAAGCGCGCAAGTTCATGGCCTTCGTCACCTCCCCGGAGGCCGCCGCCATCTTCCACAAACATGGCTATGCCACGAAACGCCCGGCGGGGGTACGGCTTGCGCCCAGAGCCAAGGTCGGAGGAAAATAGACGATGGCCGAGCCACAGGGAGCAGTTGCGGTCACCGGCCGCATGCAGATTGACCGCCATCAGGTAGGCCAGCGAATCTTCCGCCTCACCGCCGCGGGGGCGCTGCTCTTCGAACTGGCCTTCGTGTCGGTCGTGCTCATCGCCCTCATCATCTACGTAGACGCGGCGAGTTTCATGCGCTCTATCACGTCGCCGGAGACAGTCTTCTCGATCAAGCTGACGATCATCACCGTCACCATCAGCACCGGCCTCTCGATGTTGCTCGCCGTCCCCGCCGCCTACGCGATGTCGGTCTACCGCGGCCGCCTGAGCACGGTGATTGATACGTTGCTTGATCTGCCCATCGTAGTGCCGCCGGTAGCGGCCGGGCTGGCGCTGTTGATTCTCTTTGGCTACTACCTCGGCGATGCCATGGAGGCGAAAGGCCTCTTCTTGCCGCACACCCAGGCCGGCATTGTCGTCGCTCAATTCTTCGCCACCATGACTTACTCCGTGCGCAGCGTGAAGGCGGCCTTCGATAGCATCAGCCCTCGGCTGCCGGCAGTGGCGCGGACGTTGGGATCGAACCCGTGGCGCGCCTTCCGTCGGGTCACTCTCCCCCTCGCTCGTAACGGCATCATCGCCGGCACGGTGCTCAGTTGGTCGCGCTGCCTCGGTCTTTTCGGTCCGGTCATCATGTTCTGCGGGGCGACTCGATTCAAGACGGAAATCCTGCCAACATCCATTTACCTCAATGTCTCCGTCGGGCAACTGGGAGAAGCCGTTACCGGCACCCTCATCCTGCTGATCTTCGCAATGTTGACGCTTTTTGTTTTCAAGCGGCTCGGCGCGCCGGGACTGCTGTTCTGGTAATGAGGACATCAGATGCTTGAGGTGTGCAATTTATCCATGGGCCTCGGCGAGTTCTCGCTCCACGACGTCTCGCTGACGGTAGAGAAGGGCCAGTACCTCTGCCTCGCCGGCCCGACGGGCGCTGGGAAGACCGTCCTGCTGGAATGCATCGCGGGGCTGCACCGACCGGATCGGGGCGCGATTCGGCTGCATGGTTGCGACGTCACCTGGCTTGTCCCGGAGGCGCGGGGCATTGGCTACGTGCCACAGGATTATGCGCTCTTTCCGCACATGACGGTGTTTGAGAACATCGCCTATGGGCTGCGCGAGCAGGGGATGCGCAAGGAGGTCATCACACGCAAGGTGCGGGATGCGGCCGAGACCATGCAGATCGGGTATCTGCTGGAGCGAGACGTCTTGCATCTCAGTGGAGGGGAACGCCAGCGTACCGCCTTGGCCCGCGCGTTGGTGCTCGACTGCGAACTGCTCCTGCTGGACGAATCCCTCTCCGCGCTCGACGTCGTCACCACCAAGGAACTCAGCCTGCAACTGGCCGATCTCCACCAGCAACTCGGTCTCACCGTGATCCACGTCACCCACGACTTCGATGAGGCTTTCAGCCTGGCTACGCACATCGGCATCTGCCACCAGGGGCGGCTGCTCCAGTTGGATACAGTCGAGGAGGTGTTCACGCGCCCGACTTGTCGCACCGTTGCCGAGTTCGTCGGTATTGCCAACGTGTTTCCGCGGCTCGGCGCCGATCCTCAGACCTGTCCAGTCGTCAGTCGGCTCTACCAGTCGCCGATCCAGGAACTCGCCGGCCGCTGCGTCTGCATCCGGCCGGATCAGCTCCGATTCTCACGGAACGGTCCCCCTGCCGCCGGCCTCACGATCCCTGGGACTGTCCGACAGGTTCGGTGGCTCGGCCCCCTGCACGAGGTAGTGCTCGACGCTGGCGTCTCGATGGTCGCAACTCTCAGCAGACAAGAGCAGGAAACGCTCAGGCTTCGGCCTGGCGATAGCGTGAATATTAATGTACCGGACGAGGCCGTCCATGTACTCGATGATCGCTGAAACAAAGGGTATACCAGCAGGTCTCTCACGCTCCGTTGCACTTGTGCTCGGGGGCAGCGCGAGCGGTTGCATCAATCTATTACCTGAAGGAGTCGGCCCATGAGACATATGATCTTATCCTGCATCGTCGCGTCGTGCCTTGCCGTGCTGCTCGTCGCCGTTGCGTGCGCGGATGCGCAACCGCCGGACAGTCCGACCCCATCGGGCACACCGCAAGCGGCTCCCGCCGCCGAACAGCCCCAATCTCCGCCGACGGAAGCGGCTCCCGTTGCTGCCGAGCAGCCCAAGACCCCGGCGACGGAGCCGGGTTCCAACGCGGGCGCGTCAGCTGCCAACACTGAGCCGGCCGCGGCTGCCGAGAGCGAGATCGAGGTAGAGGTAACCGCCACCCACGAATGGCCCGCTAAGGTGGAGACAGTGACAGCCGCGCAGGTCGAGCAAATGGTCAGCGCCCCATTCATCGGAGACGTGATCGAGCGGCTGCCGGGCGTGGACACGCTGCACGGATGTCTGATGGGTGCCGACCTGATCACCATCCGAGGCAACAACTCCGAATGGAGCCAGGTTCTCTTAGAGGGCATCCCCCTTAATCCCAACGGCCGCCCGTACATCCTCAACTTCGTCCCCATGGCCGCGGTTGATACTGTTCGGATACTCACTGGCCCCGTGCCGCCGAAGTACTGTGACACGACCATTGCGGGGCTGGTGTTGCTGGACATGAAGTCGGGAGATCGCTACCCCGGAACGACTGTTACTGCCACCATCGGTGGCTATGGGCAGCGCATCCTGGACGTGAATGTGGGTGGCGGAACAGCCAACCGCAACTACTTCCTTTCGCTCACTCACAACGAGACGGTGGGCTGGCTGCCGCACAGCGATATGAACTTCAACTTCATCTCCGGCAAGCTCGTGCTGACTCCGGATTCGCACTCGAAGCTTACTCTGGTGGGTGCCGACGTGTTTGGGGATAAGAATGGCCCTCGTCCGCTGGGGCCGAATCCGGTGGACAAATGGGCTGCCGAGTGGACGGATGTCGAGCAGCCGAAGGCCTCTGTCACCTACGAACGGAAGCTCAGCGATCGGCAGGACATCATGCTCCGCTTCGTGCCGATGTGGTTCTCCGGCACGCAGACCTGGAACCAATGGTTCACGGATCACGTCGAGCAGCGCTTCATGCCATGGGAATACGAGCTGTTCCGAGGCGAGCTCCAACACAACATTAGGATCGCTCCGGAGCGGATCGTGACTTGGGGCGCCTCCTGGCAGAAGGATGCCTACAGCTTCACCAACCCGCTGAAACTGAGCTCCTGGGACAACATCCCCGCGAGCAGTTGGCGTGACTACGCGAAGCGCGCCCGTTCGGTTTATGCCCAGTACACCCAACCTGCAGGCAGCACAGGGACACTCACCCTTGGCGGTCGCTACGACACGGAGGAGCCCGGCCAATCCATCGCCTCGCCCTTTGTTAGCTGGTTCAAGCACCTCAACGCAAACACAGGCCTACGCCTCGCCTTCACCCGCAACCGGCGCTTCCCCAACCTGGGAGAGCTGTACGGGCAGGGCGTGTGGACCGGCAATGCGGCGCTTCAGCCGGAAATGGGATGGACGTACCAGGCCGACGTCACGCGCAGTCTCCGGAACGGCACAGTCGGGCTGTCGGTGTTCGATAGCCAACTGGAGGATCTGATCGTGGCCGATGCCCATAACGTCTACAACAACCTTGGCAAGGCCCGAGTCCGTGGTGTCGAAACGGCTTGGCAGAGGGACTGGCGCAGAGGTTCGTACTGGGCGAACTACGCCTACTTGGACGCCGAGAATACCCAGACGGGCGATCCACTGATCGCGGCCTTCCGCACGGCCTTTCCCAAGCATAGCGCGAAGGTGGGCGTCTCCATGCGTGACGGCCGGGGAGGCGAACACGCGCTGGAGGTATTCGCCTACGGACGCCGTCGCACGGACGTGGACACGCCGACCTTCGTGGGCAATCCGTGGAACGTCACGGTGCCGCCGAGCCTCCCGGGCTTCACCTGGGTGAACTACAAGTACTCCTGGCCATTGCGAGATAAGGGAAAGCTCACGCTGGCCATCGAAAACGTCCTCGACGTCGACGCGCAGGATCTGCTGTTCTACCCACGGCCCGGCCGTTGGGTAAGCGGCAGTCTGTCCTGGGGCTTCTGAAAGCGCTCTGCCGGGGTCGGGTCACGTGGCATCACCCATGCCCGGCAGCGAGCCACATACTGACGTAGAAGGAGAGACCCATCATGTGGGAACTACTAAAGCAGGGCGGAGTGGTGATGTACCCGCTCGGTTTCTGCTCGCTGCTGACGGTCGCGATACTGCTGGAGCGGCTGGTACGGTTCCGGCACGCCGATCGCGATCCTGCGGTGGTCTTGCGACGGGCCGAGGCGGCGCTGAAGGCCGCGAACTCGCCGCCCCAGTGGCCCGATGAACCTGCACCCAGCATCCGAGCTATCGCCGCAGCATTCGCGGGGCGTGGGCTATCTTCAGAGCGCGTGGAGGAGCGAGTACGGGCGGTGCTGTCATCCGAGGCGCTCCGCCTCAGCGCGCACGTCAGCATCGTCGGTACCATTGGGAACATCGCTCCCTTCATCGGGCTGTTCGGCACCGTGCTGGGGATCATCCGAGCCTTCCGGGACATCGGGCAGGTGGGAGCGGCCGGGCCAGCGGTGGTCGCCGCTGGCATCTCAGAGGCGCTGGTGGCCACGGCGGCCGGGTTGTTCGTGGCCATCTCGTCGGTGATCGCCTACAACTTGCTCATCACTTGGCAATCACGTATTCTCCGACGTGCCGAGATCGTAGCTACCCAGGTAGTGGACATGGTGGCGGAACACTGACATGGCGATAAAGAGCATCGCGGACAACGACGGCATCATCTCCGAGATCAACATCACTCCCCTCACAGATGTGATGCTGGTACTCCTCATCATCTTCATGGTGACCGCGACGTTCTTCGTGGCCGAGCCGGCGATGCAGGTGGAGCTTCCGTCTGCGGTGACGAGTGAGCTCGTGCCCAAGGAGGACGGCGAGATCACGGTGATCGTGAAGCAGAATGGGGGCATGACCGTGAACGACCGTCCGACGACCGAGGCCGATCTCACGAATGCGCTGCTCGAGGCGGCGCGGAACATCCAGGCCGAGAAGAAGGTGGTCGTGGTTCGAGGAGACCGAGAGGCCGCCTATGGCCGCGTGATCTGGATCATGGACGCGGCGCGACTGGTGGGTCTGCGCAACGTCTCGCTGGCGACAGAGAAGCCTGGACGCAATGACGGCGGCTAGATGAGAGGAGCGCATCGAGTGAGCGCAACCTGGGCCACTGCAGGACGAGCACATCGGCACGACTCACTGCTGGTGATTATGCTTGTGGTTTCGGCCGCTTTCCACGGCGGCGCACTGTACGCTGGCTACCGGTGGGGTGACTGCCTATGCCGCATCGGCAAGGTGGTCTGCCCGAAGATCTGCTTCGAGTCGCAAGCGCGCATAGACCTTCAACTGAAGCCACCGCCCGCCCCCCTGCCTCAGCCGATACCAGAACCAAAACCACAGGTAGTTGCCCCAGTGCGCCCGGACAAGCCCCTGGCCGCGCCCAAGCGGGGACGGGTGGTGCTACCTGACGAAGTGCTGAAGCCGCCCACAGAGCCACCCAAGGAAATAACCGCGCGGCTGCCGAGCTTGCCGGAGGACGTCGTCGTGAAGGAGTCTGAAGCGAAGGCGCCAGTCACGGCGACCCCGGAGATCTTCGGCCGTGCGGGCGAACTCTCCGCGGGGCCGCCTGGCGAGTTCGGCCTGGGCGGGACCGGCAAAGGGACCGGAGCGGGTCCGTTCGGCACTGCCGAAGACGGAGGCGGCTCGGCCGGTACATCGGCCATGGCGCCTCCCACGCCCCCTCCTCCTAAGCCAGAGACCCCGACCAGGCCGAAGGGGCCGTCTCGCCCCCCAAAGGTCCTGAACTGGACCGACCCGCCGTACCCGGAGCAGGCGCGGCAGCAGGGCGTTGAGGGCACGGTTGTGCTGCAGTTGACAGTGAGGGCCGATGGGTCGCCTAGCGATGTGCAGGTGTCAAGATCATCTGGGCATGCCGCGTTGGATGAGGCAGCCATCGCCCACGTGCGCCGGGCGCGCTTCTCCCCGGCATTGAAGGACGGCGGTGCTGTGTCCATGACCATGACTTTCAGGGTGAAGTTCCGCTTGATCAACACATGAGTCCAATCACCCAGCGAGTCGAGACTCTGGAGCGCCTTGCGAAGGAGCATCCATGCTACACCGAACAGGCGAGGCTGAATCGCGGCCGGATTCATCTGGCGGTGGCTCCCGCCTGCAACCTCGGGTGCAACTACTGCGAGCGGACAGTCGGATCGCGAGCGCGGCTGGTGAAGGGGCCGGGCACGGCCGCCCGCGTGCTTTCTCCAGAGGATGCCGCCCAGCTGGTGGACCGGCTCGCGGCGGAAGGCTGGCTGTCGGTGGTTGGCATTGCCGGCCCTGGGGAGCCGCTGTTCAACCCTCAGACCTTCGATACCCTCCGCCTTGTCAAGCGCAATCACCCAGAACTGCTGCTGTGCGTAAGCACGAATGGCCTTCTCCTGTCGCAGAAGCTCTATGATCTCCTCGGGTGCGGTGTCACCGCGCTAACGGTGACCATCAACGCGGTGACGCGCGCTGTCGCGGAACAGCTCTATGCGTGGGCTTTACTGCACGGCCGGCGCGAACCCGGTCACATCGCCGCACCGCTGATCCTCGAGCGACAGTGGGCCGGGCTAGCGGAGGCGGTTGACGCCGGGCTGCTGGTAAAGGTGAACTCGGTTCTCGTGCCAGGGGTCAACAATCAGGAATTGGCGGAGGTGGCGCGGCGCGCCGGTCAGCTCGGCGCGGCCCGGCACAACATCATGCCACTCATCCCGCGCGGCCGGATGCGGCATATTCCACGTCCTGCTCCGGACATGGTGGAGGAGATTCGCGCCGAGTGCAGCCGCCACGTCGTTCAACTCCGCGGGTGTCAGCAATGCCAGGCCGATGTCATCGCACCGCCGGCGAGCCTGGCGCAAGGAGTCTGCCGTGCAAGAGCATCCATCGAAGCCTGAGCGGTTGCCGCGATCCCGCCGCGAAGAAGTGACTCGCCGCGACTTCTTGCGGCTGGCCGCGGGCGGCGCGGCCGCCTCGCTACTCGCCGGTTGCGGCACCCTTGGCCTGGCCGCTCGGGGCGGAACGCTCCGTGTCTGGTCATGCGGTGGGAACTACGACCTGCTGCTCGACTTCAACAAATGGGTCGAACACGAGAGCGGCTGTCGCATCACGTACTCTTCAGCCCCAGTCGAGCGGCTCGTGTCGTTGGTGTCGGCCCATCCCAGGGGCGTTGACCTGCTGGTTGGCCGGTCGGGTCCGGGGTGGAACGAGTTGCAGGAAAAGGGACGCCTGGCGGGACCACCGGAGGTGTTTGCGCTCGACACCTATGTCATCATCGTGCCCCCGGGCAATCCCGGCAAGGTGCGGGGCCTCGCAGATCTGAAGCGCCCTGGCCTTCGTACAGTCTACTCGCCCCGCGCCTCGGGCCCGTCTGGGACGGCGGTGCAAGCAGTACTCGAAGCGGCGGACGCGATAGTGGAACCCGGCATCTGGGAAGGCTACGTCCGCAACGCTGTCGCCTCCTATGACTGCGGCTGGAAGGTCTTCGATGCCGTCATTGAGGGGCTCGCTGATGCCACGGTCGCGCGGTTGAGCATGACGACCGCTCCAGAGACCCACGGCAAGGTCGAGGTCATCCCGATCCCGGTCAAGGTGATGGCGGCGATGCGGACGGCGCACGGCGCCATTCCCCAGCGCGCGACAGTGCTAGCCGATGCCCCGGAGCCCGAGTTGGCCGCCTCCTATCTCCAATCGCTGTTCGGGGATCCCGGCCGGCTGTTCTGTGAGAAGCACGGCTACGTGCACCAGTTATCCGGCAACGCAGATGACTACCGGTTGCTCTTCGAGATGGGGGTGGGGAGGGGCGGGGCGCGCAGAGGTCGCGCTGAGCGAGGCTCGGGAGAACCTGAGGTGCAGTCGGACGGTCGCGGGAGTGGGCGCGGCTTGGGGCGACGCCGGGGCCGAGGAGCAGCGGCCGGTACCCGCGGAAGGAGATCGGAGGAATGACGAGTGCCACACGCATGACGAACTGCCGGGTAGCTGTTCTCGCACTCGCAGCCATTGCGATAGGGCCGCAGAGCCAGACGCGAGCCGTCGCGGGGCAGCAGCTGACGCCCAATTCGGTGCCCGTTCAGGTTAGGCTAGCTGAGGCGATGGCGGAGAATCAGGACTGGGATGAGGCCATCCGCGAGCCGGACCGGGGCCTGAGCTATGCAGAGGACCTTTACGAGAACGGCATTCCCGACTACGCGCTCCAAGAGTACGCGAAGGTGCTCTGTGATGTCTACACCACGAAGGGCCAAGGCAATCCGCACCGGGCTTACGCTCGCTACCGGATGGGCGTCTGTGCGTACGAACTCGGGAGGCCGGAAGCGGCCGCCCGCCAATGGCGGCGGCTCGTGGTTGAGGCCCCTGAGTCGCCCTGGAGCGGCCAAGCTGGCCGGGCGCTGTCGGTCCTGAGCGCCGACGGCCTCGGCGTCGTATCTTCCGGCACGGCACCTGCGCTGCCTGACGACCTGTCTTCCTCCCCGGTATCTCGGCTGGCGCTCGCCGAGCAACTGCTGGACTGCGGCCTGCCGCTCATAGCCAGCAAGGAGTACCTGAAGGTCATCCATGTGGTGACGGCGGGCCGACCCAACCCACTGCAAGCCGAGGCGACATACAAGCTCGGGATCTGCCACCAGCGGCTGGGCCGGCTAAAGCTGGCGAAGACTGCTTGGCAGCAGACGGTGGGCAGGTTCCCCGACAGCCCGTCGGCCGAGCAAGCCCGCTCTGCCCTTACGCGCGCGGACGAGTTGGGCGATGTGCTCGCGGCGCCCCGCGATCCATGGGAGGTAATAAGGCGGTGAACCGGGGTGAGAGCAAGCGACGCCTCATCGGCCCGATCCGCCAAGTCATTCAGCTTGGCGCGCTGGCGCTCACCGGCGAATGGCTCTGGGTCGGGGCGCTGCGATGCCCCTACGGTATCCCATTCATGTCCTGCGGCTCCTGCCCCATGCGAGTCTGCCCGGGGACCTGGCTACAGACATGGGTAATCGGGTTCCTGGTAGTCTCCGGGGTTATCGCAGGGCGGGTGTTCTGCGGCTGGGCCTGCCCGATGGGCGTCTTTCACGACCTGCTCGGCCGCGTCCCCAAGTTGCGCGCTCTGAGGCGACCGCGGTTCGGTCGCGTGGACCGCTGGCTCAAGGGGCTCAAGTACCTGATGCTGATAGTGACCATCGTCGCCTTCTACGCGCTCAACGAGCGCTTTGCCGTTCCAGTGCGCGGGCACAGCAACTGGAGCTTGGACGCGGTCCGCGTTTCCTGGCTCACCTATGACGCCGCCTCCCGGATCAGAGTGGTTCTGATAGTCGCCGGCGTCGTCCTCGGTCTGGTGCTGACCCGCGCTTGGTGCCGCTACCTGTGTCCGCTCGGGGCGCTGCTGACCATCGGTAATCGCATCAGCCTCTTTCGCCTGCGACGCAACTCGTCTCTCTGCGTGAACTGCGGGAGGTATCCGCGGGAGTGCCGTACCTACACGACGCCCGGCACCGCCGACTGTGTCATCTGCGGCGACTGCATCGAGGGATGCGCGAGAGGAGCGATCGGCTTTCAGACCGTGCTGTCGGCGCGCAAGAGACCCGCTGGAGCTGACCTGCGCTAAGAGAGAGAGCGATGACGAAAGTATGGGTTTTGGCGCAATGGATGATTGACAGACGATAATTCCGTGGTATGATAGGTGCAGGTTACAGGTAACGCACATGCGAAACAGACAACGCCATTGCCACCGAGCGCATGCGGACGGCTCGCCCTGCTCCTGCGAGATGGGGAACCTCTATCGCTTCTGTGAGCCGATTGTCCTCCTCACACTCGCCCGGCTGGGCGAAGCCCACGGATACCAGATCGTCAGCGAGGCTGAGCAGTTCGCGGTCACCCACGCGGGCGTGGACAGCGGCGCAGTGTATCGTGCCCTCCGCCGGCTCGAGGCGAACGGATATGTCACCTCCTCGTGGGATACCACCGGGTCAGGGCCTGCTCGCAGGCTCTGCAAGCTGACCCCCTCCGGCTATGAACACCTCGCCGAGTGGGTGGATGTCATGGGGGAGGTCGCCTCTTCGCTCGGCAGTCTCGTGAAGGCCTCGCGTCGCGCCCTGAACGGCAGCAAAGCTGCGGCGCTAGCGTAGCTTCCTGCACCTTCCCTGGTGAGGTTCGAACCGGGCGCTCGATTGCGACTAAAGCTGCAAGTTACATATAGCAGAGATTAGCATAGCGGCGAACCGCCGGAGTGAATCAAGATGAGTGAGAAGGCTGAACGAACAGAGCAGACCAAGCCGGACCTTGCGGCGTGCCTGCCGCCCGAGGCAGTTTGTATCGGCGTCTTGAGCGGCAAGGGCGGAGTAGGCAAGTCTGTAGTGACTGCCCTCCTCGCGACGGCTCTTGCGGAGGCAAGGCATCCCGTCGGAATCCTCGACGCGGACATCACCGGTCCAAGCATTCCGCGGATGTTCGGCCTCACTCGGGGGTCGGAGGACCTGGGCAGGCACCTTGTTCCCGTGCAGACGCGCCGGCTCGGCATTCAGGTCATGTCCATCAACCTGCTGATAGAACACGCTGATGACCCGGTGATTTGGCGGGGCCCTCTGATGGCGAACACGGTCGCCCAGTTCGTCTCTGAAGTGGATTGGGACGGCATCGCATACCTCCTGGTGGACTTGCCGCCGGGCACGTCAGATATTCCGTTGACAGTCATGCAGCGGCTGCCGCTGGCCGGGGTAGTGGTGGTGACTACACCGCAGGAGCTGGCCGGTATGATCGTGCGCAAGGCTATCCGTATGGCATCCATGCTCGACGTTCGAGTGCTCGGCATCGTCGAGAACATGGTTAATGCAGTCTGCCCGCACTGCGGCCGGTCATTCGACCTGTTCGGAACCGAGCGCGCACCACAGGCAGCCGGCACCTCTGGGATCCCCGTGCTTGGCAGCCTTCCGCTCGACCCCGTTCTGGCGGCCCTGTGCGATTCCGGCGAGGTGGAATCATACCGGCCCAACCCGCTCGCCGGAGCGGTGACTGAACTCATCCGGGCGATTCACGGCGGAGAAGCCTGATGCCGACGCTTGTTCGGAGAGTCACGGTAACGATTCTATGCGATAACTCCGTGGCCGGGCCGGGCGTGCTCGCAGAGCATGGCCTGAGTCTGCACGTCGACGCGGACGGTCGGACATTCCTGTTCGACGCCGGCGCCTCCGGCGTGTTCATGGGAAACGCGGCGCGCTTGGGCATTGATCTGTCTCAGCCGGCCCCGGTCGTTCTCAGCCACGGGCACTACGACCATACTGGTGGCCTGGCCGCCCTCCTGTCGGCCTGGGGCGGCCGGGAGGTCATCGGTCATCCGGAGGTGTTGGCGGCGAAGTTCTCCCGGCAGCGGTCGCGCCCTGCGCGTGCAATCGGATCTCCCCAGAGTAAGCGTCAACTGTCTCGTTTGGGAGCCACCTTCAAGCTCAGCGCTGAGCCGCAGCAGATCGCGCCCGGGGTTGTCACAACCGGCGTGATCCCGCGCACCACGGACTTCGAACACATCCCCTCGCATTTCGCGGTGAGGCGCGGAAGGAACCTCGCACAAGATTCCTTCGACGACGAGCAGGCCGTCGTCGTGCGCACGCGGCGCGGTCTCGTGGTGATCCTCGGCTGCGCCCATCGGGGGCTCATCAACACCGTTCGGCGCGCTATCGAACTGACGGGGGATGGCCGCGTGCGCGCGGTGATCGGAGGGACGCACCTGGCGGCCGCGGCCCGGCCGCAGATGGAGAGCACTATCCACGAACTCCGGGCTCTGGAGGTGGGCCGTCTCGTGGCCTGCCACTGCACCGGGTTCGGTCCAGCCGCAGAGCTGAGATCGGCTTTTGGCGAAAGCTTCAGCCCCGGCGGAGTCGGGGCGAGCTGTGCAGCGTGAGAAAGGAAGGATGCACATGCGAGTTGCTGTTTCGACAGACGGAAGCATGGTCGCCGCCCACTTCGGGCGGTGCGAGGCCTACACGCTCGCGGATATCGATGCCGCGAAGGTGGTGAAGACCGAGACCATCGCCAACCCCGGCCACGAGCCCGGCTTCCTGCCCGGCTACCTGGCCGAGCGAGGGGTGAACTGCATCGTCGCCGGCGGCATGGGGCCGAGGGCACATGGACTGTTCGCTGAGCGCGGCATCCAGACGATTGTGGGGGTGTCGGGAAGCGTCTCTGATGCGCTCGATGCGTTGGCGAAAGGTGAACTGGAGGGCGGTGAGAGCACATGCGATCACTAGCCCTGATCTGTGCATCAGGAAGGAGGTAACACACAATGCCACGTGGAGATGGAACCGGACCCATGGGTACGGGTCCCATGACAGGCCGAGCAGCCGGCTACTGCGCTGGCTATCACACGTCGGGGTTCATGAATCCGGTCGGCGGCCGGGGACTGGGGTTAGCCCGCGGGCGCGGTGGCGGCCTCGGCAGGGGCCTGGCGATGCGGCGCGGCCGGGGCCGAGCGTTCGGCTTTGCTCCGGCTCCCTTCACCCCCGCGCCCACGCGGGAGCAGGAACTGGATCTGCTTCGGGGCCAGGCGGATTGGCTGAAGGAGCAACTGGAAGGGATCACGGCCCGCATCGGCGAGCTGGAGCGGGAGGAGAAGTAAGCCTCGATACGCCAGTTCATCTCTACAGGCTGGGTGGGCCAGAGGCATTATCCTCTACCCACCCAGGCCGGACCCGGGAAAGGAAGAAGAGATCATGAAGCTTGTTGTCACCAGCGCGGGCGCGAACCTTGATTCGCCGATAGACCCGCGCTTCGGTCGCGCCCAACATCTGCTGCTTGTTGAGACGGACGGTATGACCTTCGAGGCCATCGACAACCCCAGCGTGCAGGCATCGGGAGGAGCAGGCGTGCAGACGGCCCAGATCGTCGCAACCATGGGGGCCTCGGCGGTGCTCACGGGCAACGTGGGGCCGAATGCCTACTACGCGCTGTCGGCCGCGGGACTGAAGGTGCATGTCGGCGCAGCCGGCACAGTGCGCCAGGCCATCGAAGCCTATCTGCGCGGTGAGCTACAGGAAACCACGGAGCCATCGGTCGGTTCTCATTCCGGGATGGGCCAGGCGTCCAGGTGAGCGGATTGGGCTAGTGTCTGGGAAGAAGCTCTGAAACCGCGGATCGGATGCACGGTACATGATCTATTCAGTCAAAGTGCTGGAGTACTTCGCAGATCCGAAGCACGCCTACCGGATGGACCAGCCGGACAGCATCGGCGTGGTAGGA
>Ga0315286_10002071_pt1 | contig 18535 bp, 14 predicted proteins | sample YL17G10_0_MG_FD_205038 | JGI IMG/M metagenome (GOLD analysis project Ga0315286, IMG submission 205038) | Sediment microbial communities from Yellowstone Lake, YNP, Wyoming, USA - YL17G10_0 | ecosystem: Environmental > Aquatic > Freshwater > Lake > Sediment | place: USA: Wyoming | collected... | reverse complement strand
CGGATGATGTTGCGCGCTCAGCCACTGCCGACCGAACAAGGACGTGTGCAAGCAGATCTGGGCCAACACTGGTAGCCCAGACGCACTTTTCCGTCCATGTAGCCAAACGCCGCTCCCGGAAAGGTCCGGCTGGTCGATCTGACCGTCCGGTCAGATCCGCGTCCAGCACAAGCGGTTCGCTGCGTTGGCGCAAGTCACTCACTGCCCGGTCGACGAAGGGCTGGATGACTGCATCCAGTGCCTCAGCCAGCCCTTGCACGCTCTGGTCGTTACACGCCTGCGGGTGCGACTGACGCCACTGGCATCGGTCATCGACTGCAGCTTCCAGGCCACAGCCACCTCGGTATCCCTGGTCAACGGAGCAGGCCCCTCGCTCAGATTCGTCAGGTACTCCATGCCCGACAGCAGCCCAACCAGGAACTCTATCACCTTCTCCTGAGGGGCGCGCAAAACCTTCTTCTGCGCAATCGGAATCTTGGCCAACCGTTCCAGCAGGCCGATAGTGCGCCCAAAGTGAACCCAGACGATCAGCATCGCATGTTGGGTCAGGTTGGTTTCGTGACTTGTCAATGTGCTGTTGCTTTGGGTCATGGCTCACTCCTGTCAGGAAGTGAGACTATGATCCGCAGCTATGTGAAATGATCAAATCTGGAGCGTGCAAGCGATTCGGACTCAAGTTGCGCAAGAGTTACGCTAACGCCGCCGCCACGCGCGCAATCCCTGGTTGATGTCCTCCAGGTCAAATGCCTCCGGATCGAACTCACCGCCGATCCACTCCACGTAGCTGTCGTGCTCCTCGTGAGCCGGGTTGCGCATGGCTTCCAGGAAGCCAACGTAGCCCCAGATGCCGCCCACGTCCTCGGGTGGGCAGGCGCGGCGGCCGGTGAGGCACACGGGGGGTTCCATGCCCGGCACGGGAGCCAGGACCTTCTCGACCACTAGCAGGTGCCGCCAACTGTCGCCAAAGTCGTACTCGTAGTCAAACCTGGACCCTTCGCCCGGGGCGATTTGGTCCAGCGTCACTGCTCTGTCGTCCTGAATGTCGTCCTGAATGTCGTCGTAATTGTCTGGGCTGGGTTCGCCGTAGTAGGTCTGCCCGACAATGAACTGGTGCAGGTGGTCGTTTTGCCAGCCCATGGCACCCTGGATGACCTCGTGCAGCCCGGCCAGGGTCATGTCGCTGCGCACCAGGAGGCGCCTCCAGATGGGCGGCTTGCTGTCTCTCAGCGTGACTTTGAGCTGATAGAGGGGGGCGTCGGGTGTGCCCACGGTGGGGGGCAACTCTTCCTGCCACTCGAGTGGTTCATCCACGAGATCGTAGATCATGGAGTGGGCTTCGATGTCGAGCCAGGCACCGACGAGCTCGGGGCTGCGCTCCGCCGGCCAGAGAGCCTGGTCGTCGGTCCAGCTTTCCAGCTCCATCTCCAGGAGGAGGTGCTTGATGGGCTCCAGGAACTCCAGGATCTCCTCGGCGTCGTCCAGGCTATCGGGCACGAGGAAGGCCGAGCAGTCGTGCCTGGTTTCCTCCAGCGACAGCGGCGGGGAAAGGGCGAGGGCCTGGTTGAGCCAGTCGACGAACGGCTGTTTGGGCTTGACGATGACGATGCCGCGATTGACGAGCTTGAGTGTACCTTCCGATTCTTCCATCGATTGCCTCCTGCATGAGAGTGTGTGGATGGGCCGGTGCGGAGCCCGCGCGACAGCAAGGTTGGCCCCGGCCCACTTTACAATCCATTATACCCGAAGCACGTCCTGTGTCAACCTGTACCGGCTGTACCGGTACTTGTTTTTGCGGTTTTTTCGGATTCAATCATCAGGGATTCGAAGCGGCGAAAGGCTTCGATGGGATCACGACCTGGAGGGACCTGGGTGGCCAGGGAGCGGAGGGCCTGGATCTGAGGCTCCGGCAGTTGCTGGATGCGGGCGATCAGCTCGCGGGCGACGAGGGCGTTCTGGACCTGCTGGTGGAGTTGAGAGAGGGCCTTGCGCAGGGCCAGGAGGGTGCGGGGCAGGTCGCCGGTGCGGTCGTGGATGTCCTGGGCGATGAGGCCGAGGACGTGAGGGAGCCGGCCGGGACGAGGCACTTCAGACACCCACGGCGCCAGTCCAATGGCGCGAACTCGTGCGCATGCGGGTGACCGGGAGGCGGAGCTCGGTCTGTTCCAGGACTGGCCGTCGCAGGAACGACGGCCAGTCCTGGGGTCTGGTGCTCGGTCTCACTCGCGAACGAGAAGCCAGACGGCCGGAAGCATCGTCGCTGCCGCTCCTCAGCATAACAGGTCGGGCATGGACAGTCGCCGAACGAGATTGTGGCAAATATGCCTACGGGCTCACGTCACCCGCGGCACGCGGGCCAGGATCTCGCTGACGACTTCGTAATTGATGGTGCCCAGGCGCTCGGCCACGTCTTCGGCGGTGATGCGCTCGCCGCCCTGCTCGCCGATGAGGACGACCTCGTCGCCCTGGCGCACGCCGGGGATGGCGGTGACGTCGAGCATGGTCTGGTCCATGCACACCCGGCCGACGATGGGCGCGCGTTGGCCACGGACGAGGACCTGGCCCCAGTGGCGGGGCGCGCGGCGAAAGCCATCGGCGTAGCCCACGGGGAGGACGGCGATGCGCTGCTCGCCGGCGGTCTGGTAGGTGTTGCCGTAGCTGACGTAACTGCCCGGCGGCAGGGTCTTGACCTGGGCGACCTGGGTCTTGAAGGACAGGGCGGGGCGGAAATCGGGCGGGCAGCGGACCTGGGCGGAAGGGTGCAGGCCGTACATGGCCAGGCCCAGCCGCACCATGCGAAAATGACTCTCGGCCAGGGTGAGGATGGCGGCGGAGTTGGCGGCGTGGACGAGGGGGAACTGCACCCCGGCCTGGGCCAGGTCGTCCAAAACCTGGTGGAAGCGGCCGATCTGTCCGCGGGTATAGTCGGGGTCGCTGTCGGCGACGGAAAAGTGGGTAAAGATGCCCTCCAACTCCAGGCCGGGCAGCGCCCGAAGGTCCAGGACAAACGGCACGACCTCGCCGGGCAGCAGGCCCAGTCGGCCCATGCCGGTATCGACTTTGACGTGCACCCGCGCCGGCCGGTCCATCTCGCGGCCCGCGCGGTGCAGAGCCTGGGCCACGTCGAAGCTAAAGACCGTGGCCGACAGGTCGTTGAGCACCAGGTCGCGGGCCTGCCAGGCGGGGGTATAACCCAGAACCAGCACCGGCGCGGCAATGCCGGCCTGGCGCAGGCCGGCCCCTTCGCTGACGCTGGCCACGCCCAGGTAGCGGGCGCCGTTGTTCAAGGCGGTGCGGGCCACGCGCACGATGCCGTGGCCGTAGCCATCGGCCTTGAGGACGGCCAGGACGGCCACGTCCGGCCCGACCATCTCGACCACGCGCCGCACGTTGTGGGCGATGGCCTCCAGGTCGACTTCGAGCCAGGTGGGGCGGCCGGGACGGAGGAGGCGCACCTTGCGCCAGCCGGCTGTCTGCCGCACGAGGAGGTCGGGGGCGCGGCTGGGATCGGCGAGGAGGCCGGCGACCACCTGCTCCATGCGCGCTTCGACGGCGCCCTTGACCAGGACGGTGTCGCCGGGTTGGAGCCGGCCGGCCACCGCAGAAGCGGCCCCTCTGCGCTGCGCTGCCGGGATTGCCATACTCCGCAGGCCGCGCAGGGTGTCGTCGGCGGTGTAGGTGAGGAGGATGCGGTCTGGGGGCAGGCCCGCGGCCTGCGCCTGCTCGGCCACGTGATGGGCCTCATCGCCCTGCGCGACCAGGAAATCGGTCGCCTGGGCCACGCGCTGGCCCACGCGGCGGGTAGCCTCGGCCTCAAAGCTGCCCAGCTCCAGCATGTCGCCCAGGACGGCGAAGCGCCGTCCACGCCGGAACAGGGACAGGGCGTCCAGGGCGGCCAGGACCGAGGCGGGGCTGGCGCTGAAGCTATCGTCCAGGATCAGGCTGCCGTTCACGCCGGGGAGTGGGTTGAGCCGTCCCGGCAGCGGACGGAACACGGCCAGCCCATCCAACGCTTCGGCCAGGGGTACATCCAGCACTAACCCCACCGCCACTGCAGCCAGGGCCGCGTACACGTGATGCCGGCCCAGGAGGGGCAGTTGTACGCGCAGCTTGCGCTTGCCGCGGTAGCCGGGCACGGGAAAGAAATCTTTGACAAAGACGGTGAAGGACAGGACCTCTGGGCCGGCTTCGACGTACCCGGCCACCAGGTCGGCGTCGGGGTCGAGTCCGTAGGTGATGACCTGGGCGCGGGTGCGATCGGCCATGGCTCGCACCAGCGGGTCGTCGTAGTTGAGGATGGCCACGCCCCCCTCGCGTGCCGGGGGCAGGGATTCTACCAGCCGGCCTTTCTCGGCGGCGATGGCTTGCAGCGAGCCAAAGTAGGCCAGGTGCGTCTCGTTGACCGACGTGACCACGCCGATGCGGGGATGGGTGAGCGCAGCCAGGTCGCGAATCTGGTCCAGGCCGTCGCAGGCCATCTCCAGCACGGCCACCTGGTGCTCGGGGTTCAGCCGCCCGAGGGCGATGGGCAGGCCGTGCTGGTTGTTGTAGTTGCCATAGTTGCGAAAGACGGCGTAGCGCTTGGAGAGGACGGCGGCGGTGAGCTCTTTGGTGGTGGTTTTTCCGCTGGAGCCGGTGATGCCGACCACCTTGGGACCGAGCTTGCGCAGGATGGTGCGTGCCCAGTCCAGCAACGCCACGCTGGTGTCGTCTACAACGATGCAGGTGACGCCGTGTGCTGCGAGATCGAAGGGGCGCTGGCACAGCACGCCGGCAGCCCCTTTGTGGGCTGCTTCGCCGATATGGTCGTGGCCGTCGCCTTTTTCGGTGACGACGGCCAGGAACAACTCGCCTGGGTTCAGCAGGCGGGTGTCGTAGCACAGATCGGTGAATGCCGTGGCAAAGACCGGCCCGTGGACGGTCCCGCCCGTGGCTTCCAAAAGATCAGACAGGTGGATCAAGGTAAGTGTCCCACGATGTCAGTGTACAGCCGTTCAAGGGTTTTGTCAAACCCGGCCGGGATTCCCCGAAACTTGCCTGCGCTCCCTTCTCGGAGTACAATGGGTTTGGAGGAGGAGCGATGATCCCCAATCAATGGTACATCTTGCTAGAGTCCAAACAGATCAAAGACAAGCCGGTGGGCGTGACGCGCATGGGGGAAAAGGTGGTCTTTTGGCGCGACGCAACGGGGCTGGTGAGTTGCCTGCGCGACAAGTGCGTGCACCGGGGGGTGGAGCTGAGCAAGGGCCAGGTCCTCGACGGGAACCTGCGCTGCCCGTTTCATGGCTTCTGCTACGATGCCTCGGGACGTGTTGCGCTTATCCCCGCCAATGGCGAAAAGACGCCGGTCCCCGAGGTGTTTCGCGTCCATCGCTATCCCACCTACGAGGCCCACGGTTTCATCTGGGTATGGTGGGGGGAGAGCCCGCCGGCCGAGCTGAAGCTGCCCCGGTTTTTTGACGACCTCGACGATGGCTTCACCTACGGCAGCCTCTACGATCCCTGGGAGGTGCACTATTCCAGGGTGATCGAGAACCAGCTCGACGTGGCGCACGTGCCGTTTATCCATTACAACACCATCGGGCGCGGCATCGGCCCGGTGGTGGACGGGCCGGGGTTGCAGTGGATCGACGAGGGCATGTTCTTTATATACCCGTACAACCGCTTCGACGATGGCACGCCGGCCAGGAAACCCAGCGAGGTGCCGGTGCCGCCTACGGACCGGGAGTTCAAGTTAGAATTCATCTTTCCCAACCTGTGGCAGAACTATATCGGCAAGGACATTCGAGTGCTGGCTGCCTTTGTCCCGGTCGACGAAGGGCACACCCTGGTGATCCTGCGCTTCTACCAGAGGTTCATGCGGCTACCGGTGCTGCGGGATGTGGTCACCCGCCTATCGATGCCGTACAACTTGAAGATCTTGCACCAGGACCGGCGGGTGATGGTGACCCACCAGCCGCAGGTGTCGGGGCTGAAGATCGGGGAAAAGCTGATCCCGGCGGACCAGCCCATTATCGAATACCGGCGCCGTCGAGAGGCGCTGATCGAGGCGACACGGCAGAGCCGTGGCGAAATGTGAGGAAGAAAGGCCGGTGACCTGCACCATGCACCCTGACGAATTCCTGGAAGCTTTGCTTGCCCTGCCCGCGTTGTACGATGCCCAGATCTCACGCGACGGCAAGTGGGCAGCCTGGACCTGGTACCGGACCGGTCCGGCCGCCGACGTATACGCCGCACCCACCGACGGATCCACGCCGCCTATTCGCCTGACCGACACGCCTCAAGACAGCCTTCTGGTATCTTGGACCCCCGATGGCCGCTCGGTGCTGGTGTCGCAGGACCGGGATGGCGACGAGCGGGCGCGGCTTTTCCGAGTGGACGTGGATGCACCCGGCGTCATGCTGCCGTTGACGGAAGCCTCTCCCCACTTTTTCCTGCGCGGCGGGCAACTGCACCCCAACGGCCGGTGGTTGATCTATTCCGCCAACTGGGATGCGGCCAACGGGCAAGAGATCGAACCGTCCTGGCTGTACCGCCACGACGTGGAGAGTGGCGAGCGGGTGCCGTTGGCGCGCCCGAAGCGGGGCTGTTACTACGAGCCCAAGCTTAACCAGCAGGGTACACACATCCTGTATGAGCGCAGGGATCTGCATCCGGCGGGCCGGCAGGTGTGGATGGTGGACATTGATGGGCGCGAGGACCGCGAAATTGTCAACGCCGGGGCGGACAAGAAAGTATCGGCTTCGTGGTTCCCGGATGGCCAGCGTGCCCTGCTCCTGGCCGAGACGGAGACGCATCAGCGGGTGGGGGTGTGGGATTTGGGCAGTGGGCAGGTACGCTGGCTGCTCGACGATCCGGGGCGGAACATCGAAGCGGCGTGGGTTCCCTACGGCAGCCAGCAGGCAGTGGTGGTAGAGATCCGGGAGGCACGCGTCAACTGCTCGCTACTGGACGTGGAGACGGGGGAGGAGGCGCGACTGCACTGCACCGCGGGCAACCTCACGCTCCTGGCCCCCGTGGGAGGGGGCGAATGGGTGGGCGAGTACGCCAGTTCTCGACAGCCGGCCGACCTGGTCCGGTTCTCGCCTGCCGATCCGCAGCCGGCATCGTTCAAGAGCCTGAGCCGGGTGTGGGAGCGTACCCGACTTGCCGCGGTGGACCTGGCGCGAGCGGAGGATTTTCGCTGGCGGTCGGGAGACGGACTGGAGATTCAGGGCTGGCTGTACCGGGCGCGCGGCGAGCCCCGGGGCACGGTCGTGTACGTTCACGGCGGGCCCACCGCCCACAGCGAGGACCGGGTCAATGCGCAGATCCAGTACCTGGTTTTGCAGGGGTTCCACGTGCTCGACCCGAACTACCGGGGCAGCACCGGCTTTGGGCGGGCGTTCCGGCAGGCCATCAAGGCCGATGGTTGGGGCGGCCGGGAACAGGAGGACATCCGTGCCGGGATCGAGGCGTTGATTGTGGCGGGGATTGCCCGGCCGGGCAAGGTGGGGATCAGCGGCACGTCTTATGGCGGCTATTCTGCGTGGTGGGCCATCACCCACTTTCCCGCGGAACTCGTGGCCGCGGCGGCGCCCGTGTGCGGCATGACCGACCTGGTGGTGGACTACCAGACCACACGGCCCGACCTGCGGCCGCTGAGCGAAGAGATGATGGGCGGGTCGCCGGAGCAGGTCCCCGACCGCTACCGGGAGCGGTCGCCGATCCATACCGTGGGGGACATCCGGGGCCGGCTGCTGATTGTCCAGGGCCTTCGGGACCCGAACGTGACGCCGGAGAACGTGCGGGTGGTGCGGGCCGCGCTCGAACAAGCTGGCATCCCGTACGAGTTGCTGGCCTTTGAGGACGAAGGGCACGGCATCGCCCGGCCCAAGAACCACAAGGTTCTGTATCCGCGCCTGGCCGAGTTCTTTGACGGAGCCTTCCAGAAGATTGCGTAGGGGCGCACGGCTGTGCGCCCAACCGTGCCACAGGAGCGCAGGGGGCGTTTCCGCGATTTGACTTTTTCGGCAAGTTATGGCATGATCCGTGTCGCAAACCGACAAGGAGTGACGGTTTTGTGTACAAAGTAGACCTTGTGGATCGGGCAATTATCGATCTCTTGATCGAAGACGGACGGATGTCTTGCGCCGACATCGCTCGCAGGATGGGCGATGTGTCGGAGCGGTCCGTCCGTTATCGTTTGGATCGGTTGGTGGAGAACAGAGTCATCCGCGTGAGCGCAATCGTCAACCCCAAAGCAGTCGGGTTTGGCGTGACCGCCGACGTGATCCTGGAGATCGAGCCCGGGCACGTGCAAGAGGTGGCGCGCAAGATGGCCGGGTTTGAGCAGGTCAGCTATGTGGCCTGTTCCACAGGAGAGCGAGACCTGAGCATCCAGATCTACGCCCGGGACAACGAAGAGCTGTATCAGTTCGTGACCGAGGTGGTCGGCAACGTGCCGGCTGTGCGCAGGACCAACACCATCCTGGTGCCCCTGGTGTTGAAGGACGTCTACGACTGGCACATCCCCCAGCCAGCGCGCCAGGAGAGAAAGGAGGGTAGGCCATGAGCTGAACCGTGTCGAGGGCACGATCCACTCAGTGTTGAGCGGCGACGTCCCGCCGCGCGAAACGGGTCCATTTTTTACGATCAACTGTCATAAAATCATCCCATCTGACTACCGCGGCCGGTTAGAAATTCACCCGTACTGCGTGTCGATGGCCGATCTTCTGATGCAAAAACTGCAGATCGCCGAGATCAACGACAAGGATCTCAAGGATGCCATTCTGCTGCTGTTGGCCGCTCCGGTGGCGGAGACGGAACAGGGGGCGATCAATGCCCGCTACGTGGCCCGCTTGCTGGCCGACGACTGGGGATTCTACTACACGGCGACAACCAACCTGCGAAAAATCGAGGCGGCGACGGCGAACGTAGCGGCGCTCGGCGACGGGCTGCGGGCGGCCATCGCCGCCAAGGCGGGTCAGCTCGTGCAAGCCATCGAGAACGAGCCCAAGTCGGGCAAGTGGAAAAAGCGGGGAAAGGTTGGGACCAAAGAGCCCTGGTACAACGAAGTCTCGGATTGGACGTGAAGTAGCCACGAATATGGATTGGTGATATTCGTCTAGTTCGCGGCGACAGTTCGCGAATTACCGGTGGAGGAAGAAGGTGAAGCGCAACAAAAGCCAGGCGCTATGGGAGAGAGCTGCAGACCTGATGCCGCTGGGCGTAAACTCAAATTTTCGTTTCTGGGGCGACGATCGGACGCCCTACGTGCAAAAGGCACAGGGCGCGTACTTGTGGGACGTGGACGGCAATCGCTACCTCGACTACCGGCTGGCGTTTGGGCCGATTATCCTGGGACACGCTTACCCGGAGGTCAACGCTCGGGTGCACGAGGCGATCGACAAGGGCTGCCTGTTCGCCATGACCGGCGAGACCGAGGTGCGGGTGGCCGAAAGAATCGTGGCCATGTGCCCCGGGGTGGAGATGGTGCGCCTGGCGAACTCGGGCACTGAGGCGACGATGCACGCCCTGCGCGTGGCCCGGGCCTACACCGGCCGGGAGAAAGTGGTCAAGTTCGAAGGCCAGTACCACGGCTTTCACGACTACCTGCTCTTTTCCACCTACAACGAGCCAGCGTCATACGGCAGCCGGCGCAGCCCGATCCCGGCACCGGTGAGCTCCGGCATTCCCAAATGCCTGCACGAGCTGATCATCACCCTGCCGTACAACGATTTTGACCTCCTGGAGGAGACGCTGCGCCGTACCTGGTTCGACGTGGCGGCGATCATCGTCGAGCCGATCCTGGGCAACTGCGCCGGCATCGAGCCGCTCCCCGGCTGGCTGGAATTCATCCGCCAGAAGTGCACCGAGTACGGTATCGTGTTCATCCTGGACGAGGTCAAGACCGGCTTTCGGCTGGCGCGGGGCGGTGCGCAGGAAGTGTATGGGGTGATCCCCGACCTGGCAACCTACGCCAAGGCGCTGGGCAACGGCTATCCCATCGCCGCGTTTGGCGGCAAGCGGGAGATGATGGGGGTGATCGGCCGGGGCGTGTCGCAGGGGGGCACCTTCTCCGGAAACGCGGCGGGCGTGGCGGCTGCCGACGTCACCCTGGACCTGCTTCAGAACCAGCCGATCTTGGAGACGATCGCCGAGCGCGGGCGCCGGCTCCAGGCGGGGCTGCGGCGCATCTTTGACGAGGCCGGCATCCCGGCCAACGTCCACGGCCATCCGGCCATGTTCGGCATCAGCGTGGGCATCGAACCACCCGTGGACCAGCGAGCGTGGGCCGGCAGCGACCGCGGGTATTACCTGCGGCTGATGGAGGCCACGTACGAGCGGGGGGTCATGCCCGACTATGACCCGCGCGAGCCGTGGTTCCTGTGCTACTCCCACTCGGACGCTGACATCGACGAGACGCTGAACGTGATGGCGGACGTGGTCCGGGTGGTGAAGAGATGATCAGCGAGAGATTCTTCGCTTCGCTCCCTGCGGAGTACCCTGTGCCTGCCTGCCCTGCGGGGTAGGCCAGGGCGCACTGGGCAGGCCGCTTCCTTTGCGGTGGACTGCCCGCAGTAGGGGCGCAAGGCTTGCATCCAGTCAGCCCAGGCAGAATGACATTTTGAGCGAGAATAAAACAATAGAAGGGAATGCCATCATGACCAACCAGCCAACCATGACCGGAGAGGAGATCATTCAACTGAACCGGGAGTACACTTTCTTTTCCTGGTCGGCGCAGTCAGCCGTGAACCCCATCCCGGCCGTGCGGGCCGAGGGCGTGCATTTCTGGGACGCCGATGGGAAGCGCTACCTGGATTTCGCTTCGCAGTTGGTGAACATGAACATCGGGCACCAGCACCCCAAGGTGGTGCGGGCCATCCAGGAACAGGCAGCCAAGCTGTGTTTCGTCCAGCCGGCGCTGGCGACGGAGCCCCGCGGCCGGCTGGGCAAGATGCTGTCGGAGGTCACACCCGGCAACCTGAAGAAGGCGTTCTTTTGCCTGGGTGGCGCCGAGGCCATCGAGAATGCGATCAAGATCGCGCGCACCGTCACCGGCCGGTCCAAGATCCTGGCACGCTACACCTCGTACCACGGTGCCACCCACGGGGCGGCCGCCCTCACCGGCGACTATCGCCGCTGGGCGGTCGAGCCGGCCATCCCGGGCGTGGTACACATCCTGGACCCCTACTGCTACCGCTGCTCGTTCGGCTGGACGCGGGAGACGTGCCACCGGGAGTGCATCCGGCATATCGAGCAAGTCATTCAGTTCGAGGGCCCGGACAGAATCGCCGCCCTGGTCCTGGAAGGGGTGACCGGCACCAACGGGGTGATCGTGCCGCCGGATGACTATTGGCCGCGCGTGCGCGAAATGTGCGACAAGTACGGCATCTTGCTCGTGGACGACGAGGTGATGAGCGGCTTTGGACGCACCGGCAAGTGGTTCGCCGTGGACCATTGGGGCGTGGTGCCCGACATGATTACCATGGCCAAGGGGATCACCTGTGGGACCGTGCCGCTGGGGGCGGTCGTGGTCTCGGAGCCGATCGCACGATACTTTGACGAGCACGTGCTGATGTGCGGGTTGACCTACAGCAGCCATACACTGGCCTGCGCCGCCGGCGTAGCGACGCTCCAGGTTTACCGAGAGGAAGGCCTGATCGAGAACTCGGCGCGCCTGGGCACGGTCCTGGGCGAGCGCCTGGAGGAGCTCAAGCGCAAACATCGCTCGGTGGGCGACGTGCGCTACCTCGGGCTCTTTTCGGCCATCGAGTTGGTTCAGGATCGGTCGACCAAGGATCCGCTGACGGCACCCATGCCGGCGATAATCAAGTTCTTGCGAGAGCAGGGCCTGTTCGTCTTTGCGCCCAAGAACATGATCCTCGTCACGCCGCCGCTGTGCATCACCCAGGCGCAACTGGACGAGGGGCTGGCGCTCGTCGACCAGGCGCTGGACATCGCGGACAAGGCGTAGGTCGTCAAACGACATGCATCAGGTGCTGTCGAGACTTGACGCTTGACGCATCAGACAAGGAGATAGTAGGTGGACCGAAGCTACGACGATGCCGTCGCCTACTCCCGCCGCTGGCTGGACATCATCCACCAGGAGAAGCTGTCGACCGAGCAGGCGCGGGAGATCATTCCTGAGACGCGCGACAACTTTGCGGAGCACTTTAACCGGGGGTTCCTGGAGTACCGCAAGTCGGTGACCGAAGCCGGCGACTGGACCGCCGTGGAATGGACGGGCCGGGGGGCCCTGTTCTGGGACGTCCTGGGCCGGGAGTACATCGACTGCCTGGGTGGGTATGGGCTGCTGAGCCTGGGCTGGTCCCATCCCAAGGTGGTGGACGCGGTGCGCGCCCAACTGGGGCGCAGCCCCATGCCCAGCCAGGAGCTCCTGGACCCGTTGCGCGGGGTGCTGGCCCGCCTGCTGGCCGAGATCACCCCCGGCGACATCCAGTACACCTTCCTCGTGGCCAGCGGCACCGAGACCATCGAGGGGGCGATGAAGCTGGCCAAAATGGCCACGGGCAGGCCGGGTTTCATCGCCGCGCTGGGCGGCTTTCACGGCAAGACTACCGGGTCCTTGAGCTTGATGGGCAAGAACTATTTCCGGCAGCCGGCCATGCCCCTCTACCCCTGGGTGCGCCACGTACCGTACGGCGATGCCGGCGCGGTCGAGCGCCAGCTTTCCACCGCGCAGGCGGTGGGCGAGGGGATCGCCGCCGTGGTGATGGAACCGATCCAGGGCGAAGCCGGGGCCATCGTCCCGCCCGACGATTTCTGGCCGCGCCTGCGAGAGCTGTGCGACGCGTACGACGTGCTGCTCATCGCCGACGAGGTGCAGACCGGCCTGGGACGCACGGGGACGCTGTGGGGCGTGGATCACTGGGGGGTGGTGCCCGACATCATGTGCCTGGCCAAGTCGCTGGGCGGGGGCGTGATGCCGGTGGGGGCGTTCTGTGGCACGGCCAAGGTGTGGCAGATCATGATGGACCCTAACCCATTCATCCACACCACCACCACCGGCGGCGGCCCGCTGGCCTGCGCGGCGGCGATCGCGGCCATCAACGTGGTTCTGGAGGAGAGGCTGTGGGAGCAGGCAGCGGAGAAGGGGGCGTATTTCAAGAGCCAGATCGAAGCGCTGGCCCGGCAGTATCCGGCCATCTATGACAAGGTGACGGGCAAAGGGCTGCTCATCGGACAGCACTTTCACGATAACAACGTGGGCTACCGGGTAGCGGCCGGCCTGTTCCGGCGGGGAGTGTTGGTGGCCGGAACGCTGAACAATGCCCGGGTAATCCGCGTCGAGCCGCCACTGCTCATCACCCGCGAGCAGATCGACACCGTACTGGAGAGGCTGGCGGACACGCTGGCGGAAGTGAATCGGACGTTGGAGGTTGGAAGCTAGAGGCTGGGAAAGGAGCAATTCGCGGTGACAAAGAACAATCATTCAGAAGCGGCCAAGATCGGCGCGGAAGTGAAAAAACTCAAACGAGAGCTGACACTGCTGCCCTTGTTCGGGTTGATCTACTTCACGGTCAGCGGGGGATCGTTTGGCATCGAGGGGCTGATCGGCTGGTCGGGGCCGGGGCTCGCCTTGCTGCTCATCGCCCTCACCCCCCTCATCTTCAGCCTGCCCAACGTCCTGATGGTGCGGGAGCTGAACAGCATGATGCCCGCAGAAGGGGGCTATTACCATTGGGTCAAGAAAGCGTTTGGCCCCTTTGCCGGGTTCATGGCCGGCTGGAACAACTGGGTGGTCACCTGGCTGGACGTGGCCATTTACCCGGTGTTGGCGGCTTACTACCTGGGGTTCTTTATCCCCGCCCTCAAGGAAGGGGCTACCATTGGCGGGGTGGAAGTGTCAGCCGGGTTCCTCCAATGGTTGGTGGCTGCGGCCCTCATCTGGCTGATCAGTGCGCTGCAAATCCGAGGCGCGCGCCTCTCGGGCTTGTTCACCGACTGGCTGGGGATCGTCATGATCATCCCGCTCATCTTGATGACCATCCTGGGGATCATCGCCTGGATCCGCAGCGGTCAGACCGTCTCGCTGCCCTTCTTACCGGAGGGGGAGAGCCTTTTCGGCGCTCTCAGCACCGGCCTGTTCATCGTGATGTGGAACTATATGGGGTGGGAGCTGCCAGCCGTGGCCGGGGACGAGATCAAGGACTCCAGGAAGACCTACTCCAAGGCCATGACCCTCGTCCTGGTGGCGGCCATTGCCACCTACATGCTCCCGGTGCTGGCCGGGCTGCAGGGTGGCGGTGGCGAGGGGGGCCGCTACCAGTTGTGGGGCATCGAGGCCTCGGATGAGGAGGTGGGGATCATTGGGGATCTGGCCGGCGAAGACGCCGACGCGGCGACCATCGCCCAATGGGAAGGTCGACTCAACGAGTGGGGCGTGGAGCCCACGTCGTCCACCGGCTGGGAATTTCCCCAGATCGGCCAGGCAATTGGGCAAAAGCTGGGCAGTCCGAACCTGGCCCGGCTGATGGGGGCGCTGCTCAGCATCGCCGCCGTGTTGAGCATGACCGGGTTGTTCGTGGGCAACAGCCTGGGTGGCAGCCGCATCCCCTTCGCGCTGGCCGAAGACGGCATGTTCCCCCGTTTCATGGTCAAGGTGCATCCGAAGTACGGCACGCCCTGGGTGGCCATTCTGTTCGTGGGGGTGATCTTTACCATCTTTGCCACAAACGCCTTTGCCTTCCTGGTGGTGGCCGACGTGTTTCTCCAATGCCTGGTCATCCTGGCCGAGTTTGCCGCCATGTGGAAGCTGCGCTTTTCCCTTCCCAACATGCCGCGCGACAAGGTGCCGGGCGGCTACGCGGGGATGGTCCTGGTCACCCTCGGCCCGACGATCATTATCGTGCTGGCGATCGTCAGCCAATACCTGGAGGAAGGGTTCAAGTCGTTGGGCCTGGCTTTGGTGGCGATGGTGGTTGGAGCGCTGCTCTACTTCCCGATCCGTCGTTACCTGAAGCCTGGCGTGCCCGATGTGGATCCCTTCCGCCCTGAGTCTGAAGAAGAATAAGCGGGGAGAGAGAATATGAAAGCCCTACTCGTCGGTGTGGGAGGCGTGGGCGAGGCCATCGCGGTGTTTGGCCAACGCCAACCCTGGATCAAGCAAGTGGTTTTGTGCGATTACAACCTGGACCGTGCCCTGGAGGTGCAGGGCAAGCTGGAGGACAAGGGTCGCTTCCCGGTGGAGTGGATCGACGCGTCTCACCAGGATCAGATCGAGGCCCTGGCTCGCAAGTATCACGTCGATCTGATTCACAACGCCGTGGACCCGGTCTACAACGAGAGCATCTTTGACGCGGCCTTTGCCTATGGCTGCACGTACATGGACATGGCCATGACGCTTTCGGAACCACATCCGACCGATCCGTTCCACCAGCCGGGCATCAAGCTGGGCGACTATCAGTTCGAGCGGGCCGAGAAGTGGGAAAAGAAGGGCCTGCTGGCCCTCCTGGGCATGGGGGTCGAGCCGGGCCTGGCGGACGTGTTCGCCCGCTATGCCGCCGACCATCTCTTTGACGAGATCGAGGAGATCGGAGTGCGCGATGGGGCCAACCTGGAGGTGCACGGCTACGAGTTTGCGCCCAACTTTTCTATCTGGACGACGATCGAGGAATGCCTGAACCCGCCCCTGGTCTGGGAGGCGGGCAAGGGCTGGTACACGACCGAGCCCTTTTCGGAGCCGGAGGTGTTCGAGTTTCCGGAAGGTATCGGCGCGATCGAGTGCGTGAATGTCGAGCACGAGGAGGTGTTGCTGGTGCCGCGTTGGATCCAGTGCAAGCGGGTGACGTTCAAGTACGGACTGGGCGACCAGTTCATCAACGTGCTGAAGACGATCAAGATGCTTGGGCTGGACAACAAGGAGCCGATCAAGGTCAAGGACGTCGAGGTGGCTCCGCGGGATGTGGTGGCGGCGTGCTTGCCGGACCCGGCCCACCTGGGCGACTTGATGTCGGGCAAGACGTGCGCCGGCACGTGGGTCAAGGGCACAAAGGGCGGAAAGCCGCGCCAGGTGTACATTTACCAAGTGGCCGACAACGAGGAGTGCATGCGCGAGTGGGGTGTGCAGGCCGTCGTGGCGCAGACGGGGTTCAACCCGCTCATCGCCTGGGACCTATTGCAGAGCGGCGTGTGGCAGGGGAAGGGAGTGCTGGGGCCCGAAGCCTTCCCCGCCGAGCCCTTCATGGACAAGATGACAGCGTATGGATTCCCCTACGGGATCAGGGAGTATTAGGTATTCCGTGTGGGGTGTTGGCAAGTGGGAATTGGATATTCGGCACAGGCTGTGGTAGAATCGCAAGTGTACAAGACCTGATTACCCAATAACCAAACTCCAAAACCAGGAGGCAACCAATGACGTTCGGATACGCAGGCCGGATCTTGCACGTGGATCTCAGCAAAGGCACGCTGGAGGTGGAGACGCCGCCGGAGAGCTTTTATCGCAAGTACCTGGGGGGCTCGGCCATGGGGATGTATTACATCCTCAAGGGGGTCAAACCCGGCATCGATCCGCTGGGGCCAGACAATGTGTTGACCTTGATGGTGGGGGTCCCTACCGGCGCGCCTATCTCTGGCAACAGCCGCATGTGCGCTAACGCCTTGTCGCCGCTGACGGATGGCATCGGCGACAGCCAGGGTGGAGGGTTCTTCCCAGCCGAGATGAAGCTCGCTGGCTTTGATGGCATCGTGGTACAGGGTCGGGCGGCAGAGCCGGTCTACCTGTGGCTGCACGATGGCCAGGCCGAACTGCGACCGGCCGGCGCCCTTTGGGGCAAGAAGACTGCCGAGGTCGATGACCTGATCCGGGCAGAGCTGGGCGACGACAAGATCGAGATCGCTCAGTGCGGCCCGGCTGGTGAGCGGCTGGTCCGCCTGGCGGCGATCATCAATATGGCCAACCGTGCCAACGGCCGCACCGGCATGGGCGCGGTGATGGGCTCCAAGAATCTCAAGGCCGTGGCGGTGCGGGGCAAGGGCAATCGTCTGGCCATGGCCGACGCCAAAAAGGTGGGCGAGTTGGCCCGCCTGGGAGCGGAGAACCTGAAGGCCATCCCCGACATGGCCGGCCTGCGGGAGCACGGGACGGACGGGGTGCTGGGGTTCCAGAGCGCCATCGGCTGCCTGCCCACTTACAACTACAACGAAGGGCAGTTCGAGTTCTTTGCCGACATCATGGGCGAGACCATGACCGACACTATGCTCAAGCAGCGCGACACCTGCTATGCCTGCGTGGTGCACTGCAAGCGAGTGGTCGAGTCGGAGTGGAACGGCCATAAAGTGGAACCGCGCTATGGCGGGCCGGAATACGAGACGTGCTCGACGCTGGGTTCCTACTGCGGCGTCCGCAGCCTGCCAGCCATCGCCTATGCCAACCAGTTGTGCAATGCCTACGGCCTGGACACCATTGGCACCGGGGCCACAGTCGCCTGGGCGATGGAGTGCTATGAGAACGGGTTGCTGAGCGAAGCTGAGATCGGATTCCCCGCCCCCTTTGGCAGTGCCGAGGCCATGGTGCGCCTGGTGGAGATGATCGCCCACCGCGAGGGCCTGGGCGACGTGCTGGCCGAGGGCTCACGTCGCGCCGCAGACCGGCTGGGCAGGGGGCAGGAGTTGCTCGTCACTTCCAAGGGTTCCGAGGCCCCGGCGCACAACCCGCACGCCAAGCGCTCTCTGGCGTTGATCTACGCCGTGAACCCGTTTGGCGCCGATCACCAGTCCTCCGAGCACGACCCGATAATCGAAGATGGGGCTGCGGACCTGTACATGGACCGCCTGAAGTTGCTGGGCTGCGACCACACCCTGACTCCGTACTCCCTGGGGCCGGACAAGGTAGGGTTCGCCTTCAAAACGCAGCTTTTCTACTCGTTCACCGACTCGGCCAGCGTGTGCCAGTTCGTGTGGGGCCCGGCCTGGACGCTGTATGGCCCACAGGAAACGGTAGAGTTGATCCGCGCCGTGGCCGGATGGGAGGATTTCTCCCTGGACGAGCTGATGGAGGTGGGCGAGCGACGTCTGAACATGCTGCGCGCCTTCAATGCCCGACTGGGGCTCGACCGCCGGGCTGACCAGTTGCCCGTGAAATTCTTTAAGCCGCTGGCCGGTACCGGCCCGACGGCCGGGATGGCGGTGTCGGTGGAAGAGCTCGATCAGGCCAAGGACGAATACTATCGCCTGGCCGGCTGGGATCCGGCCACGGGCAATCCCACACCCGAGACCCTGGCTCGCCTGGGACTGGAATGGGTGCTGTAGGGTTAGCAGGCCGCCGCTCGTGGTAGCGACTTGCGCAGTTTTCGCCTGCGGAGCGAAAGTCGCTACTACGGCCGGTCGCGTTTGTCAGGCACATCGCCTGAAGACGAGTACCGTCATGTTGTCGGACTGCGGGGCGCCACCGGTGAAGGCCTGGACGGCATCCACGATGGACTCGAGGGCCTGTTGCGCGCCGGTGTCGGTGTTGGTTGCCACGGCTGCTCGCAGCCGCTCCAGGCCAAAGGGCCGGTTCTCGGCGTCCACGGCCTCGGTCAGACCGTCGGTG
>Ga0315286_10002070_pt1 | contig 18540 bp, 15 predicted proteins | sample YL17G10_0_MG_FD_205038 | JGI IMG/M metagenome (GOLD analysis project Ga0315286, IMG submission 205038) | Sediment microbial communities from Yellowstone Lake, YNP, Wyoming, USA - YL17G10_0 | ecosystem: Environmental > Aquatic > Freshwater > Lake > Sediment | place: USA: Wyoming | collected... | reverse complement strand
GGCCATCAACTCTTCCCGGTCGCAGACACCGACGATCGAGCAACCGGGGAGCCCCGCCAGGAGGCTCGCATGCTCATCCGCGATCTTGCCACACCCGACAATCGCTGCCTTGATCATGGTTGACCACCCGCCGTCCTGCAATAATCGAAAAACCGCTTCGACGCTTCCGTGAAGGGAACGATGGATTTCCACCCCAGCAGCGCCTTGATCTTCTCATTGCTATACCGATTTCCCTTCCAGTCCGTGGACCAACGCGTTCGATTGAACACGTCGGGAAGCTGTCCGCCTGACCATCGTACGTACTTCTCCCAAAGAACGCTAAAGAGGCGGCTGACGAGTTTCGGAACGTAGAAGGATCGGAAACGGGCCACGTTTCCCTTGTACATCCGCAGGAATTGCCGGCTCGTGGGCAGGTCATCGTCGACCACGTTGAACACCTCACCGTCAACACCGTCCGTCAGGCCCGCCAGAACGATGGCCTCCGCACAATTGTCGATATAGGTAAGCGGAATACGGTTTGATCCGCCCATATGGAGGAAAGGTCCGAAGGAATCGATCCCGATCCGCCCGTGAATCCCCTTTACGCCAGGACCATAAACGACGCCGGGCCGAACGATCACGTAGGGCAGCCCCCTCTTCTTTCCGTATTCCATCACGAGTTCGTCCTGTTTGATTTTTGCGTAGGAATATGCCTCCCCTTTCCTCGTGGGTTGATCCTCCATCGGGCATGTTTCGTCCAGCAAGGCACCGGCTTTCATTCGGGTGTTGTCGTAAATGGAGAAGGAACTCACGTTGACGAATCGCAGCAGCTTCCCGCCGGCGAGGGCGGCTTCCAGCAGATTCCTCGTCGTGACGACCGAATTGAGGTAAGCCTCCGGGATGGACTTCAAACCCTTTCCGGCGGCAAGATGGTAAATGACCGGCGCCCCCTTGACCGCCATCTCGCAGTCTCCCGGAGACAGAAGGTTTCCTTGGAGAATCTGGATGGTTCCTCCGGATGCCTTCTTCAGCTCAAGGAGCTGGCCGATGGAACTGGAAGGCCGCACGAAGCAGCGGATGTTCCGATACCCGGATTCCAGCAAGCGAGCTACGACTTTTGTCCCGATGAAACCGCCCGCCCCTGTGACAAGCAAGGAATCATCGGGGTTTACGGGTAGTAATTTCCCCCCCATAGAGCCTCCTGGCGTGTGGGATTTCCCCTGGAAATACCCCTTACTCGACAACGTACTTTTCCTGGATCACGTTGATTCGCGCTGCAGTCAGGATCCGTCCGAGGTGATCGCAAATTTTCACCAGATATCTCATGAACAGGTGATGTCCCATGATGGCCAGAAGCGGAAGGAGCGCCAGATAGACGGGCATGGCGGTCAGGGAGACGAGGATGCTCTTCATTCCCATTCCAGGATGCCGCAGGGACATCTTCCCCCGAAGGAGCGCCCTCCGGAGAAGAAAACCTCGCCGCCACCGGAGAGGGGGGATGTGCTCATACCCGACCGCTTCGTTGCACCACACGAACCGATATCCTTTCCCGATCATCCTCCGGAAGAAATCCTGATCTTCCCCGCCGCTGCCGAACATGGGATCAAACGGTTGTGGGTCCCCCGCAAACAGTTCTCTCTTGAGCAATACGTTGCCCGTCCGCCCGTTGCGCCAACCGATGACCATGCCGGTCGCGTGGGTCGGTCTTTCGTAGAATCCTCCTTTCACGACCCACCGGGGGGGATCCTCGTCATAAACCGGTTTCACCGGACCCAATATGCCGTCCGCCTGGAATTCCTTCTGCGCCGTGTACAGCGTATGCAGCCAGTCCCGTCCCGGGGACTGATCATCGTCGAAAAACGCAATGTAGTCGCCGGTGGAATCCCTGACGGCTCGGTTCCGTGCAAGCGAAATGTTCTGTTCGGGTTCGACATCGTATACCACCGTCATATTTGATCGTCGGACGAACTTATCCACGGTTTCCCGTGCCGACCCTTCGGCGTCGTTGTCGATAACGACCGCTGAATGCGTAAACAGCCCTGAACTTTCCTGCGCTTCAAGTTCCGCGAGAAGGTTTGCGAGCAACGGAGCCCGTTTGAAGGTACATATGCACACGCAGATATGTTCTGGATTCACGTCATCCCTCGACACCGTGAAGGAGGAGCTGAGGCTTCGCCTGTGCGGCAGCCGGCCGGCTTATCCTTTCCACAGCTTCCTTGCGAACTCAATGGCGATGATCCGCTCCGCGGGAATCACGGGCTTCTCGAGACTGAACCGCTGGAGATGCCGGGACAATCCCGGGTTGTAGATGCCGCCGGTGCCAAATGAAATGTCCACCAGCCCGCTGGCGTGGATCTCCCGGAAAAAACCGTCCGCGACATTCCTGTCATTATGCGGGAATGCAAACGCGCCGTACCGTAGTCCGTACCGCTCCCGAACCCACCTTGTGCTCTCCACGGTCTGGCGCACCTGCTCTTCGAAGGGGATGTTCGCATACAACGGGTGGTCGATGCTGTGCGAACCGATCGTGAATCCTTTTCCGAGCAGACGCCGGATCTGGGTGGAATCCAGGTAGGGATTGTGCTCCGAGAGATAGCCGTCCAGATCCATCCCCATGCAGGAAGACATCTCATCGAGTGCTTCCCTCTTATCGTACGGGACGGACAGGATGGAGGGGAGGATATCTTCGCCACCGAACCCTTCCCTTTTCATCGTTTCCCTGAGGGTTTGCAATACCCCTCCCGGAAGTCCTTCCTTCACTCGTTCTGCAAGGATGCTTGCCTTGTGCTGGTAATTGAGAATCCTGTTATCCGTGAATGCGCTGTTGACAAAGAAGGTGGCCGGAACCCCCTTCCGGATCAAGATGGGGGCCACGACGTCGTGCAGCTCCCTGAAGCCGTCGTCGAACGTAAGATGTAACGACCGCCGGGGGAATTCTTCCGCCCTTGCCAATGCCTGCAATAGGTCGTCCAGGGAGATAGGCTCGAAATGTTTCAGGAGATAATCGAGATCTTCGGTGAACTCCCGCGTTCCCTTGTATGGATACAGGTTGCAGACATGAATGACCTTCTCGTCGCTGACAATATGGTAATAGGGGACGATGAATGGAATCGGAACCAGTTTTTCCAGAAGTCGAATGGGGATACGCGAAGATATCCTCGATACGACCTTATGGTTGATCTCGTGTCTCAGCAATCGGGATGGCCCGTTATCCGGTTACTCGTTCGAGCGGCTGGATTCGGAAACCGCCGTGAAATGGCCGATCTGGAATCGAATGAAATCATGGCACCCGCACGTTGCTCGGAGGATATGGTTTGCGGGGCGGGGGAGGCATAGGGGGTGCGGAACAGGCGGCACCTTCGTACCTGCGCTTCGCCGGTATGTCCGAAGTAAGGGGGGTAACATCCGGCCCGATCGGAGTCCAAGGCGTTTCGTCACACCACCAGGATGGTTTGGCCGTGTAGTAAAATGAGTTCGGCAGCCCTTGGTCCGAACCGCCTTGCCAATGCGCCACGCCATCCGTAATGTAATCGTAATTGCCGTGTAACACGGCGGTCGAATAGGACAGGTTGTCGGTCCATGTTCCCCCCGCGGAACTGAATCCAAACCGGTAGATCAAAGGCCCCTGGGGCGGATCGCCCGATTGATTCCACAGCACCGTCCCCGTGGTCCATGACGCCTGTCCTATGACGTTCCCCAGAAAATTATAGTACCGGTTGTAATATTCGATTTCGATGGAAACCCACAACCACGGGTTCGGGTCCAGGGGTGTCGTGGTGTTTTTTCCCCTGACATAATTCCGGAAAAACGTGTTGTGACTGGAAGATCCTTGCGTGTAATCCGCCCACCAGCTCGTCACGGAGTTCCCTTCCCACAAATTCATGTAGGGATGCGAACCGTGGTTGCTAATCGCGTCTTCGCCGAGAAATGAGGTATCGATGACCGCGCCGCTCCCTTGCACTGATTCCCCATTGTCATCCGTATAGTTGAAGAGAACCGCATTGCCGCTACCGCCGCCCTCGAAGACTATGCTGTGCCGCGTGTCCCGGACGATGTTGTTCTCCACTTTGTGCGCACTGTTCCAGTTGTAAAACTCTATGCCGTAATTCCTTCCTGAATCGCGTGAAACGCCGTGATGATGGAAGCTGTCCCGGTACTCGTTCCCGTAGGAGTAATCCGTCCATATGTGGGGCGATCCGGAACTGCTTTGTCCGACATTATACGTTTCGACATTTCTCACCCAGCAGTTCCGCGTGAATGAAAATTTAATCAGCTTGATGTTCGTTCCATTCCCATTCAGTTTGAGGTTCTCCAGTCCGGCCATGCTGACGCCGAAAGTCTGTTTCCTTGCCTTGGGGTTTACGGGGTTGGGGGTTACATAGTAGATCGGCGGATCGATTGTCAGCGTGTTGCCGTTTTTCCCGGTGATCTTTGAATACTGCTGCTTCACGTGTTGATCGCCGCTAGGGGCTTCCTCCCCCAACCAATCCAGCCCCCGGTAGTCTATAACGCTGGAGTCGGTATCTTGGTATATGGAAATAACATCCCCCACCTGGTAATTGACGGGAGAGGAGGCGTCGCTCAACGTTATGCTGATCGAATTTTTCGCATACCCGGCGGTTATGGATGTGCCGTTTGGCCTTGTTGGGTTCCAGTTGGTATCCTTCGTGCCCCCGTCAAAGAGCACCTGGCCTCCGTTCATGTTGAGCGTAGTGGTCCCCGGTGAGGAATTCGGGAGCCATGGAGGACCTGCGCCCGCACCCCGAAGCCCCACGTTGCTTTTCATTATTATGTTTCCGTCGACCCGATATGTGCCAGCCGGGATATAAACGGCGTCCCGAGCAGCGGCCGCTGATATGCACGCATTGATCTGGGACGTGTTGTTTGTCGCTCCGGTAGGGTCAAGTCCGTTGCATATAACAGAGGGATCGTTGGGAATGCCTCCGACCGGGTCGAGGCCCGCACTCCAGGTTATCCTCCTGTCAGACGGTAAAACATAGGCGCCCGATGTCTCCCTGGGCCCAGCCAATATGCAACTGCAGGCACCCAGTATGAACAAGGCCCTCTTGAAGAATCGCCATCCAATCGCATCGTTTCCAATTCGAAATACCGTCATCGTTCAGGCCCTCCGCCTCCGAATTTCTTCCTCCGGCAATCGTCCCTTGTTCCCGCGATCATCCGATCTTTCATATCGAATGCGCCCATCCCTCGTCTTCGCGAGCAGGAGAGTGAGACCCCGGTACATAGTCGCCTGGCCCCAGTGCAACATCGGAACCTTTATTATTTTCCATGGTAACACCCGATAATAGAAATACCCCGTCTTGTCTTGCATGTTGTCGATTGTCCACCCGGCAACCTTTCCGGCGAGGTCCCAGGCTTCTGGAAATAGGTCGGAAATATACGCGAGCGTTGTGATCGCCTGGGAGGCGCACTGGATGTCGATTGGATATGTCTTGTTGTTGTAATACCTGGGGGCGCCATCCTTTTCGAAAAACACCTTCATGTAATACTCCGCGCCGCGGCGAAGATTTCCATCGAACGTCTGGTCGCCTGTGCTTTCGATGTAGCATTTCAAACTATCGAGATTGTAGCCGGTATGGAAATTATCGACCCAGTGAAATTTCGGATCCTGGCCGTAATACCATGCTCCGTCGGGCAATTGTCGCGCGCAACTGTATTCCATCGCTTCGGCGGCCAAATTCCGGAACTCCGGTTCCCCTGTGATGCGCGCGGTCCTTGCCAGCATGGCGGCACCGAGCATGTTGGAGTTGTGGACCGAGATCTGCTCGTAGGCCACATAACTCAGGCACGTGCCGCGGGAGGTTTTTTCTTGTGGCAAGGCGCATATCCATCGACAGATGCTTTCGGCGACTTCCAGATACCTCTTCTCCCCAAAAATCTCGTAACCGTCCAAAAATGCCTGCCCGATGAGGCTGGTCCAAACGATGATCGGCTCATACCTCGGAATGCGCCCGCCCCGGCCCGTGAACGGGAAATGGTTCCCCCAACTATGCGCCTCGTAATTCTTCGCCTTATTCTCGTCCAGCCAACGGAGGCATTCGGCCGCCTTCTCCTTGTGCCGAGTCTCGCCCGTCAACCGGAACATGGTGGTGTATCCCCATGCCATGTACCCTCTTCCTTTCGTGGATTCCTGCGGTTTCACTCCCACGACGGGGCGGATATTGACAGGACTCAGACGGACAAACTGGAGCAGGCATCGTTCCAGGAACCGGTTGTGAAACGTAAGGACGTGCAGCGGTGATAGAAGGCCGTCGCTGTATTCGTACCCCTTGTAGTTTCGATCCTCCACCCAGCGGCCCACAGCCTCGATGCTCCGAACCAACTTTTCCTCAATCGGTCCCATGGGGTATTTCCTTCCGACGATCTGCAGGTATGGTCCCACGCGGAGAGTCCGGGAAACCGTCACCAGCAGATTCCGTAGTATTCCGCCTGGATCCTGTCGGAACTCCCAAGGATCCGGACAAGGTCGATGACGACCTGTCCCGCCCTTGTTTCGGAAAGGAGCGCCTCCTTGAAATCCGAGCCGATGTTACCCACGACGATTACATCCGAACCCCGGATCAACTCCCTCGCCGATGTGCATATGAGCGAAGAGATGTGGGGGATTTCCTTCTCGATGTATTCCTTGTTGGCCCCCATGAGTTTCGCAACGGATACGTACTTGTCGTAGATCTTCACCGCGAAGCCCTTCCCGATCATCGTCTCGACCAGTTCCACGAGTGGGCTTTCCCGCAAGTCATCCGTACCCCCCTTGAAGCTCAGGCCCAGGAAACCCAGCGAACGCCCTTTGTATCCCGAGAGTTTCTTCACCACCGATTGCACCTGGATCCTGTTGCTGTGCAGGATGGAACTCAGGAGGGGCGTTTCGATATCATGCATTTTCGCCTCCTGGGTCAGGGCCCTCAGGTCCTTCGGCAGGCAAGAACCGCCGAACGCAAACCCCGGCTTCAGGTAATAGGGGGAGAGGTTCAGTTTCGTATCCATGCAGAAGATTTCCATGACCTTGTGACTGTCGCACTGGAATTGCTTGCAGATGTTGCCGATCTCATTCGCGAACACAACCTTCAGTGCGTGAAAGCTGTTGTCGGCGTACTTCACCATCTCCGCGATCTTGATTTCGGTCCGGATCAGCGGTGCGTCGATTTTCTGGAAGATCCTCACCAATTCCTGTCCCGACCGATGGTTGAGTTCGCCGACGACGGTCTTGGGGGGGTTGTAGAAATCGTGGACGGAACTTCCCTCGCGCAGGAATTCCGGCATCATGCAGACGCCGAAATCCTTCCCCGCTTTCTTCCCGGAGCAGGATTCCAGTCCGGGAATCACTGTTTCCTCCACAGTGCCCGGAAAGACCGTACTTCGAATGACAACGTCGTAGTACTCCGGTTTCTCCCGGATGGCTTCCCCTATATTCTCCGCTACCCTCTTGACGAATTTCAGATCGATGCTTCCATTGGATCGACTCGGTGTTCCAACACAAACCATGGCCATTTCGGTCCCTTCGACAGCCCCTTTCCAGTCCTGCGTTGCACTGAATCTGCCCGCCTTGACGACCCCCTCGAGAACTTCACGGAATCCCGTCTCGATCACGGGGGGGATTGCGTTGTTTACCAAGTCGACCTTTACCGGATTCGGATCGACCCCAATCACCTGGTGTCCCATCTCGGCGAGGCAGGCGCCGGAAACGGCACCGACATACCCTAAACCCATTACGGCAATCCGCATACCTCACTCCCTCGGCATCTGTCGTCTCGATCTTCCGAAGCGAATAAAAACCTGAAAAAGAAAACGGAACTGGATCACGGGAGGGATTCCAGGCAACTCCGGAATCCCCGGAACATGTTGTCCACCGAGGCGTGTTCCAGGATATCCCGCCTGGCGTTCTCCCCGAACCGCCTTCTGACGTCGTCGTTCTCGATCAGGTACATGATCTTGTTTTTCAATTCCGCCACATCATTGCTAGGGACGATGAAGCCGTTCCGGCCGTTCACCAGATAATTGATTTCGGGCGGTTGTCCGCCATCTTCAGTGACGACCGGTAGTCCGAAATAAAACGCCTGGTTCAGCCCCAAACCGACATGGCCTGGAATGGAAAACACGTCCGCCATCCTGAAAATTTTGCTGATCTGCAGGTTGCGGGGGTCGTGGACCTGCCCGAGGTATACCGTGTTGGATACGTTCATGCTTTTCCGCACTTCCGGCGCCACGCCCGAGCCCACTATCACCAATCCAACCCCGTTCATCCCGACATCCCGGAAGATTTCCACCAGGTGCCGGACTTTTTTCCGCTGGCTCCCCGCGTCCATCCTCCCTACCGACAACACGACCTTATCAAACGGGATCCCCAGTTCCTTCTTGATTTCCTCTTTCGATTGCTTGATTTCCGGAAAATCCTCGAAGTTGATGGTATTGTTTGCAACCCAAGCCCGGTGCCGGTTTTTCTCACGGATGAACTTCCGTTCGTTTTCCGAATAAAGGATCAAGCGATCGACACTTCTGTGCATGAACCTGTATAGGGCGAGACTGATCCTGTCGTTCGGCGCGTCGAGGTTGAGCCCCTTCGTCCAGAAGATCACCGGGATCCGCTTCATTTTTAACCAGGCCAGCAACGGCCAGATGATCCTGTCCTTCAGGTGAAGAAAAAGGATGACCGCTTCCGGCCGTATGATTTCAATCTCTTTTTTATAACGCACGAAATCAAACGGGATCACCCTGAAGTCGAATTGCAGCGGGTAAGGGTTTTCCTGCTGAAGTTCGTTGCTCCGCACGATGAACTCCCATCCGCATTCACGGAACCGCCCGTGGAAATAGTTATATACGGAAACGCGGTAATGCATGACACGATTGGAAATGAGCAGAACTCTTTTAATTGTTCTTCCTCCTTATACGAATTCAATTACCTGATCCAAAGCAGGCATGCCGGAGAAGAGGCCTTGGGTATCCTTGCGACGAAGACAGATTCATTCGCTGTACCAATCCGCCGGTGGAGACTCCAAACTGGATGTGTGGATATTTATTGTAACAAGGAGGAACATGAACCAGAGGTCGACCTCGCCACGTAAGAAACTTGTTTCCGACAAGTTATGAATAATGATCATTATGAATATTGTAATTTGGAAACAACCATATTCAAAATTTGCAACAATGTTATTTTTTATTTTCCTGAATGCCGAGAACAATAAACCAGCAAAAAGGAAAAGACCTATCATGCCAAGTTCAACATACACGTCGATATATCCATTGTGCCCCTGTCTCGGATTCCAGAAATGTTTCTCCCACAGGTTATGGGAAAGATTTCCAATCCAGAAACTGCCATACCCGACACCTGTAAGCGGATTTTTTGACGCGTATTTAAGGATGTCCTCCCATAGATCGGTTCTACCCGTCAAGGTGGAGTCCCTTCCGGACATTTCGAAAGTTACTTCGCCGATCGATCTGTTTTCAGTAAACAACAAAATTCCCAACTGGGAAAAAACAATTACGAAAAAAACCGCACAGGCGCCTTTGATAAAATACTTGGTTAGCAATTCCGGATCTCTTGGAGCATATTGAAGCCATATAAATACAATGATACCGAAAAATAAACAGGACATAGCGGTAGCGCTTCTAGAATATCCCGGACCATTCATCAAAAAAACCAGCATAAATAGGTAAATTATATTGATGGCCATCCGGCCTTTCGGCGGTTTTTTAAATATGTCCCAAAGAAAATACAATCCGGCCGTCATGCACACCTGCCCGAGGACGTTTTTATGTGTCGTCAGGCCAGTCCACATCTCCACGCCTTGGTCATCCCATCCAACGCCAAATTCCCGGATGTACTTAATAAACACAAAATCTAACGGGATATGGATTAAGAAGCACATCCTGAGTAAGGAAGAAATTGCCATGACCGGCGTAGGACCTGACAATATGATAAATGCCATAACCGTTGAGCCGAATAATTTTATCCACCGCTTGATAGCTACTTCGGGGAAATTGGACCACGATATACTTAGCAAAGCATAAAATATTAACGCAAACATCCACTTGTTGCTTTGGACGGCCTCTATCCAATTGAATCGCCTGTTCAATAACAAAATTATTCCAAATAAAATAAACATTGCATAAACAATTCTATCGATAGGACTGCCTTCGGTAAAGGAAATTTGACTGTCGGCCATGTACCCGGGAATCCACCGTCCTATCGCTCTGGTCGAAGCCAACGCGTACCACAGAAATGGTATACATAAGTATGCCGTTTCAGATTTAGTGATGAATGACTTCAAGAAGACGCCTTACCGCACTTCTGAATTAACCCCGGAATGGATTGAAATTCAATATCTTGTCAGAAACATATTCTATCTGGGATGGTTCCAATTCCGGATACATCGGCAAGGACAGGATTTCCTTTGATATTCTAGATGCTTCCGGATACCTAACGTTTTCCCGAAACATATGTTGATAAGCCGTCAACTTTGGCAGGGCAACAGGATAATGTATTCCTGTTGAAATCCCGTTACACCGTAAATGTTCCTGCAGTTTGTCTCTCCATTCACTCTCGACCCGAATCACATAAAGATGGTAAACCGCCTTCACGTCATTCATCTCGACTGGCTTGATAACACGGGAGTTTTTCAGGCATCGGTTATACAGGTAGGCGTTTGCCCTGCGCCGTTCTATCCAGTCGGTAAGGTGCCGTAACTTCACTTCCAGAATGGCAGCCTGCAACCCATCCAGTCTGCTGTTGACACCCTCCATTTCATGGTCGTATTTATCCGTCCTTCCGTGGTTTGCCAATTTCCGTATTTTCAATCCCAGTTCGATGTCGTTCGTGACGACGGCCCCGGCGTCCCCGTATGCCCCGAGGTTTTTCCCGGGGTAGAAACTGAAACAGCCTGCATCCCCTATGGTACCGACCTTCTTTCCCTTGTATTCGGCGGCATGAGCCTGCGCCGCATCCTCGATGACCTTCAGACGATGTTTCCTCGAAATATCGATGATGGGATCCATGTCCGCGGGTTGACCGTAAAGATGAACAGGGATGATGGCTTTCGTTTTCCGATTGATTTTCTCCTCGATGCGGATCGTGTCGATATTGAACGTATCCGGGTTGATGTCCACGAAAACGGGTTTGGCACCTGCCATCGTGATCGCCTCGGACGTCGCAATAAACGAATTCGCAACGGTCACGACCTCGTCCCCTCTCCCGATGCCCATGGCTTTCAGTGTCAGGAAGATGGCGTCCGTCCCGTTTCCCACACCGATGCAATGCCTTGCGCCGCAAAAAGCGGCGAAAGCGGTCTCGAATGCCTTTACGTACGGACCGCCGACAAACGCGGAACTCGCGATGACGTTGGCGATCGCCTGGTCGATATCCCCCTTGATGCTTTCGTACTGCGCCTTCAGGTCAACGAACGGGATCTCCAAGACGGCCCTCTCAGTAGGGAAGCGTGTCGATCATTTTGATCAGCCGTGCCGGGTTCCCGGCGACGACGGCGTTGTCGGGCACATCCTTCGTCACCACGGAACCGGCGCCGACTAGAGAGTTCGCCCCGATCACGATCCCGGGAAGGATCGTGGCATTCGCCCCGATTTTCGCGCCCTTTTTAACGACCGGACCGGCCAAGGTCTCCTTGACGCCAAGGGATAAAGGGTACTTGGCGTTGGTAAGGACTACGTTCGGCCCCAGCCAAGCGTCGTCCTCGATGACGGTGAACTCCGGCACGAAAACCTGGCTGTGCATCCGCACGCCGTTTCCTATCCGGACGCGGTGTTCGATCACTGAGAGGGTGCCGATGCTGACGTTGTCCCCGATCTCGTTCAACTCCCGGATATTGACCTTGTTCCCGGTCTGGAAGTTGTCTCCAATCCGGTTTCCGGCATAGATCACGGTATGGGAACGCAAAATTGCCCTGGCGCCGATTACCGTCTCCAACTCCCCTTCCTTTTTCCCTCGGGGCGGGGTCCCGATGACGCAGTAATCCTCAACGGTCGATCCGACCCCGATTACGACACCGGCAAAGATCTTGTAGTTTCCGGCCATATCCTCTCCGTTACGCCACGGTCTGTTTCTTCCCTGCCTCCGAGGATGCTCCCGCCACCCCTTCGTTGAACTGGCTGACGGTGATCCGCTCCCCGTTGCGCTCCTGCGACCGGTAGATCATACGGATCGCCTCGATGACCTTGTGGCCGTCCTCCCACCCGGCGACCCGCTTCTTCTTGTCCAGGAAGTCGGCGACCACGTCCGCGATCACCTTATCGTGGTTGGAGCTGGTGCCCTTGTACTTCGTGTAATTGTTGGGCTTGTCGTTGAAGTCGATCTCGTGGGGGAGGGGATACGATTGCACGTCCCAGAAGTCGATGGTGTTCAGGTACGACCCGCCGATCTTGATCGTCCCCTTCTCGCCGACGATGGTGATGCTGCCCTCGTAATTCTTGTTGTACACGCAGTTCGTGTAGGACAGGGTTCCCATAACGCCGGACTTGAACTTCATCATTGCCACGCCGCAATCCTCGACCTCGATGCTGTGGCTCTTCGTCTCCCCGATGGAGTTGACGCGCTGGATGTCCCCAAACAGGTAGATCAACAGATCGATGAAATGGCTGCACTGTGTGTACAGAGGCCCGCCCTCAAGGTCCTTCTTCCCGAGCCAGTCGGACCGGTCATAATAGCTCTGCGGCCGGTTCCAGAGGACGTTGCAGAGGACCACATAGACTTGGCCGAGCGCCTTGTCCTCGAGTGCCTTCTTCGCCAGCTTGATCGGCACGTTGTGGCGGTTCTGCCATACCACCATCAGGCGGACATTGTTCTTCCTTGCCGCCTCGTCCATTCTGTAAGTGTCTTCCACCGTCAGCGCCATCGGCTTTTCCACAAGGATGTTCTTTCCCGCCTCGGAAGCCTCGATCGCCATGGGAGTATGCAGGCCGTGCGGTGTGCAGATGTTGATGACATCCGCCGACGTGTTTCGGAGCATCTCGGAGAAGTCCGTATGCGCCCGAACCCCGTAAAGCCCGGAATACTTCTCGCAACGGTCCGCCTTGATGTCGCAGATGTCCACCAGCCTGGCGCGGGGTTCCGCGTCAATGACCGCCAGGTGCCTGGAGCCGATGTTCCCGAGACCCACGACGGCGAATTTTACGAGCCCGTCTTTTTTTTCGGACATCGCCCCTTCCTTTCCGGAGAGGTATTGCTGCGAACTCCGGGACTCATATGTTTCTGTACATCTCCATGAACCTGCTCTTGTGGGATTCCCACCCGTGAAGTTCCAGGAACCGTCTTGCCTCCCTCGCCCTGCTCAACCGGCTCTCCTCGCTGGCCGACGCCGCCAGTATGGCTTTCGACATCGAATCGACGTCGTCCGGCTCGAAGAAAAACACCATCTCCTCCGTGAAATAGTGCGAGATCGTCTTCAGTCGTGGCGCGACCACGGGGATTCCCAGGGCGATGCACTCCAGCATTTTCACGGGGAGCATGAGTTCCGTGGCGATATTCCTTCCGTTCGGGACGATCCCCAGATCCATCTCCTCAAGGATGGGAATCAACCCTTCCAGGGGAACCCTTCCGAGAAAATGCACACACTCCCTCGCCCCGAGTTTCTTGCTGATCGCCTGGAACTCCTTCAAGTCGTCCCCGTCACCAACGATATGGAATTCCAGTCCCGGAACCTTACCACTCAGTTTCGACACGGCCCGGATCGCCTGGTCCACCCCGACCCGTTTCGTCACGGTCCCGTGGTAGATCATCCGGAACCTACCATTTTCATTGATGCGGCCCTGGATGCTCCTGTTGTGATCGAACACTTTTGGATCAGGGACGTTCATCGCGACGATGATTTTTCCTTCCGGTATGCCCCGTCCGACAATCGCCGCCTTTTGAATGTCGTTGACACAGATGATGTGTCGCGCCATCCGGCAGAAGATCGCCTCCTCGAGGCGCAACCCCCATTCGAGGAGTCTGCTGGAGCGCCCGGCGAACTTTGCTGCGTACGTCTCGACCATCGTGTCATGAATATCCAGGATGATCGGTTTCCCCGACAGAAAAGGGATGAATCCGGCAAATGCCAGGAAATTCGGCATGTTATGGACATGAACAACGTCCAGGGACTTTCGGGCCAACTGTTTCGTGCATTCAACGAAAGCGAGCAGGGTGAAAAGGACATAGGAGAATATATACGTAACGCCGCTTTTCCCGCGGTATTTCGCGATGTCGAGTTCCTGGATCTTGACTCCGTTTTTCTCCAGGGTTCTCGGGGTTTCCTGCTCCTTCAACGAAAGGACGGTTACGCTGTGTCCCGGGAGGGAGGCCACAGCCTCGGCTTCCCGTCGCACCCGCTGATCAGAGGAATACATAGTGTAGGCGATCATGCAGACATGTTTCATGCTCAATACCCTGTTGCGATCGCTTCATCGATTTTTACCGGGTAATCGACGAAGGAGTTCCGAAACCCTTGAATTCCGCCGGAAGACCTCACGGGTCTGTGGACCCGGATCGCGAGGGCCAGACCTTCTTCACCATCTTCTTTCCGCATCCGGACCCGGGGAACGCAACCGGAATACGCTGCCGGATCGAATCGGCTGTCCCGTCGCTTTTCGAACCAGTCGACAGCGTCTCCAGCCGCGGCAAACCAGGTTTTCCTTGCCCGGAGTTGTCCCAGCAGGGCAAGATATGCGGAGTCCCAGTTCCGCTCGGGCGCCAGGCTCCGGTCATGCCAGTTGACCGTGAATGCCCCGCCGTAGCTCTCGAATTTCTCGAGTAATCCGTTGCAAAGCGCGATCGCCTGGGGTTCGGAAACGCCCATCCGCCCGGGATAGAGCATCGCGGTGTCCTGGACGTGGAGCGGCAGCTCGAACACGTTCGATGTCCCCGGCAAACGGAACACCTGGGTGGTTCCGGATCGGAAACCCACGGTCTCGTTGTAACCGAGGGTGGAATCGTAGTAGATGCCGGCCTCCTCCAGGCACTTCGGGGTCTCCTCGGAAAAGTAGAGCCAGTGCATCCGCACACCGACCCTGTCCGTGCCCGTTATCCCCCGGATGACCGCCACTTCGTCCCGTCCCTTCCCGGAATCGTGCCATAAGTCGATTCCGTGAAGGCCAACTTCGCGGCCCTGGTCCTGTAAAGAGCGGATCTGCTCCCGATACCGGCCGACATCGTAACGTGCCGCCCGGTATCTTGCCGTTTTCCCTCCCGCGGGTTTCCCAGCCTGCCCCTTGAAAGGTATGAAGAAAAAGGTCGACTTCAGCTCCTTCTCAACCTCCGCGTACTTGTCCAGGGGGTACCAGATATCCGGGAGGAGCCCCGCCTGGACGAGTGGCAGGGAAAAGACGGCCCGAAGGTTTTTGAAAAACCTTTCCCGCGCGGTTTTTTTATCCAGCCCTCTCGTATATTTCGGCACCAGGGAGCGATACAGGAAACCCAGCATCGTATGGTCGAATTTGTGGTCCCGGATCCCCATGAAATCGATGTCGTGCGTTAGACAGGTGATGAAGTCGTACCCGTACGGTGATGGAGGGATTTCAACGAGCGGAATTCCCCTTTCCAATATCCAGTTCCGCAACATATCGATATGGATGTCGAGGGTGGGAACCTGTGCACGATCCACGGGCTGACCCTTGCGTAACAGAAAGCGAACCTCGTCGAACAGGTCGTAACCGACGCGCAGGAATCCGCAACCCGAAAGGCCCGGGTAATGGCTCGCCGAATCCCTCCCTGGAGAAAGAAAAGGTACCGGCTGATTTTCAAACGTCGCCAGTTGGCCGTAGACCGGGATAATGGCACCTTCCCATTCGATATCGCGGCGCTCTTCCCGGGAACGGATCGTGATCCCGTTCCTGCCGTCATGAGGCGTACTTTCCGACCCGAAGGCGATTACCAATTTCGCCGGGGGAACCGGAACGGCGGGATCCGTCGTGATGACCACGTCGTATGCCCCGCCTTCCCGGCAATGCTCCCAGGGGGTCTTGAAGAGTTCGAAGAACTCCTCGACAGCCGCCCGCTGGTATTCCCTGGAAATCACGCCAATCATCTGTGGGGGAAATAGGGCTTGAGGCAGTAAAACAGGTTGAGCGTGAATTCCATAGACTTATGATGCCAACGCCGCCAGGATCTCCTTGAGCCCACTCACCGCAAACGCGATCTGCTCCCGGGAGAGTTCCGCGAACATCGGCAGGGATACGAATTCCGCGGCGCACTGCTCCGCCACGGGGAAAGAACCCTTGCCGAGGTTCAGGGACTTGTAGGCATCCAGCAGGTGGACGGGGATCGGGTAGTGGATGCCGCAATGGATGTCTTTCTCCGCGAGCGAGGCGATCAGCCGGGCCCGATCGGGGACGCGGATGGCGTAGATGTGGTAGACATGTTTTGCGTACGCCGCCTCTTTCGGGGCGGCGACCCCGGGCACGCCCTTCAGGAGTTCGTCGTAGATCTGCGCATTCCGGCGTCTCCCCTCGTTCCAGGCGGGGAGGTGCCGGAGTTTCACGCTGAGGACCGCTCCCTGAAGCCCGTCCATTCGGGCGTTCCACCCGACCATGGTGTGGTGGTACTTCTTCGCCTGCCCGTGGTCGCGCAGCATCCGGATCTTCCCGTCCAACTCCTCGTTGCCGGTGACCACGGCCCCGGCCTCTCCGTAGGCCCCGAGGTTTTTTCCCGGGTAGAAGCTGAAGCAGCCCGCGTCCCCGATCGAGCCCGCCTTTTTCCCCTTGTACTCCGCGCCGTGGGCCTGGGAGGCGTCCTCGACGACGTACAGCTTGCGTTTCCTTGCGATCTCCATGACGGGGTCCATGTCCGCCATCTGGCCGAAGAGGTGGACGGGGATGATCGCCTTCGTCTTCTCCGTGACCGCCGCCTCTAGCTTCGACGGGTCCATGTTATAGGTGACCGGGTCCACGTCCACGAACACCGGCTTAGCCCCGCACCAGCTGATCGCCTCGGCGGTGGCGATGAAGGTGTCCGGCACCGTGACGACCTCGTCCCCCGGGCCGACCCCCAGCCCCAGAAGCGCCATCCAAAGCGCGTCCGTCCCGCTGCCCACGCCGGTCGAGAACCGCGTTCCGCAGAACGCGGCGAACTCCTTCTCGAACTGCGCGACGAACGGCCCGCCCGCGAAGGCGGTCCTGTCGAGCACCTGCTGGATCGCGTCCCCGATCTCGCCGCGGATCGATTCGTACTGCGCCTTCAGGTCCAGATACGGTACTTTCATTTCGTCTTCTCCCCGGTTATTTTTCGAAGCACTTTGGCGGGGTTCCCGGCCGCGATCGTTCCCGAGGGGACGTCCTTCGTCACCACGCTGCCCGCCCCCACGATCGCCTTCTCCCCCACCGTCACGCCGGCCAGGATCGTCGCGCTGGAGCCGACCGAGGCGCCCTTCCTGATGAGCGTGGGGATGCACACCCAGTCGGCCTCCGTCTGGAGCCCGCCCCCCTCGGCGGTCGCCCGGGGGTACATGTCGTTGATGAAGGTCACGTTGTGGCCGATGAACACGTCGTCCTCGATCGTCACCCCTTCGCAGATGAAGGTGTGGCTGGAAATCTTGCAGTTCTTCCCGATCTTCACGCCTTTCTGGATCTCGACGAAGGTTCCGATCTTGGTGTTGTCGTCGATCTCGCAGCCGTAGAGGTTGACGAAGTCGTACACCTTCACCCCTTCGCCGAACTTCACGTTGGGGGCGATCTTTTGCAGCGGGGAGGCTTCGATTTTCATTTCGTCCCCCTCAGGCGATCGCCGCGACGGCGCCCAGGTTCCGGTCGATCTCGATCCTTCCCCCGCCGGTCTTCAGCGAGAGCGAGGAAGCCTCGAGGATCTGGATCACCCGGAGCCCGTCCATGCCGCTCGTTTCCGGGATCTTCCCGGTCCGTATGCAATCGAGGAAATGCTGGCACTCCACCTTCAGCGGCTCGACCTGCTTGATGTACGGGGCGTACATGTCCCCGTAATGGTACGAATACTGGAACTCCGCGAAGGTATCGTAATGGGGCGGCGTCTCCACCCGTTTGTCGTAGATCTTGATCTTCTCCAGCGGCTCGTTATCGTTGTAGACGATCATCCGCTTGCTTCCCACGATGATCATCTCCCGGACCTTGTTCGGATCGAGCCAACTGCTCTGGATCGTCGCGAATCCGCCGTTCTCGAAGTTGAGGGACATGTTGGTCACGTCCTCGATCCCTTTGTGGATGTGCGCCTTCCCCTGGCAGTTGACGGAGACGGGGGACCTGCCCAGCAGGTAGAGAATGATCGCGATGTCGTGGGGAGCCAGATCCCACGCCACGTTGATGTCCTTCTGGAAGAGCCCCAGGTTCAGTCGGCGCGAACCGATGTACTGGACCTCCCCGATGTCGCCGTCCAGGATGATCTCCTTGATGCGGCGGACGGGGGCGGAGTAGATGAACGTGTGCCCCACCATGAGCGTCAGCTTCTTCCTCGCCGCGATCATGACCAGCTCGTTGCCCTGCTCCGAGGTCTGGGTCATCGGCTTCTCGACGAAGGTGTGTTTCCCCGCCTCGAGGCTCTTCTTCGCCAGATCGTAGTGCAGGTGCACCGGCGTCGCGACGACCACCGCGTCGACT
>Ga0315286_10002069_pt1 | contig 18543 bp, 11 predicted proteins | sample YL17G10_0_MG_FD_205038 | JGI IMG/M metagenome (GOLD analysis project Ga0315286, IMG submission 205038) | Sediment microbial communities from Yellowstone Lake, YNP, Wyoming, USA - YL17G10_0 | ecosystem: Environmental > Aquatic > Freshwater > Lake > Sediment | place: USA: Wyoming | collected... | reverse complement strand
CCGTTCTTGATGGACGCGTCGAGGTCCGCGACCGCCTTCTCGGTCCAGCCCGGCCCGCCCGCGCCGTTCCACGCGACGTTGGCGAACACCCGGAAGCGATCCGGGTGGGGGCTGGCGCGGATGAAATCCACCTTCTGCTTCACCGCGTCCGGATTGCTCCCGCCGCTCAGGTTCACCAGCACCCGAAGCCCCAGCTCGTCCATCTCCTTGATCATCTGGTCGATGTTGGCGGCCGTGATGGTGGTGTGGTTGTGGGCATCGATGACGGGGAACTTCGCCTTCGGCACCAGGTGTTCCGGCGCGACCAGCGTGGTGCGCGGCCGGTAGTCGACAATGCTCGGCGGCGGAAACTCGGGAGCGGAGCAGCGCCCGACCCGGACCAGGGTCGTGCCCGGCGGGCACTGTTCGCCCGCCTGGATCTGGATGCCGCCACGCCCGCCCTGGCCGGATGCCGCGGCCGCGATCACGACGGCCGCCCCCATCGCCGCCACCGATGCCAATCTCCGCACGATGACCTCTCTTCTCATCACCGCAGCTGCTTGTTGAAGAATTCCAGCGTCCGCGACCACGCCAGCTTCGCGGCCGCCTCGTCGTAGCGCGGCGTCGTGTCGTTGTTGAACCCGTGCTGCGTGCTCGCGTAGGTGAAGGCTTCGTACTTCACGCCGGCCGCCTTCAGCGCGGCCTCGTACGCGGGCCATCCTGCGTTGATGCGCTCGTCGGTTCCGGCGTAGTGGATGAGCAGCGGCGCCTTGATCTTCGCTGCCTCCTCGGCCGTCGGCTGGCCGCCGTAGAAGGGCACGGCCGCGCCCAGGTCCGGCAGGCGCGTGGCCAGGACGTTGGCCATGCTGCCGCCCCAGCAGAAGCCGACGACGCCGATCTTGCCCGTGCAGGAGGCGTGGCTCTTCAGAAACGCCGCGGCTGCGACGAAGTCCTCGCGCGTCTTCGGCTGGTCGAGCTTCGGGAAGAGGCCGCGCGCCGCGTCCTCGTCGCCCGGGTACCCGCCCAGCGGCGCGAGGGCGTCGGGGGCGAAGGCGACGAAGTTGTCCAGCGCCAGCCGGCGCGCGATGTCTTCGATGTGCGGGTTGAGTCCGCGGTTCTCATGGACGACGAGAATCCCCGGCAGCTTGCCCTTCGCCGCCAGCGGTTGCACCAGGTAGCCCTTGGTGGTCGTGTTGCCCTGCGGCGAGGGATAGGGCAGAAACTCCGTCTTGAGCCGCTTGTCGTCCTTGGGCACCTGCTGCGCCTCGGCGAACCTCGGGTTCAGGGCATCGAGCAGCATGGCGGCCGTCATGCCGCCGACGGCGTACTTGCGGGCCTTGTCCAGGAATCCGCGGCGATCGATGGCGCCGTGGACATAGGCGTCGAACAGGATCAGCACATCGGGATCGAAATCCTTCGCGGTCTTGCGGTCCATTTCGGATCTCCTCCGGGCTCCGGGCCGTGGGCGCGGAACGTTCTCTGCAGGGGTTTCAGGATGTGATCGAATGTACCACACCGCTCCCGTGGACCTCAACGTCCCGGGGACGGGGCGGGTTATCACCGGTTCCCGGGGACGGGGCGAATTATCTGATCAGCAGGTCGACCCACGTCCGGGCCTTGCCAAGCGGGATCACGAAGGCGCCGCGCTCGACGGCGAACGCCGCGGCCGGGCGATAGGGCCCGAAACCCGCCCCGTCCCCAGTGCTGGCACCGGGTCGGGACGGGGGGGCCGGCTGCTCGATGCGGAGGCTCGCGACCGGCGTGTCGGGGGTGCCGGCCGCCAGTGCGACGCGCACCGCGCCGGTGGCCGGGTTGAACTCGACGCGCTCGAACCGCCCGGCGTCCAGCGTGAGCCAGAGACCGACCGGTGCCAGGTAGACGCGCGACCGGAACGCATCGAGCGGCGTGACAACGACCTGCCCGCGCGCCTCCTCCACGTTCCCGCCGAACGCCTGCCAGCCGAACTCGGGATGGCGAATCAGATACGTGGCGGCATTGAGCGCGTGGCCGAAGAAGTTCTGCGCGTAGTCGCCGGAGTACGCATCGGGGCGCAGCGTGTCGGGGAACGCATGGAACGCCGCCGACGCGAAGCCCTCCTCGTCGATGTTCGCCAGGGCGCCCATCGCGCCGCCGTAGCCGACGCGCAGCAGGTAGTCGTCATCCGGCTGCGCGCGGTACGCGGCGAGCACCGGCAAGGCGTTGAGCCCGGACCCGTAGTGATGCAACTGCCGCTCGATGCGGCGGGTCTTTCCCGCGTAGAGGAAGTCCCAGTAGCGCCGCGCGCTGCCGTTGTAGCCCCAGTGCGGCAGCGTCGGCATGTAGCCGAGGATCGCGTCGAGCGTCACGCGCGCCTTTGCCGCATCGCCAAAATGCGTCGTCCAGGCGTAGACCTCTTCCTGTCCGGTCGAGTCCCACGCCATTTCGCTGCCGTAGGGATAGGCGAGCTTTGACCAGATGTCGGCGCGGGCCTTCATGCGCGCCTCGAACTGGTCGGCCTGTGTCGTCCACCCCTCGCGCCGCAGGTCCTTCAGGATCTCGAGGAACACCGTGCCTTCCATTTGCCCGAACTGCGCGTAGTGCGGCGCGCGCTCCGTCATGGCGACGCCGGTCTTGAAGGCGCGCGTGAGATACCAGTCCCACGGGTGATTGGTGACCAGGCCGGTGTGGTCCCGGGCGAGCCGGTACATCACCCAGTGCAGCGCCGCGACGTGCGGATAGTCATACGACCGGTCCACCGCCTCGGTGGCCTCCTTCTTCCAGCTCGTCCACGTCGTCCAGTTGAGGTCGCTGCGATAGTAGCCGGCGGGCATCAGGTCGGGCGCGTAGTAGAGAAGGCTCTTGCGGACGGCGTATGCGTTCGGGCCGTCGGCATACTGCAGGCCGCCCCACACCACCCCGTCGACAAACGCCTGGTACTTGTCGAGCTCGGCGCGATCGGGCCGGCCCAGCTGCTTCATGATGCCGGTCAGCCACGATGATCCGCCCTCGTCGCCCAGGCCCGCGATCCAGACGCGGCTGTCCTGCGTGACGATCTGGTTGGTCTCGCGATCGAAGGTCATCACCGACGGGCTCCGCTTGAACGGGTCAGTCGGATCGACGAACCACTGGCGGGTCGTGAGGAAGCGCCCGAGGTCGTCGGTCGCCTCGGCGGCGCTCTTGATCACCTTGTAGTGCACCGCCTGTTCCGTGCCGTCGTCGTAGCGCACGACGAGGCGCGCGCGTCCCCAGCGGAGGCCGCGCACGGCCATGGCCTGCCAGCCGCCAGGCGTCGCGGCCAGGCGCGTCACCGTCAGGGCCCCGCGCGGCTCCACGTCGATCGTGCGAATCGCCTTCCCGTATTTCACGAACAGGCGGCCGTCGATGTCCATCGGCAGGATGTAGCCCGGCACGCCTATGGCGACGGGCCGGCCGCCTGCTGCGAGGGTGCGATCGATGCCGCGCAGATCGGGCGCGAGCCGGAACTCCACACCGTAGAGGCGCGTCTCGCCCGGCCGAAGCGTCGCCAGCGTCGGCGGATTCCACGGCTGCGCGTCCTTCCACTCGCGTTCGGCGAACGCCGCGCTGTGCGCCATCCAGTCGAAGAACCCTTCGAAGGTCTGGCTGCGCGGCGTCGCGTCGGTGAACAGCGGAGAAGTGGCCGGGGCGCCGCCCGCCGCAGCCGGCGCACCAGCGGCGCCGGCCCCGCCTTGGCCAGCCACCTGGCGCCGCGGATTCATGATCGGGTTCCAGGCTTCGAGGGGCGTGCGACCGTACGGCGTGACGAGCAGCACCGGGCCGCGCCCGGTCAGGCGCGCCACCTGCACGTAGCCGGCGTCCATCCCGATGTACGGGTCGTAGAACACGCACGACGCGTGGGCCTGATCCAGCGACCGGTTGCTCAGCACGTTGTTGAAGACCATCGGGATGCCGAGCGCGCCGATCTGGACCGATTCCGCGGTCGTGTTGGTCAACGCGAACCGAAGCACCAACGCGCCGCGCTCGACGCGCCACGTGCGCGTCACCTTCAGCGGCAGATCGGCGGCGAACGTCGGCGCCAGATCCGCCGCCGCCAGATCGCCGGCGGACACCGGTACCGGCGTCACCGGGGCGCGCGCCGCGGCGGTGGAGTAGTCCTTCCACGCGCCAGTCGATCCGGCGCGGACGCGCAGGTCGAGATCGCCCAGGTGGTAGTAGCCGTCGCGCGAACGCTCGTCGAGGAGGTCGCCGGGCGTGAAGTCGAACGAGGAGGGATCTGTCGTCCTGAGCGCCGACACGGTCTGCGACGACCGCACCAGGGCGAGAGTGAGATCCGGTGTATCGAAGACGATCGTGCCCTGGTCCAGCATCGGGCCAGGCACGGTGGGCGGTTTCTGGCCGCGCTGAGGTCCGGGCGTTGTGGTGGCGGAGGCCGCCGTGATCCACCACCAGGCCGCTGCCGCAGACATCGCGAGTACGAAGAACCGGCGCACAATCCTCGATGAGTCGAGCATCATGCGCCGGAGTCTAGCACGCGCCTTTCCGGCGCGCGGGAGAGCGGTCCCGAGAGAGAGCGGTCCCGACCTACGCTTCGCCCATGAAGGGGTATTCGAAGTCGCGCGCGGGCGAGAACGTTTCCTTGATCGTGCGCGGGCTGATCCAGCGCAGCAGGTTCAGCGGGCCGCCGGCCTTGTCGTTGGTGCCGGACCCGCGCGCCCCGCCGAAGGGCTGCATGCCGACCATGGCGCCGGTCGGCTTGTCGTTGAGATAGAAGTTGCCCGCCGCGTAGCGGAGGATGCGGCACGCCACGACGTAGGCGTGGCGATCGCGCGAGAAGACCGCGCCGGTCAGCGCGTAGGGCGACGTCTGGTCGCACACGTGCAGCGTCTCTTCCCAGCGCGCGTCCTGGTAGACGTAGATGGTGAGCACCGGCCCGAAGATCTCCTCCTCCATCGTGAGGAACGTCGGGTTGGTGACCGCGATGACCGTCGGCTGGATGAAGTAGCCCTTCGACTTGTCGCCCGTGCCGCCGAAGACGATCTCGGCGTCGGTCGAGGCCTTCGCGCGCTCGATGTAGCTCATGATGTTCGTGTACGACGCATCGTCGATCACGGCGTTCTCGAAGTTCGAGAAGTCGCGCACGTCGCCCATCTTCACGCGGCCGAGCATGTCGCCCACCCGCTGCCTGATCTCCGGCCACAGCGACGCCGGGACGTAGGCGCGCGAGGCCGCCGAGCACTTCTGGCCCTGGTATTCGAAGCCGCCGCGCACCAGCGCCGTCGCCACCTCGACCGGGTCGGCCGACGGGTGGACGAACACGAAGCCCTTGCCGCCGGTCTCGCCGACGATGCGCGGGTAGCTGCGGTACTTGGACAGGTTGGCGGCGATCGTCTGCCAGAGCCCGTTGAAGGTGGCGTTGGAGCCGGTGAAGTGCAGGCCCGCGAACATCTTGTGCTGGAGCACCACGCCGCTCAGTACGCGGCCCGGGCCAGGCACGAAGTTGATGACGCCCGGCGGCAGCCCGGCTTCCATGAACACCTGCATCAGCACGTAGCTCGAGAGCAGAGACGTGGTGGCGGGCTTCCACACCGTCGTGTTGCCCATCAGCGCCGGGGCCGTATTCAGGTTCGACGCGATCGCGGTGAAGTTGAACGGGCTCACCGTGAAGACGAAGCCCTCGAGCGGCCGGTACTCGAGCCGGTTGAGGTGGTCCAGCGGTGACTGGGGCTGTTCCCCGTAGATCTGCGACGCGTAGTAGACGTTGTAGCGCAGGAAGTCGATGACCTCGCAGGCGGCGTCGATCTCGGCCTGGTACGCGCTCTTGGCCTGCCCGAGCATCGTCGCGGCGTTGATGCGGGGGCGGAAGCGCTTCGACAGCAGCTCCGCCGCCTTCAGCATCACCGAGGCGCGCTCGACCCACGACAGCGTCGACCACTCCTCCTTGGCGGCCAGCGCGGCCTCGATGGCCAGCTTCACCTCCGCCTCGCCGGCCATGTGGGCGCGCGCGAGCACGTGGCCGTGGTCGGTCGGCATCACCACGTCGACCGTCTTGCCGGTGCGGATTTCCTTGCCGCCGATGATGAGGGGGATCTCGATGGGCGCCGCGGTCATCCGCTCGAGTTCCTGTTTCAGCAGCGTGCGGCTCGCGGAGCCCGGCGCGTAATCATGGATGGGCTCATTCTCCGGCAAGGAGAACCGGAAGACGCTGTTGTTCATCTGGGGATTGCCTCCACCTTCGAGAATACCCCGGACCTGCCCATGATGGGAACGATTTGAATTGGCGGGTGGGTACGGTTCATGAGTCGGACCCAGGAGCCAACGGCACCGGCCAGCGCCAGTCCCTGCGCAAACCGCTCGACACGGCGGACAAGTGCATCTCCGGGGTTCTGTCAGCGGCAGCGCTGGGTCCCCAACCCAGCGCGGGCTTCGGCCCCTGCGACGCACTTGTCGTGCGACTGTGTTCGCCGTGCTCGCATGGTTTGCTTCGGGACCGGCGCCAGCCGGTGCTGCAGTCTGTTCAGCGCCGAATCCCGAATCCCGAGTCCCGAATCCCGAGTCCCGAAGACCGCTACTTTATGGGCGCCGCCACCGACGCCGGCATGCCGCCGTCCAGCGTGCCGGTGACCCAGTCCAGGTTGACGCGGGCCACCTGGTAGTCACGCTGGGCCGCCGCCGTGTTGGCGCGGGCGAGGCGCAGGTTCTGTTCGGCGTCCTGCACCTCGAGCCGCGTTTTCACGCCGAACTCGAAGCCCTTTTCCGAGAGGAACAGCAGCCGCTCGGCCTGCTTCTCGGTGCCGCTCAGGGCGGAGAGAATCTCGGCCGCTTCCTGCAGGGCGTCCATGGCCACACGCACCTGGACCGAGATGCCGTCGCGCAGCTTCAGTTCGCTGATGCTGGCCGTCGCGTAATTGCTCTTCGCCTGAGCGATGCGTCCCTTCGTCCGCCACCCGTCGAACAGCGGCACCGTGGCGAAGATCGCCGCGTTCCACGAGTGCCCGGACGAGGAGAGCGTGGTGAACGAGAGCGACTTCATGGCGAAGGCCGCCGCGGCGTCGACGCGCGGCTTGTTGCCGGAGGCGGCAATCTTGATGAGCTCGTTGTAGATGCCCTGTTGGGCGTCGATCTCGCCCAGTTCCGGGCGGTTCTTCAGCGCCAGCGCGAGCGCCGCCTCGTAGGAGGGCATGGGCTGCACGGCCGCCCCGAGCGTGCCTTCGACATCGACGTCTCCCGGCTCGGCCAGCAGGAAGCGCAACTGCGCCCGGGCCGACCGCACCATGTTCTGCGTCCGGATGACCGATGGCCTCGCATTGTCGACCGCGACCTGCGCCGCCAGCACGTCGTAGTCGGTCGCGGTTCCGGCCAACTGCCGCTTAGTCGATTCGTCGAGGTGCCGCGCCTTCTGCGCCACGTCTTCCTCGGCGATCCGGACGAGTTCTCGTGCGGCCAACACGTTCCAGAACGCCGTCGTCACGTCCTTCACCACGGCCTGGCGGAAGTGCCGGAGCTGCTGCTCGCTGTAGTCGAAGGCGATTCTGGCGGCTCTGATGGCTGCCCCGACCTGGCCCCACGTGAAGACGACCTGCGAGACCCTGAACTCGGCGGTGCGAATATCCTGACGACCGCCGAAGATCTCGCCGAAGTTGGTCCCGGACGACCCGCTGCCGCCGGAGCCGTCCCCGCCCATGAGGCCCTCGAACAGGCGGCTCTGGCTATTGTCGAACGTCCGCAGCGCCGTGCCTGTGAACGCCGCCTGGGGCAGCGCGAACGACCGCTCCTCGAGGTACTTGCCCTGGATCCAGTTCTTGTACTCGATGGCCGACTGGACGTCGCGGTTCTGCTTCGCCGCCATCGCCAGCGCCTGCTCGAGCGTCAGCACGTTCACGCCCGGCGCCGGGGCGGACGGCGCGACCTGTGCCGCCTGCCGGGCGAGAGACGCGGCGATGGGCGATGCCGCGTCCTGAGCGAACGCCGGGGCGGCCGCGCCCGCGACGGCCGCCAGGACGAGGATGGCCGCCACGGCCGGCGCCGGCCGCCGCTTCCGGAACAGCCACGCCGTGATGTCGTCGAGGATCGAGTACGCCACCGGTACGACGATCAGCGTGAGCAGGGTCGAGGTGATCAGCCCGCCGACGACCGCGCGGGCCATCGGGGCGCGGAACTCGGCGCCCTCGCCGAGGCCGAAGAAGAGGGGCAACATGCCGAAGATCATGGCGGTGGTCGTCATCAGGATCGGCCGGAGCCGCGTGCGGCCCGCGGTGATGAGCGCCTCGCGGCGCTCGAGGCCGCGGCGGCGCAGCACTTTGGTGAAGTCGATGAGCAGGATCGCGTTCTTGGTCACCAGGCCCATCAGCATGATGAGCCCGATGAGCGACATGATGTTGATCGTGTCGCCCGTGATGCGCAGCATGCCTGCCATGCCGACGATCGACAGCGGCAGCGACAGCATGATCGAGAGCGGGTCGATGAACGACTCGAACTGCGCCGCCAGGATCAGGTAGACGAAGATGACGGCCAGCAGCAGGGCCTCGGCCATGTAGCCGAACGACTCGATCATCATCTCCGTGTCGCCGCCGAGCACGAGTGTGTACCCCGGCTCCATCGCCACGCGGCTCGCCGCCTCGGTGGCCAGGGTGCCGGCCGTGCCCAGGGGCAGGCCGTCGAGGTTCGCGTCGACGACCAGCTGCCGCGACATGTCGCGGCGGTTGATCTCCGCGGGCGAGGTCGCGCGGGTGAACGTCACCAGGTCGGTCAGCGGCACCAGTGCCACCCCCGTCATCGTGGGCACGGTGATCTTCAGATCCGCGACCTGCCGGGTGTCACCCCGCAGCTGCTGCGGCAGCCGCACCCGGACGTTCACGGCCTCGCCCTCGTGGTCTTCGTAGGTCGTGACGGCCTGGCCGCCGACCAGCGTCGCCACCATGCCGGCCAGCGCGCCGCTGCCCAGGCCCGACGCCGCCGCGCGCTCGCGGTTGACCACGAGGCGATACTCCGGCAGTTCATCCTCCATGCCCGCCTCGATGTCGACGATGCCGGGCACGGTATAGAGCTCCCGTTTGATGGCGGCGGCGTACTTCTTCAGGGTCACGATGTCGTCACCCTGGATGGCCACCTGCAGCGGCTTCTGCCAGGCGTCCGGATCCTCCTGCACCGACAGGAGGACGCCCGGCACCTGCTGCAGGCGCAGGCGCGCGTCGTGCCGGATCCGGGTGGTGGTGCGCGTCCGGTCCTTCTTGTCCGCCAGCTTCACGAAGACCGTGGCGTCGCGCACCGTGTCCGCGTCGCCCGACGCGATGGCGCCGTACGTGTACCGGACCTCCGGGAACTCGCCCAGGGCCTTGAGCACGCGCTCCAGCCGGCCGCGCGTTTCCGCGAAGGACGACCCGGGCGCGCTCTTCATCTTCAACAGGAACTCGCCCTGGTCCATCGGCGGCTGGAACTCCGACTGCAGCGTCGTGAAAATCCCGAGGCCCCCGACGAACGCGACGACCGCCGCGCCGACGATCAGGGCGCGGTGGTCGAGGGCGAAGCCGATGACGCCCTTGTACCAGTCGGCCAGCTTCTCGAACCCGTCGTTGAAGGCGTCCAGCGGCCGGTGCCACCAGCTGCGTTTGCCCTTCCGCTCGATGTCCGGGTCGTGCCACCGCGACGACAGCATCGGGTCGAGGGTGAACGACACGAACAGCGACACGAGCACCGCGAACGCGACGGTCATCCCGAACTGGAAGAAGAACCGCCCGATGATGCCCTTCATGAAGGCCACCGGGACGAACACCGCGATGATCGACATCGAGGTGGCCAGCACCGCCAGGCCGATCTCGCTCGTGCCCTCGCGGGCCGCCGTGAAGTGATCCTGGCCGTGCTCGAGGTGCCGCACGATGTTCTCGCGCACGACGATCGCGTCGTCGATGAGCAGTCCGATTGCCAGTGACAGCGCCATCAGCGTGAGCATGTTCAGCGTCATGCCCAGGAAGTACATGACGATGAACGACGAGATCACCGAGATCGGCAGCGTCAGGCCCGTGATGACCGTCGACCGCCACGAGTTGAGGAAGAAGAACACGATCACCACCGTCAGCAGGCCGCCGATGACCAGCGTGTCCTCGACGTCCGCCACGGCCTGACGGATGAAGATCGAGGTATCGCGCACGATCTGAATCTCCGTGCCCGGCGGCACCTCCGCCTTCAGGGCCTCGACCGCGGCGCGCACCCTGTCGACCACGTCGACCGTGTTGGCCTTGGTCTGCTTGGTGATGTCGATGGCCACGGCCGGTTCGCCGTTGATGAGCGCGAGCGACCGCTGCTCCTCGATGGTGTCCGAGATCGTCGCGACGTCCGACAGGCGGATGGGCTCCGCGCCGCGCCGTCCGATGACCATGCCTGCGTACTCGGACGGATCCTTCGGCTTGCCCGCAATCCGCAGTGGCATCTCGGTCGCGCCCATCGTCAGGCGCCCGAGCGGCGTGTTGACGTTCTCGGACGCCAGGCCGGCGACCACCTCGTTCACGCCCATGCCCAGCGCGGCCATCCGCACCGGGTCGAGGTTGACCAGCACCTCGCGCTTCGACGACCCGATCAGTTTCGCCTTCGACACGCCCGCGATACTCTCGAGCCGGCGCTTGATCGTGCGGTCCGCCAGGTTCGTCAGGTCGCGCGGCGGCATCGTCTTCGACCGGACGGCGAGCGACAGGACCGGCATCGCGTTGAAGTCGAACTTCTGGATGACCGGTTCCTTCATGCCCTCGGGCAGTTCACGCCGGATCGCGTTGATCTTGGCGCGCGCCTCCTGCGACACGTCGTTGACCTTGATCTCGAGGTTGAACTCGACGACCACCGACGAGAGGCCCTCGCGCGAGACCGAGTTGACGTGCTTCACGCCGCCAATCGGGTTGACCGCTTCTTCGATCTTCCGGCTCACCTCGCGCTCGACGGTTTCCGGCGAGGCGCCCGGGTACTCGGTGATGATCGACAGCACCGGGATTTCGACGTCCGGCATCATGTCGACCGGCAACCGGCGGAACGAGAACAGGCCGACCGTCACCAGTGCGAGCATCATGACGGTGGCGACGACGGGCCGCTTGATCGACAGGTCCGAGAGGAACATGGCTACGCCCCCTCGCCCTTCGACACGGCGACGCGGTCACCGGCGCGGATGGCGAAGCCGCCGCGCGTGACCACCTGTTCGCCCGCTTGCACGCCGGACACGATCTCGATGATGCCGTCGGTCGACGCGCCGGTCGTCACCGTCCGCTTCTCGGCCACGTCGCCCTTGACCACGAAGATCTCCGCGGTCTTCTGCTCCAGGCTCCAGTTCAGCAGCGCCTCGCGCGGCACCTGCAGCACACCGTCGCGGTTCGACACGACGATGCGTCCCTTGGCGAACATGCCGCCCTTGAGCGCGTTGTCGCGGTTGACCACTTCCGCCACCACCCTGGCCGAGCGGCTCGCCACGTCGATCTCCGGGTTGATGAACATGACCTTGCCGGTGAACGTGCGACCGGGGAGCGCATCGGCCGCGAATTCGATCGCCTGGCCCACCTGCACGTCCGCGAGGCGGGTCGACGGTACGGATACCGTCAGATCGAGGAGCCGGTTGTCCACGATCCGGAACAGCGGCGTGTCGCCGCCCATGTTCTCGACGCGGTCGCCGACGTTCACGCCGCGGAAGGCCACGATGCCGTCCATCGGCGCGAACAGCATCGACTTCGCGAGGCGCGCCTGGGCCGTCTTGATCTGGGCCTGCGCCGCGGCCGTGGCCGCCTCCGCCGCTTCCACGGCGCTTCTCGCGTCGTCGAAGCTCTGCGGCGTGATCAGGCCGAACTCCTTCAGTTGCTGCGCGCGCTCGTACTCGCGCTTCGCGCGCGACTCGGCGACGCGCGCCTGCGCGTCGCCGGCCCGCAGCGCGGCGATGCCGGCCTCGATTTCGCTCGTGTCGAACCGCGCGAGGCGATCGCCCTTGCGGACCGGCACCCATTCGGTGACGAACACGTCGGTGACCGTCGCCGTGACTTCGGATTTCACCTCGGCCGAAAACTTCGGCGCGAGCGTGCCGACCACCTCGACGCTGTTCCGGAACGTGCCGAAGGCGACGGGCGCCGTCGTGACGGCGACCGGCGGCTTGCTGGCGGTGGCGGCGGCGCCGCCGGCGGCCGAAGTCGCGGGCTGTCCGGAGGTCTGTGGGGCATCCCCCGTGCCCGCGTTCGAGCAGGCGACCGCGGCGGCGAGCCCGGCAGTCATCAGTATGAGAAATGCGCTACGAATCATCCGAGTCATGAAGTCAGTGCTCCTTGCGCGTGTCTATCAATCATGAGTCCATCGAACAGCAGGTTGAGAATGCGGCGGAGCCCGTCGTGCCCCACCTGGGAGAGTTCCGGGAACATCTGGCGGTCCTGGCAGCCCTCGAGAATGCCCATAGCGGCCAGCGCCACGTCTTCCGCGTCCACGCCCCGCAGTTCGTCGGCGGCCTGTCCGTCCTTGACGATGCGGACCACGCCGTCGCGAAGGCGTCGCTCCAGGACCATCAGGTCGTAGAGCGGGGCGACGTCGCGCGGCCCCAGGAACACCATGTGGGCGACCCGAGCTACGGAGACGTTGCGTTCGAACAACCCGTACACGTCTTCGCAGAGGCGGACCAGCCGCTCGCGTGCCGACCCGGCCCGTGCCACGGCGGCGTCGATGGTTCGGTTGAAGTCGCGGACGGCTTCGTCGAGGATGGCCACGAGCAGGCCCTCCTTGCTGCCGAAGTGGTAGTAGACGACAGGCTTGGTGACGCCAGCCGCCTCCGCGATCTCCCGGACCGACGAGGCCGCGTAGCCCTTCCGATCGAAAATCTGGATGGCCGCCTCGAGCAGCCTGCGCCTCGCACGTATTTCCTGATCCGGAGGGAGGGCGGTCGCGGGCGGGGAGTTCTCGACTGGGTCCATCATCCATCCATCGTAGTTACCTACCGGTAGGTAGTCAATACCTACCGGTAGGTATAGCCAGGTAGACGGCAATTCTGCCCGAAGAGTTCCCAGTGAAGACTTCCCAGCAGCCCGTGTGCCCGTGTTAGGCTACAACGATATATTTGGCAGTGCCCAACGTGCGGCCCCGACGGGGTTGTCAGGGAGTCCGACCGTGCGGGCCAACCGAAGCGACCAAGAGGGACTCGTATGAAGAAGCTAGCGCTGCTCGCGATCGTGGCCGTGATGTGCTCGTTGATACTCCAGCCGGCATTCGCCGCTCAGGACAAGCCGGCGCCGACGAAGGACCTGTCGAAGGTCACGATCGACGGCAAGTGGAACATGTCGCTCGACGGTCCGCAGGGGCCAATGTCGATCGCCGTGCTGCTGAAGCTGGACGGCACCAAGGTGACCGGCACGCTCAACAGCCAGATGGGCGAGACGCCGCTCGAGGGCCAGTACGTCGACGGCGTGCTGAACTTCGGCATCACGTTCGACGGCGGCGGCGGCTCGATGCAGATTTCGTTTGCCGGCAAGCTGACCGACGAGGACACGCTGGCCGGGTCGCTCTCGGGCCCGATGGGCGACATCCCGTGGTCGGCCGTCCGCGTCAAGGAATAGGCGGGGATCTTCCCGTCTCATTCCCGATGCATTCGTAAGCGAATGCGAGCGTTTTCCGGGCAACTTTGCCCGAGGCCCGGCCGTCACTCCAGGTATCGCGGGACGCAACCAGCGTCCCGCCACACTGGAGGGACCGCCATGAGAATCTCCGTTGCCGGTTTGGTGCTGTCGGTCGCGTTCGCGTTTGTCTTCACCCCTGGGGCGGAGGCCCGCGATCGCATCACTGACAGTCCGCATCTGCGCCCCGCCACGCAGGCAGAGGCGACCTTCGTTGCCGACGCCCAGAGCAAGTCGCAGACCGTGCGCGACTTGGCCCGGACGCTCGACCAGGGCAACGTCGTCACCTACATCCATCTCGCGCGCATGCAGCAGGGGCAGCCCGCCTCGATGCTGCGGTTCGCGGGCCGCTCGAAGTTTCAGCGCTTCGTCGTGCTCACGATCGGGAGCAATCTGCCGTACGACCGGCAGATTGCCCTGCTCGCGCATGAGCTCCAGCATGTTGCGGAACTCACGCGGGTGCCGTGGGTGTCAAGTCAGGCCGACTTCCGTTCGCTGCTCGCTCTGATCGGCTGGCGTGATGCCGAGCAGGCCTCCGGCTACGAGACGTCCGCCGCGCTCGCGGCCCAACGCCACGCTACCCGCGAACTGGCCACCGTCGGCAGCATCAAGCCGTAGCCGCGCGGGCCGCGCACCGTCGGCCCGGCGCCGCGCGCTCGGGCTATCCGTCACGAGCCTCGCTTCCGAACCTGCCACGGGAGCGGGGCTTGTGTCGTTTAGGACCGTCGGCGGCCGCACCCGATCGGGGCGCGATTAACGCAGAGTGAATGCCGCGGCCAGTTGATGGACGAGGACGCGGGTCCAGACGCGCCACGGCTGGATAGGCCTGGCGCCGTCCTGGAGCCCGAGCGGGGGCGCAGCGGCCGACGGGGTGATGTCCGGGGAGACGGGCCGGTCGGAGGTGGCCGCCAGGGCTGCCACCGGTGCAATCACGCGGTACCCGCGCTTGGGGATGGTCTCGATATGCGTCGGGGCGGCGGCGCGGTCTCCGAGGGCCTGACGCAGTTCGGCGATGCAGCGGGCGACGGCGCTTTCAGACACAGTGGACTGGCCCGGCCAGACCGTCCGAAGCAGTTCATCGCGGTGGACCGTCCGGCCCGCGGAGTCGGCCAGACACACCAGGACGTCCATTAACTGCGGCCGCACATGCTGCACCGTGCCGTGGCGGGTCAGGCGATTCAAGTCCGGCTGCACGGTCCAGTCGCCCAGGACAAAATCCGCCATCGGTGCCAAAGCGCCGGGGCGGACCAACGGCGCGGAGTCGGGTTGGCGCATAGGCGGCGACACTGCCCACACCCGGCCACGCGCCGGGTGCTTTCTTCGTCCTAGACAGATAGACGTCGACGGTGCCCGGATGGTTCGCCGTCCGCTCACGCTATACTCTCCATCCAGCCAGGAGGTTTCGTGAGCACACCGCTACGGTTCGCCCTCGTCGTCGCCGTGATCGCGTTGGTCGGCGTTGGAGCCGGCGCCCAGACCCCGCCCGCCGCCACAGCGGCTCCACAGGCTGCGCCGGCCCCATCGGTGTTTGCCGCCGACGACATGCTGAAGGTCGTGACGGCCTCCGTGCTGGACCTGAGCGACGACGGCCGGTTCGTCGCGGCCACGGCGCGGCGCACGCTCGACAACGCCGAGACCGACAACCGGCGCTACGGCGATCCCAGCTACGTGTCACCCTCGGCGGTTCGCCTTCTGGTGATCGACACGGCATCGGGCCGAACGGACATGCCGCTCGCGGATCTGGCGGACATCCGCCAGGCCGCGTGGTCGCACGACGGGACGCGCCTGGCGTTCATCCAGATCGTGAGGCCGGGCGCGACGTCCGAGTGGGCCGTCCGGCTGCGGGTATGGGAGCGCGAGCGCAGCGCCTTGACCGACGTGCCGCTGAAGGGCGATGCCGGCGTGGCCGTGAACTCGGGGCTCGACTGGTCCGCCGACGACCGGCGCCTGGTCGTGTCGCTGCGGGCGAAGGCGCGTGACGCCGAGGCCCGCGCCCGATTCAAGGCGCTGACCGGCGGCCCCGTCATCGTGCACAGCTCGAAGGAACCGTTCCTCGAGTGGGACGATCTGGGACGCGCCACGCGCTGGCGGTCGATCGCCGCGATCGACGTCGCGACCGGCGCGGTCCGCATCGTGCTGCCCGAAAAGAAGCTGCTGTCGTACAGCGTCGCGCGCGATGGCTCGTTCGTCACGTTCCAGGAGGACGTCACCGGGAAGACCGACTACGACGTCATCGGCGGATCCGACGCACGGCTTCAGCAGGTGCCGATGGCCGGCGGCGATCCGAAGACGATCGTCGAGGCGAAGGATCTCAAGGGGCTCACGCTGCGCTGGTCCGACGACGGGCGGATGTTCGCCTACGCGAAGAAGGGCGAAGTCTTCGTCCAGCGCCTCGACGAGGCCAAGCCGCGCAGCCTGACACCGCCGCCGCCCGCGAAAGAAGGGGAGAAGGCCGCCGAGGAACCCGCGAAGGACGCGAAAGACCCCAAGGACGAGAAGGAGAGCTTCGCCGTCGGGCCGATCAGCCGCGACTCCGCGAAGATGCTCATCACCAGCAAGAAGGGCTGGTACATCGTCGACGTGACGACGGCGGCGCGCACGCAGGTGGTCACGCTCGACGCGGACGAGGAGAAGAACCCGCGGATGGACGCCGTTGCGTGGGCGCCCGACGGCGCGTCGGTCTTCGTCACGTGGTCGGCGCGGGATCGCTGGGAGCGTGGGTTCGCGCGGCTCGATGTGGCGACGAAGGCGATGACCCCGCTGGTGAAGGACTCGCGCCTCTACAGCGGCGCGCGGTTTTCCCGGAACGGCGCGCGCGTGGTCTTCTCACTCAGCGATGGCGATCGACCGGCGGATCTCTACGCCGCCTCCGCGGATTTCTCGAGCCTCACGCGCCTCACGGATCTGAACGCGTGGATGAAGACAAAGGCGCTGCCGGCGTCCGAACTGGTGTCGTACCGCGACGCCGACGGCAAGGTGCTCTACGGCGTGCTGCGCTACCCGGTCGGCTACGAGAAGGGGAAGCGGTACCCGACCGTGTTCGAGATCTACGAATCGTTTTTCGACAACGGCTTCAACGGCCGCGCGGCGTTTCTGGCCACGCACGGCTACGCGGTGTTCCACCCGTCGGTGAATCTGGTGATTGGCCGGCCGGGCGAGGCGTGGGTCAAGGGCGTCACCTCCGCGGCCAACCGGCTCATCGAGATGGGCCTCGCCGATCCCGATCGCCTCGGCGTGCACGGCACCAGCTACGGCGGCTACGCCACGGTGCTGCTGCTGACGCAGACCGATCGCTTCAAGGCCGCCATCAACGTGTCGGGCAAGGTCGATATGGTGAGCTTCTACACCGACAGCCCGCGCCTGGGCGTGCGCAACACCCACGCGCCGGAGAAGAGCCAGGATCGGATCGGCGGCACGCTGTGGGAGTACCCCGAGCGCTATCTCGACACGTCGGCCATCCTGCACGCGGACCGCATCACGACGCCGCTGCTGTGCATCACCGGCGACCAGGACCCGAACGTGCCGTCGAGCCAGTCGCGGGAGATCTACTACGCCCTGCGCCGCCTGGGGAAAGAGGTGGAGTGGGTGCGCTACGCGAACGGCGCGCACCGGCCGCCGTCCAACGCGCCCGAGAGCGTGGACTTCGAGCAGCGCATCCTGGCGTGGTACGACAAGTACCTGAAGGCGGCGAAGACCACGCCGCCGCCCTCGAAGTAAGGCAGGACGCGCCGGTTGCGCGGTAACATGGACCCGTGGCATATCGCGTCTCATGAGCGCCGATCGACCTGACCCGACGGCGGCGCACCAATCCCGTGGCCGACGCCATCGCGGATGGTGGACCGCGGCGGCGGCCGCCGTCGTGATCGCGGGGGCGGTTCCCGTGACGGTGTCGGCGCGCCAGGTCAGCCCGGCGCCCGGCGCCGCACCCGAGTCCCGGCAGACGTTCTCGATCGTGCTGCCGGCCAGCGGGCCGCTGCACGACGCCTGGCAGGCCTTCAACGCGGGCGACCTCGACCGGGCCGACGCCCTGCTCGACGCGGCGGGCCGCACCGAACCGAAGAACCCGCTCGTGCATCTGGCTCGCGGCCTGGTCGCGCAGCAGCGCGGGCAGGCGGAGGCGGCCGTCGACGCGCTGACGCGCGCACTCGACCTGTCGCCGCGGCTGACCCCGGCGTCGCTCGTGCTGGGCGAACTGCTCTACGAGCGTGCGGATCTGGCAGGGGCGATCCGGACCTACGAGGCCGCCCTGGCGGCCGCCCCCGGGGAACGGCGCCTGGCGGCGCGTCTCGATCGCTGGCGGCAGGAAGCGGCGTTGCATGCGACGTTTCTCCAGACGCACGGCAGCCACTTCACGGTGCTGGTCGAAGGCCCCGCCGAGGAAGCCGTCGCCCAACGAGCCATCGATCTGCTCGAGGCCGCCTACGACCGCATCAACCCCACGCTGCTGACCTACCCGACCGAACCGATCACGGTGATCTTCTACACGCGGGACCAGTTCCGCGACATCACGCGATCGCCGCAGTGGAGCGGCGGCGTGTTCGACGGCCGGATCCGGGTCCCGCTGCGGGGCGCGGTGAACGATCCACGCGAACTCGAGCGTGTGCTGACCCACGAGTACGTGCACGCGCTGGTCCACAGCGTGGCGCCGCGCAGCGTGCCGACGTGGCTGAACGAAGGGCTGGCGGGTTACTTCGAAACCGGCGGCCTGGCGCGCGCCCGGACGGCCGTGCGCGGCGAAGCCAGGCGGCTCAGCCTGGCCACGCTCGCCGGATCGTTCGCCTCGCTCCAGGCAGGGGAGGTGGACCTGGCGTACGCACAGTCGGTGCTGGCGGTGAACGCCATGATCGACCGCGTGAACGTGCTGATCGTCATGGCGCTGGTCACCGACGTGTCGGGCGGCATCGATTTCAACGATGCGTTCGTCCAGCGGTTCGGCATCGCGTTCGCCGATTTCGAGCGGGAGTACCTGACCACCAAGGCCCCCGCGCGCTGA
>Ga0315286_10002068_pt1 | contig 18550 bp, 12 predicted proteins | sample YL17G10_0_MG_FD_205038 | JGI IMG/M metagenome (GOLD analysis project Ga0315286, IMG submission 205038) | Sediment microbial communities from Yellowstone Lake, YNP, Wyoming, USA - YL17G10_0 | ecosystem: Environmental > Aquatic > Freshwater > Lake > Sediment | place: USA: Wyoming | collected... | reverse complement strand
AAGTGTCCTCCCTTCTTGACGCAATGCGGGGTGGGCCCGGTTGCGACTCAATGCCCGGCCGTGTTGACTCAGTGCCCGGAATCCTTGACCAAGTGCCCGCCGACCGCGACCCTCTGTCAGGTCGTCGAGACCCAATGCCCCGCCGTGACGACGAAGTGTCCGGTGGTGACGACAAGATGCCCGGAGTTCCTGACCAGATGTCCTCCGACCGCGACCTTGTGTCAGGCCGTGGACACCCAGTGCCCAGCCGTGGAGACGAAATGCCCGGAGTCCTTGACGAAGTGTCCTCCGACCACCGCGACGCTATGCCATGCTGTGCAGACCCAGTGCCCGGTCGTGACGACGCAATGCCCGGTCGTGTCCACCCGGTGCCCAGAGTCCCTGACGAAATGTCCGCCGACGGCGACCCTGTGCCAGGTTGTCGATACTCAGTGCCCATCGGTGGAGACGAAGTGCCCACCAACGGATACACGCTGCCCAAGCGTCCAGACGAAATGCCCGGAGTTCTTGACGAGGTGTCCGCCGACCGCGACCCTGTGTCAGGTTGTCGAGACCCAATGCCCCGCCGTGACGACGAAGTGTCCGGTGGTGACGACGAAATGCCCGGAATTCTTGACAAGATGTCCGCCGACCGCGACCCTGTGCCAGGCCGTGGACACCCAGTGCCCATCCGTGGAGACGAAGTGCCCCCCGGCAGACACGAAGTGCCCCGAGGAGAAGACCAAGTGCCCGGTCGTGTCGACCCAATGCCCACTCTCTACGACGAAATGCCCGCTGACGGTGACCGCGTGCCAGATCGTGGAGACCCAATGCCCCTCTGTGGCGACGAAGTGCCCGGTCGTGCAGACCCAGTGCCCGGAGTCTTCGACGAAATGTCCGCCGATCTCGACCCGGTGCCCGGTCGTGCAGACCCAATGCCCCACGACACAAACGCAGTGTCCGGCTGTGTCGACCTCGTGCCCTCCTGCGCCGAGCAGGTGCCCGGTCGTGCAGACGCAGTGTCCGCCGGTCTGTGGTCCGGTGCCGATGTCTGTGGCGGCTGCGGTACCCTGTCCGGCACTGGATGTCGTCTGTCCATCGTTTGTGGTGGCGAAATACTGAATCGGTTTGCATAGTGCATCCGTCTCGACGATAATCGCGGTGTGCGATCCAATATGCGAGCCAATGCTGATCGTTCACAGGCGGACGCCTCGCCAGCCGCTGGGGGGGATGTACGTGCAGTGGTTGCCGCCACAGCGGGCTTGACAGCGGCCTGGGTGGCGGCGGGTTCCGTCGGTCTGCTGGCGCACCCTCTTCAGCGAGCAGTGACCCTGGGATTGCTGGCAGTAGCCGTCCTCGTGTTGCCTTTTTCTTCCGGGCGGATGAAGCTGCTCCTGCTCGGCACGGCGGCCGTGGCCGCTGTGCTGATGATTGCTTCATCCCTGCCGGTCGTAAACATCTCGGCCGCGGCTCTCGTGCTTGCCTTTCTGGCATGGCGGTTCGCCGGTCGAGACCGGTCTGTGCTGCTGGCGGCGTCGGTCGGCGTGACGGTTCTGGCCCTCTACCGGGCGGCATACACGACGATTCCATTCGTGTGGATGGCGGCCGATTTCCTCGCACAAGGCCTGGGCCACGTTGCCGGATGGCTCTCCTCCCGTCCCTTGAACGTCGGCGCCACGTTTGCCGGCCTCGATTACCTGGTCGCCATGTCGGCCCTATGGGCTGCTTGGACAGCGATGGCCGGCCAACCTCGGACGAGACGAGCGGCGTACGGATTGGCGGCGATCTTCGCGGGTCATTTGTGCTACCTGGTCGCCTTGTCGTACGTCCCGGATTTGCTCGCGGCAGTACCACAACCTGCCGCACAGGAGACCTGGTCTTGGGCTAGGATTCTCCACAAGGCCGTGCCGTGGAACGTGCCCCTAATTGCTTGCGCCATACATTTGTTGATTGCCGCTGCGATCTTTCGGTGGTCCGCCTGGACGCCGCAAGCCGAATCCGCAATCCGCAATCCGCAATCCGCAATCGCCCGGTCCTCTGTCCTGTGTGTTCTGGCGGCGATCCTGTTGCCGGCAGTGACATCGCTTTACCCCACGCGGCCGGACTTGCAGGGCAAGAAGATCGTCTTCTATGAGAAGGGGTTTCTCAACTGGCTCAAGCCGGCCCATGATAGCTACGGCCGCCTCGGAAGTGGGATGTACGGCATGCTGCCCGCCTTCCTCGAAAGCCTGGGGGCGAGGAGCCTCATCTCGAAGGAACTCTCCGACGAAGACCTGCGCGGCGCAGATGCTTTGGTCCTGATCTTCCCGGATGACCCCTGGGCCGAGGGGCAGCTCGACCGAATCTGGAGTTTCGTGCGCCGGGGCGGCTCCCTGCTGGTCCTAGGCGAGCACACGACTCGCGATCGAAACGGCGACAGCCGGTTCAACGAGGCGCTCGGACCAACGCAGATGCGGGTGGATTTCGATTGCGCTACATTCGCCGTCGGCGGCTGGTTACAGTCCTATGAAGCGATGATCCACCCGGCGACGGCCGGCATCCCCGATGACCGCAACCAGTTGGGCATTGTCATCGGCGCATCGGTCCGGGCCGGCTGGCGTGTGCGCCCGATCGCGGTCGGGCGATGGGGCTGGTCGGACCTCGGAGACGAGGGCAGCGGCCGGGCGATGATGGGCAATGACCGGTATGATCCCGGTGAGAGACTCGGCGACCTCCTGCTGGCGGCCGAGCAACCGGTCGGCAAGGGGAAAATCATCGCGTTCGGCGACACGTCGTCTGTGACCAACGGCATCAACGTCAGCTCCCATGTCTTCACGTCGCGGCTTTTCGCCTATCTGGCGGACGGCTCCGCCCGTGCGCACGCCTTCTGGCGTCAGCTCGCCGGTATTCTGCTCGGCGCCGGGCTCGCGGCCTTGGTGATCCGGCGTCCGAGCGAGCGGATCGCGGCCTTGCTCGTGCTCGGTCTGGCCGGTTCGTTCGCTGTCACCACGGCCGTAACGAGCGGCAGGTGGGAAGTCCCCCCGGATGGCCGGCTCAAGTCCCCCAACAACCTGGCGTATATCGACGCTTCGCATCTGGAATCATCGAGCGGGGAGTCTTGGCGCGGGGACGGCGTCGGCGGGCTGATTCTGACCCTCATGCGAAATGGATACCTGACGCTGTCGCTGCCGCAGCTCAGTGCCGAGAGACTTCAGCGAGCGGGCCTCTTCATCTCCATCGCGCCGCACCGGGGTTTTTCGCCGTCCGAGCGGGCCGCGATTCACGACTTCGTGAATCGCGGCGGCATCTTCATTACCACGGTGGGATGCGACGAAGCGGGACCCAGCCGCCCGCTGCTGTCGGACTTCGGCTTCGACATCGGCAGCGACCGGCTCGATTCCCTGGAGACCATACCGATGGGACACTTCAAGTCCCCTTATCTTCGCTCTGAGGACCAGCGTGTCTTCGTTCGTTTCCACGCGGCCTGGCCCGTGACGTGCCGCGATGCGGATGTCCAGGTCATCGCCTACGGGCGGGACAATCTGCCGGTCATGGTCATGCGCCGCGTCGGCGAGGGAAAGGTGGTGGTGATCGGGGACACGCGGTTCGCCACGAATGACAACCTCGAGCGCGAGGATGGCGAGCCTTTCGAGGGCCTGAGGGAGAATGCCGACTTCTGGCGGTGGTTCCTCACGCAGTTGAAGGATGAGCCCGCTTGGGTGCCGCCCCTGTTGCGGGGGGAGAAGGGACCCGAGGAGCCTGCACCATCCGGTGAGCCCAAACAGGAGGGGACACCATGAGACGAGCCTGGGTGGGTCTGGCACTGCTGAGCCTTTCGTGGTTGTTCGGACTGCGATACTACCACGCCGGGAGTTGGCCGATGTGGGCCGTGCTGATTGTCGCCGCGACGGGCCTGCTTGCCAGAATCCGGCCGCCGGTCCCGCGCAAGGCCGAATCGATCATTGCTCTGGTACTGCTGCTCCCTGTTGTCGCCATAGCTCCCTGGCCCTATCGGGCGGCGCCGCTGCTGATCCTCGCGGGTCTGGCCCTGTGCACGGCGCCCATTCCTCGTCGATGGCCGACAGCGGCCGGTTCCGCGGCCCTGGCGGCCGGCATCATCCTGACGGCTCAAGCGTTGGCGGTGGTCGCTTACGAGAGCATTACGGCCAGGTCCCACGAGCTTCCGCAACCTTTGGCATTGGTTCTTCTGGGCACGGCGCGCTTGCTCGGCATCGATGCGGCCTTGGACGGTACTGACCTGGCCCTATACTCCGTTCGCACGGTGCATCGCCTGGGGGCGACGTGGGAGCTTCTCCTGGACCCGGCCACGCTGTGCTTGCTGGCGGGTGGAATCGTGATGCTCTGGATAGAGGCGGTCCCAAATCCACCGCAGAGACGAGCCGAGATCGCCGGGCGCATGGCGGCTTTTGTCGTATTGATTTCGCTGTGGTTGCCGGTCCGTGCCGCTTTGCTGATGTCGATTCTGGTGCACCGGGCGCTTCGGACGGAATATGAGACGCCCCTGATGCTGATGAACCAGTTCTGGAATCCCTGGGTGTACCTGGCCCTGTTGTCGGTTCCCGTCTTGCTGGTTCTCCGTTTCGTGAAGGCAAGTCCCCCTGAATCGCCGGATTCTCACCGGCCGATGGGGCAGATGGTGGGCACAGCCCACCCTACGAGTCGGCGCGTCGCGGCTTTCGCCCTGGTCTTTACGGGGGCCTTCTTGGTCTGCTTTGGGTTGCTGTGGGACCCGGCCGGCCGGCGTAAGGAAGGCCGAATTCTTGTGGATGAGTACCACTCGACCTGGGAACCGACCGACCGCCCCTTCGATACGGAGTGGTATGGTGACAAATCCGGATACAACTACGCCTGTATCTACGATTATTGCTCTCGTTTCTACCAGATGGGCCGTCTCAGCACGAAGATGGACGATGCCGCGGTGCAAGACTGCGACGTCCTGCTCGTCAAAGTCCCCACGTCCCGATATGCTCCCGAGGAGGTGGCCGTCATCGAACGCTTCGTCAAGAAGGGAGGCGGACTGCTGCTGATCGGCGAGCACACGAACGTGTTCGACACCGGCACGCACCTCAACGATATCGCCGGCCGGTTTGGGTTCCGCTTTCGCTATGACTGCCTGTTCGACATCGACGCGGTGTTCGAGCAGCTTTGGCGGCCGCCGCCGGTGAGGCATCCCATCGTTCAGAATCTGCCGTTCTTCGACTTCGCCGTTTCCTGCTCCATCCGTCCCGGGATGAGCCTTGGCCGAGCCGTCATTCGATCCACCGGCCTGCGAAATCTTCCCGCAGACTACCACGTCAGTAATTTCTACCCGCAGGTCGAGGACCATGCCTACAGCCGCTATGGGGCATTCATCCAACTGTGGGCCACGCGCCGCGGCGCCGGCCGCGTGGCGGCCTTCACGGATTCGACCGTCTTCTCGAATTTCTCCACGTTCGAGCCGGGAAAAACGGAACTCATGCTCGGTATGCTCGAGTGGCTGAATCATCGGAATTCGCCTTTGGACCCGCGGCTCTGGCTGCTCCTCGCCGGCGCCGTGCTGGGCGTCGTTGGCCTCCTCAGGGCCAGTCGAATCGTCCATCCGCAAGCGTGTGTCCTGTGGCTGGCCCTCGGCATGTCCGCCTGGGCCGCCGCGACCGTGACGGCGCGGGCCGCGCACCATTTTGCCATGCCGATGCCGAAACCCGCTCGGCCGTTTGTCCACGTCGTGATGGACCGCACTGTCTGCAACACGCCGTTGTCCAAGAGCGGTTTCCTCGCCGGGGAAGCCAACGGCTTCGGGATCTTCGAGCGATGGATCTTGCGTCTCGGCTACTTCACCTCGCGTCGAACCGGACCGGATGCACTCCAAGGTGACCTCGTCGTGTTCACCTATCCGAGCCGGACCGTGACCGACGAATTCCGCGAGGCGGTCGTGCAGTACGTCGCGTCGGGTGGAAGAGTGCTTGTCCTGGATTCCCCGGAGAATACAGGTTCGACCGCCAATAGCCTTTTGTACCCTTTTGGCCTGAGTCTTGACTCAAGCCGTGTCCTGAGCGGTTCACTCGCAACGGTTGGCAACCAACCCGCCATACCTGTTGAGTCTGCTTATCGGGTCGCCGGCGGCGAGCCGGTGATCTCGCTGGACGGCACACCCTTGGCGGCCACCGTGCGCCACGGCCAGGGGTCTGTCACCTTGATCGGGTTTGGCTCACTCTTTGCCGACGCCCACATGGGCGTCACCGGCGACGTTGTGCCTGATGCAGGCTTGCGTCGTGTGTTCGATCTCGAATTCACGCTGCTGAGAGACCTCATATCCGGTCGATAAGCCTGTTGCCGGGGAGAGGGACCTATAGAGTCTATCCGCAGGGGAGGAGGAGCGCCGGCCCCATGCCGCATCGTCCTGAGATGACTGTGGACATCGGAGAAGAGGCGGATTCGGATCACTGTCCCTGGGGGAGCATTTCGCGATTCACCTCCTGGACCCAGACCCGCCCTCGGGCGGCGAGCGGTACGCTGAGCACCAGCTCAGTGTCGGATCCGGTCACACTCGAAGCGATGGGCTTTCCAGAGAACCGATCTGCGAATCGGCGGGGACCAGGCGTCTCTACTGGTATGGCGACCGAGATGGTCACATCCGTGTCATTGAAATTCTGGACGACGAAGCTGGTATTGCCCGAGGTGGAGAAGGGGTGGAATGTGACGCAACTTGGACCCGCAAAGACCGGCCCCGCGGCGCCCCGAAAGGCACTGCGAAGAGCGGCCAGCGGCGGCCCTTTCATAGAAAGCAGGCCCAGCGGCCGAGGGCACAGCAGCACTTCGCCGACGGCGTCAAAATCGGCTTGGCTGTAGGTATGCGTGTTGAGCAGCGAGATGCTGCCGCCCGGCGTCGACACCGTGCGCAGGAGCAAGAGGGTCTTTCCCGCGGCAGTACACACGACATCGCCGGATCGGGCCGCTGCCTCGATGGGCGATTCGAGATCAATCAGCACCTCCGTTGCTTCGGTCGTGCAGCTTGCGCGCGTCGGAGAAGACTGGATCTTCGGGTCCACACCAACCATGCGAGCAAGCTCACCCCCTTGCGGCAAGGCGATCAAAAGACTGCTCGTGACGATGATGTGCGTGCCCTTTGCCATAGCCTTTTTCACGTGATGGAGAAGGTTCGGGTCAGCGGCTGCTTGGGCCGGCAGCAAGACAACGGGCGCCGCCTCAGGGAACCTGTGTACGGGGACCAAGGGGATACCGAGCATGCCCAGGAAATCCATCAGGTACATATCGCCGCCGGGATCGCTGTTGGGCGGCTTGTAGGCAGGCACACCCACGACGGGGTGCGTCCGGACAAAGGCGGCGAGGTTGGCCAGCCGGTCAGATTCGGCAACGACCTTCTCATGATCCGGATGGCCGCGCACGATGTCGCCGAGGTTGAAGAAGACCAGTTCCGGCGCGCCGGCCAGGACGCTCATATAGGCCTGATCCAGAAAGTCATGCTCGGCACAATCGCCGTGGTCGAACCACGCCCCGCCGATCCTGTCGCCGGCAATTCCGGCCAGCCAGCGATAATTGACAAACCCTTCATAAGGCTGGACGAAGCCGAATCGCTGTGTGTTGCGGCCCCGGGTCTCCGTGCCTACCCAGACCCGATCGAAGATGCGGGGAAGGGTCTGAGTGTCGTAGCCAAACAGGTGGAACCGGTCATACCACTGAGGGTACTTGACGATCATGGTGATGCCGGGATTCACCTGCTTGGCCGGATCTACAAAGACGGATCGGGCCAGCCCCGCAAGCAACACCCGGCGATATTCGCCCCAGGAACGGTCCCCTTTGGCCAGCTTGGACTCCTCGCTGACGTCACCGGTACACAGGAAGTCATCGACGATGAACGTGTCGAAGATCGGGGCAGCCATGCGTACGATCTTCTCCAGGTCGCGCTGTGTCTTGTCGTTCTGCCAGTTGAACCAGCCGAGCGGGCCCTTTTGCCGAACGCCAATGTCGCCCCCCGGCACGGTGGCAATACCTCCGACCACGTCAAGGTCCCGTTGTTTGGACCAGTCGCGAGCGAAGGTGAGCTGCTGGTACGGGACCACGTGACCGCCCCGATAGACCTCCAGGTAGAGTTTGGTGATGCCCATCCGCTGAATGGCGTCCCAGGCGCGGGCCCGATACCCCTCATCGGTGGCAAGTTGCTCGACCTGCTGGGAGGTAGCGTAGCAGCCGAAGCGAAGAATGCTCGTGCGACTCCGGGCCTTCTCCAACTGTGTCTGCGGCGCAATGCCGGCGAGACAACTCGCCTCCAGGATCACCAGCAATCCAACGGGTAAGGCGTACCTGGACATCATCTCCCATCCATCCGCCATTCCAACCGAGCCCGCTCAGTGGGCCAAGAGGGCTCGGCCCAGGGCTTCCACGGCGGTCTTGTGGTCCATCTCCTTCACACCGAACATGATGCTGATCTCGGAGGAGCCCTGATTGATCATCTCGATGTTCACGCCGCTATTGGCGAGGGCGGCACAGGCCTGGGCTGCCATGCCAACCGCGTATCGCATCCCTTCTCCCACAACCATGATCAGGGCCAGGTCATGCTCGACAGTCACATCATCCGGCCGCAATTCCTCCCGGATGCGGTTCAGGACGTGCTCTTCCTTCTCTGGGGTCAGCGCCGCACTGCGGAGAATGACCGACATGCTGTCAATCCCCGAAGGGACGTGCTCGAAAGAGAGCTGTTCCTGCTCCAGGATCTGGAGAAACCGGCGGCCAAATCCGACCTCCCGGTTCATCATGTACTTGCTCAGGTAGATCGTGCTGAACCCACCGGCGCTGGCGATGCCGATCACCTCACCATGCCGGTACTGGCGCTGTGGCACGATCAGGGTGCCGGGGGCCTCGGGCCGGTTCGTATTCTTGATGCAGATGGGAATCTTGGCCTGGATCACGGGCACAATGGCTTCATCGTGGAAGACGCCAAATCCGGCGTAGGCCAGCTCGCGCATCTCGCGGTAGGTCAGCACGGGGATCGGCCGGGCATCGGGCATGATGCGCGGGTCGATCGCAAACACGGAGTCCACGTCCGTGAAGTTCTCGTAAACGTGCGCCCCCACGGCGGCCGCCAGAATGGAGCCGGTAATGTCGGACCCGCCCCGGGGGAACGTGACGACATGGCCCCGCTGGGTGTATCCGAAGAACCCGGGGAAGATTACGATCTCCCGCACGTCCCTGAGCGAGGACAGGCGGGCGTAGGACTCGGGCAGCACCTGGGCGTTGCCGAAGTCCTCGCTGAGGAGCATGCCTGCCTCTCGCGGGTCCACGTATCTCGCCGGCAGACCCTGTTGAGCGAAGATACAGGCGACGAGTTTGGCGCAGTTGTCCTCGCCCGCCGCCTTCATGGCGTCGAGGAATTGCGCATCGTTGTCCGAGCGGCTTTGGATACGATTGCGGATGTCATTTTCGATCTCTGTGACCACGCCTCGGTCCAGCCCCAACTCTTGCTGGATCCCCGCGTACCGTTCGATCACAGCCGCCTGCTCGCTCTCGAAGGGCTTGCCCGCGAGCACGGCTTTTGCCAGCGCAATCAGCAGGTCTGTCACCTTGATGTCGCCGGCCGAACGCTTACCTGGGGCGGAGACGACCACGATCTTCCGTGTCGTGTCCGATTTGACAATGTTGACAACCTTCGCAATCTGTTTGGCGTCAGCCAAGGAAGTGCCGCCGAATTTTGCGACTTTCATGCCGATTCCTTATCCATGCGTGTTTCGGGAGTGGAGCCACCACGTCTCCACCTTCACCGGCCCCAATAGTATAGGTGTACGTCTCGTATAGGACCAGCCCCCTGTTGCGAGATTGCGAAACGGCCTTCACGCGACGAGAAAGGAGATGGAGTCCGGCCGCCGGCCTTGGCGTCGCATTCTCAGTGTCCTCTGGGTCTCTGTGGTGAAAGATTCACAACAAATCCACGGCGAGTTTGACCTTCGGCGTGACGAGAGGAGGCCCAATCGTGCAGAACAAAGCCAATTCCCATGGGACCGAAATGAATGCTAACACCTTCACAGGAAAAGGATTATGAGAGTTTTGTCCGACTTCTGGGTCCTGCAAAAAAAACCCAATTTCCCCCGCCGGGATGCCGGGGACACCCCGGGGGCACCGCCGCCCCCGGCGGTGTTCGATCCCGTGTCGAAGGCGTCCCTCCTTCGGATCGCGGGCGGGACAAGGAGCGGTTTGGCCACGGGGTATGATTGCATCCGATCGGGCGGATGGGCGTTCTTTCTTGACAAGGGGCCGCCGCCTTTAGTATGATCCTCGCTTCCATGGGTTGGGGCGTCGTAGCAAGATGGCAATAGGACTGCAAAAGCCGTGATAATGGAAGTGAAGCCGTTCAAAGCGTTCCGGTTCAACAGAAGCGTGGTGGGTGACGTGGGTAAGTGTATCGCGCCGCCTTACGACGTGATTAGCGACGATGAACGGGACAATCTCTGCCGCAAGAGCAAGTACAACATCGTGCACATCACGAAAGGCAAGGTCACAGCCTCCGACCATGGGCAAGACAACCAGTACACCCGTGCGGCCGCGTACTTCCAGACCTGGATCACCGAGGGGGCCCTCAAGGAGGACGACAAAGACACGATCTACGGGTATGTCCAGGATTTCGAGATCAACGGCACGGCCTTCCAGCGCCTGAGCTTCATCGCGCTGGCCAGGCTTGAGGATTTCGGCAAGGTCGTCCGGCCGCATGAGCAGGTGTTCGAGAAACCTATGCTCGACCGCCTGAATCTCGAACGCGCCACCGCCGCCCGCTTCGGCTTGGTGTTCATGCTGTATGAAGATCCCCAGGGCATCGCCGACAAAGCCATCGCCAAGGCCGCTACGCGGGAGCCGCTCGTCGATTTCGTGGATGAGCAGGGTGTGCGGCACCGGCTCTACGCGATTGCGGCGGAGGACGAAATCGAGGCGGTTGAGGCGATGATGCGGGACAAGAGCTGCATCATTGCCGACGGCCACCACCGCTACACCACCGGCCTGAAGTACATGCGAGAGAGCGGCAATCCGAAGGCCAAGTACCAGATGATTGCCTTTACGAACACGCTCCAAGCGGGCCTCGTGGTGTTGGCGACGCACCGCCTCGTCGGTGGGATCGCCGGCTTCAGACGCTTGGAGTTCATCGCGCGTTTGGAGGACAACTTCCGGTTGATGCAGTTCACGTTCTCCAAGGACGCCAAAGAACAATCCAAGCAGTCCATGCTGGCCGCGATGCGAAGCCTGCACGAGCAGGACAAGACCGCCTTCGGCATATACACGGGTGATCGCTCCTTCTATGTGGCAGCCCTGAAGGATAGGTCGCTCATGGCTGCGGCGGCGCCCGACAAGAGCGACGCATGGCGGGCGCTCGATGTCTCCGTGCTCCAGAAGCTCGTGCTGGAGGGACTGCTGGGCCTCAATGAGGAGAAAATGGGCAACCCCGATTGCGTCGAGTACGTCAAGGACGTGCCCAACGCCATCGACGCGATGATCGAGCAGATCGACGCCGGCCGCAAACAGGTCGCCTTTTTCACCAACCCCGTCAAGATGCGGCAACTGACCGAAGTCACCGACGCCGGCGAGCGAATGCCGCACAAATCGACGTACTTTTATCCGAAGATGTATACCGGACTAACCATTCAAAAACTCTAATCGTTCTCTTGGAGACCCCGATGGCAGATTGGAAGAACCCGCCGCGATTGTTCATCCCCGGACCCATTCAGGTCAAGGCGGACGTGCTGCAGCAGTTGGCCCGTCCGACGCTGGGGCATCGCGACAAGGAATACGCTGTGCTCCACGGCGAAGTGGCCGACATGCTCAAGAAGCTTCTGTTCACGAAGCAGTACATTTTTCTCTCCACGTCCAGCGGCTCAGGACTTTGGGAGGCCTCCATCCGCAACTGCGTCGCCCCGGACGAGACGGTCCTCGCGACCTGCTGCGGCGCATTCAGCGACAAGTGGGCGGAGGTCGTGAAGGACTGCGGCCGCAACGTCGATGTGCTCAAGGTCGAGTGGGGCCAGGCCACTACGCCGGAGCTGATCGACGCCAAGCTGGCCGGCGGCAAATACACGGCGATCACGCTGATCTACAATGAAACGAGCACCGGGCTGATGAACCCGATCTACGACATCAGCAAGATGATGAAGGCCAAGTACCCGAACGTGCTGGTCTTCGTCGATGCGGTCAGCGGCATGATCGGCCAGCCGATCCACTTCGACGAGCTCGGCTGGGACGTCGGGTTCGCCTCCGTGCAGAAGGCGTTCGGCCTGCCGCCGGGATTCACGGTCGCCGCCGTCAGCAACAGGGCCGTCGAGAAGGCCAAGAGCGTCCCCGACAAGGGTTACTACTTCAACTTCGTGCAGTGGGCGAAATCCGCCGAGAAAAACCAGACTCTCGTGACCCCGAGCATTCCCCACATCATGGGGCTGCACTATCAATGCGAAAAGCTCGTCAAGGAAGGGATCGAGAACGTCTGGGCGCGCCACAAGAAGATGGGCGATCTCGTGCGCGGGTGGGCCAGGCAGAAGTTCGCCTTGTTCTGCGAGGAGCGTTACGCCTCGAATACGCTGACGACCATCAAAAACACTCGCGGCATCAACGTCGCCGAGGTGATCGCGGCCGTCAAGAAGAAGCACAACACGATCTTCAGCGCCGGCTATGACCAGCTCAAGGACAAGACCTTCCGCATCGCCCACATGGGCGACATCACGATCGCCGAAGTGCGGGAGCTGCTCGGCTGGATCGACGAAGAAATCGGCTGACATCGATATCGGCTGATCGCACGCTCGCCAGGCATACGATCGTTCTTGTGGCTTGCAAAACGGCCCGGTTCAGTTTCGTCCAGCCTGTGGCAACACTCCTTAGGCACAGGATGGGTGGCGTCGTCAAGCGCAGCTTGGCGATGGTCTTGTCCGAATGCGGTGAAACCATCGCCAAGGCCTGCGGTCTTGACGATGCCACCCGCCAGCCAGCAAGCAGGCAAGGAGTGTTACCCGGTTCTGAACCAGGCCACAAAACGGCGGCAAGACCTGTTGTAAGGTCTTGTTCGGTAAATGTTTGCGCCCTCACATCATCCTCGTGCGCACCCGCGCGGTGCGCGAGCGTATCGAGCTCGAAGATAAATTTCCGAAAATGACTTGACTTGCCCCGCCACATTGGGTAGCATTCTACTGTAGCAACTTTGACGTTAGCGCATGAGCACCTACGATTCTGCACCACGCATCTTGAGACTGAGCAGGCAATAACAGGGTTTTGGAGTTGTGCGCATCAGGCCCGTTGGGTTCCCATGCGCGCCACCCTGAAAGTCACATCCATACAGGCAGCCGACAGCTCTTTTTCAAGATGCCTTTGCTGCAGAAAGGACGGACCAATGAGCACGCGGAAGCTACCTTAGCGAACGGAGCGGCTGTGGCTCGGTTGAAGTTCTGTCACGACACAGCCGGTAAGCAGGAGTCTCATGGAGAAAGTCGGGCAACAAGTCAGTCTTTCGAGGAGATGATCAAATGAATACGAGAATAATGACGATCATTGGGGTGATACTCTTGTGCCTGAGCACGGTCCGCCTCTGCAGCGGTCAGACGACTACTTCCGGTGGAGTGCCGTTGGGCACGCGAGTGGTGGAAGAAATCACTTTGCATCAAGGAGCTTTCCGGGAGGGTGCCACCGACCTTCATTTCAAGGTATGGCAGAAGGAGGACAACATCGACATCAACGGCTGGGCAATCACCATCTCCCACTTCACGGACTCCGCCAGCAAGCGAGGAGACCAGCCGGACTCAGCACCGGACTCGCCGCACTCTACCCTGATGAACCTGGGGGGCGTCCCACCAACATCGGATCCAGACAATGGACTACACGCCATCGATGTCGAGGCCAAGTTCAGAGTCACCGTGGCACAACGGGTGCCTTACTGCACCTTCATTACCATCAGGGTGACTCTCTGGCTCACAAGCTACAACACGATACGCATAGCTGATTGCCGCTGGACGAAAGGCAGTGACAGTCTGCCGGCAACTGGAGATTTTGGGTGGGAGATAGGATTCCCTCTGGCGGTTACCTCGCAGCCGGGAAAGTTTCAGCATCTCCTGGCGATTACGAATGATAGTCGCACCGGTGGTTCTTTTGCGATCACAAACGTGCGAGCCCTCGCGTCCGCGATCGACTATAACGACCCTGTCAAGGCGCCCATCGAAGGAGGTCTTCGAGCTCCCGACCTCGTGGTGAAAAACGGCGAGTCCACCCGCCTGGATATACAGACAGATGGGCGATTCTTGGGCAGCTTCATTTACCACACGTTCGCGATCGGGCAATTCCCCGGCGATCCCAACGCCTTGGTCGTGATGGCACAACACGTTGTGGTTCCGCCTCCGATTCCGACTCCGACAACTTCCCAGTGGGGCCTGCTCCTCCTGGTGTTCATGATCGGAGCTGCCGGGGTTATTGTGATCGTGCGGCGAAAACATCCATTGATTACGTAGCTTATCCTCGAGCGGCGGCGTTCCCGGAAACAGCAGATGGGGGACTGACGGGAGACAAGAGGGGTTTATGCTGTTCCTCTGGTCCCGCCTGTCGATGAGCACGGGGTCGCCCGGCGATAGCCGACGGGAGAAGCCATGAGTCAAAACAAGAACAGGCGCTCCACAAAGGTTCGGTCTTCCCGCCGCGGCAAACAGCTTGGGCCGGCAGAGAAGAAATCCGTCGCCGCACCATCGGCAAAACGGCCTCCTGACGGGCATCCCGTGCTCAGGTTTCTGACGACCTTCGCCGTTCTTGGCGCAGCCTTCTACGCGATAACCTTTTTCACGCCGTTCTGCAGGGAACGGCTTGCCCCTTCGTCTCTCCGTTTCACGGCCAAGCTGGCAGGCGCTGCGCTGGCGGTCCTCGGTCAGGAAGTAACGGTCACAGACGTGTTCGTTTCGTCGCCCAGGTTCAGCGTGCAGATTGTGCGGGGATGCAATGCGATGGAGCCGATTGCCTTGTTCGTCTGTGCCGTTCTGGCGTTTCCATCGCCGTTCTTGAGGAAGATTCCCGGGCTTGTCGTCGGGTCGCTGTGTCTGGCGGCTCTCAATTGCGTGAGAATTGTCAGCCTTTTTCTGATCGGCGTCTACCTGCCTGACCTCTTTCGCGTCATGCACGTTGACGTGTGGCAGGGGGTGTTCGTACTGTTCGCTATCGTGTTGTGGCTTCTCTGGCTTCCATGGGCAATGCAGGGTCAACTGCCGACGAAACCGGTCTCACACTGATCTGGACCAGAAAGGTCGTATCCTTTCTGTGCGTGTGCGCACTCGTCTACGCGCTGCTGATGGGCTTGTGGCTGATAGGGGGAGCTGTCTATTCGAGGCTCTATAGCGCCGGCGCCAATCGTCTATTTGGATCGTTTGGAGCCAGAGCCGTTGTCTATTTCAGCCAGTCGCGCGACACAGGCGACGAAGTAAAAATCGCTTTCTATGATCGGCAGCGAGTCGACGGGCACGGCAGGCCAATTCCACTATTGCGCATAGCCCACGATGTCCACTACGGCGTCTACATATACGTGGCCTTCATGATCGCCCTGATCGTCGCCACGCCCATCCCGCGACGACGCAGGGCATGGGCGCTGTTCTGGGGACTGATCGCGATCCATGCATTCATGGCATTCAGGCTCACCCTTCTGATTGTGCAGTTGCTCAACAGCGAGCAGGTAGCTCTCCTCGCATTGAATTGGTTTTGGAGGCCGGTGCTCCTCCTGAGTGTTCAGGTTTTCACGGTCAACATTCTCCCGAGCTTCATCGTTGCCATCTTCATTTGGGCCCTTCTTTCATTTCGCCGAGGGGATTGGCTCGCGATCATCAAGCAGCAGGGTGCTCCCGCGAAGACCTAAGGTGGGACCTGCCTGCCTCACCGGTAGACCTCTGCCGATGCAAAGGGCTATGAACGGCCAACCCGCCGGACCTGACCCGCTGCCACAAGGCCGGAGCCAATGGCTGCTTGGCGGTGAGAGAGCCCCGTGCATCCGATCTTGCCTCTCGTTTCGCGGCCCCTTCCCACACGCGGTCTGCCTTCAGGCTTTCACCCTCCGCTGACGCGTGGTATGATACTCCAGTACCAACGGACAGTCGTGATCACGGTACAAGTTGACTGCCTGCTCGCGATTTGCCCCGCTGGCGAGTGATGGACCAGCCGCGTGAAGGCAGAAGCAGCCCAAGAGCTGCTTTTTCATTGGGAAGACCGCATGGATTTGTCCATTGTCATACCGGCCTTTGAAGAAGGCCACAAGATCGCCCGCGATGTGACGGCGGCCGCTCAATTTCTCCAGGCCAACCGCCTGCATGGCGAGATCCTCGTCGTGGATGACGGAAGCACAGACAATACCGCCCAGGCCGCACAGAACGTCCAGGTCCCGGAGGGGGTCGAGCGCCGGGTCGTCCGCTACGAGCCGCACCGGGGCAAAGGATATGCCGTACGCACGGGGATGACGCAAACGACGGGCGAGTACGTGATGTTTGCCGATTGCGGCCTGTGCATTCCCTACGGCAACGCCCTGGAGGGATTGGAGATGCTCAAGAACGGGGCCTGTGACATCGTCCACGGCTCAAGGAGGCACCTCCAAAGCGATATCCTCAAGGACCAGCCCTGGCACCGCCGCCTCATATCCCGCACGTTCAAGGCGACGGTCCGGTTGGTTCTGGGGGTCCCGCGCGACCTGACAGATACCCAGTGCGGCTTCAAGGTCTACAAAGGCGGCGTGGCCCGCGAGCTCTACTCCCGGTGCATCACTGACGGGTTCATGTTCGACATCGAGATCATTCTGCGAGCGGTCAAAGAGGGCTACCGCATCGGCGAATTCCCCGTCGAGTGGGTCTGCGACCTGGACAGCCGGCTCTCCGTCGCCCGAACGCCCTGGCCCGTGCTGTCCGAGCTGCGCACGCTCAGACGGGCGATGGCCGACGAGACCCCGCCCGACGCAGAGAAGTGAAGCGAGCCGTCTATTGCACGAGTTCGCCTTTGTTCCACCGGCCGACAGGCATGACTCGCTCCGTGGAGTCCCCCGAATCTCCCTGCATGATGAGCAGCCCACGGACTTGGGGGTGATCGGCACAATAGTCGCTCACCTCGTTCGGTGTCATGACCATGAAGGCGGTCGAGATGGCATCGGCGCGGGCGGCGTCGGGGGCAATAGACCATGTCGCGATCTTGCCTTCGGCTGGCTCGCCGGTACGCGGGTCGATAGTGTGCCGGCCCTTTTCCAGGCCGGAGCCGCTCACGGAGACGCCCTTCAACGAGACGCGGGCCAGCGTCCGGCGGCGGTCGTTTGGATGACTGAGCGTCACGGGCCAGCCCGCCATGCCCTGCGGCGCATCGAGGGCCAGGACCGAGCTGAACCCGCCGTGAATCAGCGCCCGGTCGATGCTCCACTCGCGGAGCATCTCCGCCATCCGATCGACGGCATACCCCTTGCCCACGGCGCCCAGGTCCACACGAACGGGACTGGCGATCAGCGCCACCGCGTGAGTCGGCTCATGGAGCAGAATCAGGTCCATGCCGGTGTGCTCCCAGGCAAACCGCAGCTCCTCCGGCGATGGCGTGCGAGCCATCTTCTTTTCCTTATCCACCCAGCAATCCACAAGGAAACCGACAGTGATGTCGAAAGCCCCACCGGTTTGGGCGGATATTTCGGCGCTGGTTCTGAGACAATCGAACGTGTCCAGACAGAGCTGCGCGGGCTGTCCGGCCGGCAGATGGTTGATCCGCGTAACGTCGCTGGTTTCGAGAAAGCGGCTCAAATGCTCCTCGATGCGATCGGCTTCATCGAAGACCGCCTTGGCCGCCTGCTGCGCGTAGGACCTGTCCTCGTATTGGATGATGACTTCAAACGTGGTCGCCATCGCCTGGTGGGCGAAGCGGTGAACGTCGGGCACCGCCGACCAGTCACTGGCCACGAACCGCGTTTCCGGCTGTTGGGCTTTGTTCTCCACGTCTTCCCTCCATCGGCTGGATCGGGTTCGACCGCCCGTACGCACGCTCATCCCAGAGGTCCTTTCGGACGAATCCCATCAGCTTGACCATCGGCCGGGACCAGATATAGTGCGGTGCTTCGAACAGAGGCATGTACATCCGCTGTTTTTCACGCGGCATCTTCTCGTACAGCACGTCCGTGAGGTCCCCCACCAGCTTGTCGGAGATCAGGATCAGCGGCCCGATCTGGTTCGGCTCGGGGACGCTCGTACGCCAATCGACCTTGTACGCCCGCAGGTACCACGGAAGCGGCCAGTAGTCCTTGCCAGGGACCACGACCTGGATGGGCGTCCGCTCGGAGTAGCCCAGCCCGCCCAGGCCGGCATACTCCTTGACCTTCTCAACGGCGATGAGAATCTCCGGCGTCGGATGTGCATACACGTATGGGTTGCGGCTGTCGGCGCAGTAGATGAAATTCGCCCGGTACGTCTGAATTGCCAGGTGTCCCGCCGCAGTCGCCAGCAGCATGATCACGCCGGCACGGAGAGCGGGCCGTCTCGCCCACGCCAGAAGCATCACGGCCCCCACACCGGCCAGAAGAATCATGCCGTGCAGGAAGCTCAGCAGGCACCAGGGCGTCTTGTACCGAATCGCC
>Ga0315286_10002067_pt1 | contig 18550 bp, 18 predicted proteins | sample YL17G10_0_MG_FD_205038 | JGI IMG/M metagenome (GOLD analysis project Ga0315286, IMG submission 205038) | Sediment microbial communities from Yellowstone Lake, YNP, Wyoming, USA - YL17G10_0 | ecosystem: Environmental > Aquatic > Freshwater > Lake > Sediment | place: USA: Wyoming | collected... | reverse complement strand
TCCTCCAGGGGCAGGCCCAGGCGTTGATCCATATCTGCAAATATCTCGGTTCTCCCCGCGAGGAGCTGGGGGAGAGGGAGAAAAAGGCCGCCGAAAGCGCCTTGCCGCGAAACTTTTAGGAGGGAAGGAAAATGGCCAAGAGAGTCCCGCTCATATCGTTGACCTTCGGCGCTGCCGAGACCACGAAGGAATCGCCGCGCATTTCGGAAAACGAAGGCGTCCACCAGGGGAAATGCACTCATATCAAACTTGTCATCCCCGCCTTCACCAACAACCCGACCATCACCGGGGAAATTATCGACTCGGACGGCGACGTGATCTTCTCCCAGGCGGCGATCGCGGACGGCCAAACCTTAGTGATTGCGGACAAGAGCATTCCGCTTATAGAGAGGGAGAAAGTCCGGATCACCCTGAGCGGCGTTCCGGGAGGAACGGGCGGGGTGGTCACGGCGAGGCTCTACTACCTTCCGGAGGAATAAGATGCCGGCGGGAACATACAACTTCGAGATCGAACAGGGCGCGACTTTCACCAAGGTTTTTCGCGTCCGGCAGAAGCAAGATGGCCAATGGAGCCCTTTTATTCTGACCGGCTATACGATCCGGATGATGGCCCGGCACAATTACGGCGACGCGACCCCGGTGATCAGCCTGTCCACGATCGACCCGCCCGGAGGGATCGTCATCACCGACGGGCCGGGCGGCGCATTTCAGATAACGCTCACGAAGCCTCAAACCGCGCTCCTGAATTTCACCGAGATCAGATACGACACTCAAGTCTCCCGATTTCCCGGTGAAGGCTGCGGAGGACAAGGGGTTCAAGGACTCCATTAAGAAAAGCCGCATGGGTCTGGTCAAGGTCACGGACAACGATTTGAAGCTGTGGGAGCGCGTCCTTTCCCTTCCCTTCTGGCTTCAGGACAAATACCGGGAGTTTCGGCCCCTGGTCCACACGCAGATGAAGAGAGAGGAAACCCGGTCCGAAACCATCCACGGCCTTTTGGACCGCGCCCGGCCGTTTTTCGCGGTCAAAGGGGAAGAATTGACCAAGGTCGAAAAGGCCCTGGTCAAGGGGGACAGGGAGGGTAAGGGTTACGGGGAAAATGAACTCCGGAAGAAATTCAATCTGTCCAAGGAGGGCATCGAAGCATACCGGGCCGTCCGCAACACCCTCGACTGGATCCATAAAGAATGGAAAGACAGGATCGAGGCGAACCTTATCAGGGATTACGAAAAAGAAAAATGGTTCGTCCTTTTCAAAGCCGCGCACAGCCTCGAATTTACCACCGATGAAACCCTGGCCCTGGACAAGGCCCTTCGGCGGACCAAAAAGGCCATGGAGAAACCCGTTGACACCGTCCGCGACCACCTTCAGCGCGTCTTCGAGGAGGAATTCTCCCCCCGGAACAAGAGGCTTCTTGCCGACCTCCTCGGGGATTATATGAGGGCCTACCGGAGGGCAAGGAAGCAGATCGACAAAATCAAGGCCATCGTCCGGGACGCCATCGGCGAGGGGATGAGCAAAGAGGATTTAAACCAGAATACCCAGGCCCTCGTCCAGGCTTACGTCCGTTCCCTTCCGGCCATGAACCAGCTTAAAGAGATGCGCTCCGAATTGAATAAGATCCGGGGCTATTTCCCGCGCTCGCGCAAGCAGGGGAAATACCGGATCGTGGTGACGGACACCTTCGAAGACGGCTACGGGCTTGAGCAAAAACAAACCGTTTATTACCAGAACGCCGCGAACCGGCTGGAAGCGACGAAGATCTACGACAAGATCAAAGCGGATCCCGAATACAAGGACATGGATGTCGCCATCCAGCCCGTGAGGCAGGAGGCGGAGACCACGTTCATGGGGGCCTCGGCCATCAACATGCAACGCCTGGTGGACAATGCGATCGACAAGCTGAAGGCCCAGGGAGAGGTTCCGGCAGAAATCGCCAGCCTGATTCGGATGAACGTCCTCGAAACCCTGGCCGACGACCTGAAAGCCCGGGGCGCCGGCCGCTTCGCCATCCGGAGGGCTGAGAGCATCATCGAGGGATACCAGAAGACCAACCTGAAAGAGGTCCTGAAAGACTACATCGATGGATGGTCCGGGATGATCACGAAGCAGGAGGCCTCCCTGGAATTCCTCGAAGGGTTGAAAGGGTTTTCCCGGAGCAAGCCGCAGCTCATGGCCTACGGGTCGAAATACGCCCAGGACATGCTCCGCAACCAGGAGCCCATGGATCGGATCTCTGCCAAGATGCGATCCATGGCCTTCATCTACTTCCTCGGAGGATCGATGCGGGCTGCCCTGGTGAATTTTACGCAAAACTATGTAACCGGCATCCCCTTCCTCGCCCGGGAAGTGGGGGCGAAGAGCCTGAAGGCCGAGAAGCTCTACCACAAGGCCATGTTTGAGATCGCTACGGGGAAGAACCTCTCGGAAGTTGAAAATAAAATGCTTGAGGAGATGCTTGGCAAGGGCATTACCGAGGCTCAGTTCATCCGGCAGATCCATCGAGAGGTAAAGGGCGGTCTCGGCCGGTGGACCGGGAAAATTGCGGACATCCTGGGAAAGCCCTTTTCCTGGATGGAGCAGTTAAACCGCAAATCGGCAGCCCTGGCCATGTTCCGGGTAAAACACGAGAAATATCTTGGGCAAGGGATGAAGTCGGAGGAAGCCTACCGCAAAGCCTTCGATGAGTCCGAGGATTTCGTCTATAAAACTCATTATCTCATGACTAAGGCGAATCTTCCCTCCGTTGCCGCGGGGGGAGACGTGGGCTCTCAATTCCTGAAAACCGCCTACACCTTCCGAAGGTTCACCCACAATTACCTTCTGAGCCTGCATCACTCGTTCAAAGGAGATGACGGCAAGCTCGCCCTCGATGTCATGGCGCGGTCACTGGCTTATGTCGTTCTCCTGGCCGGGCTCCCCGCGCTCATGGGAATCGATATCTCCGGATCCCTCAAGACCGGAATCCCCCTGATTGGAGCCGGAACGCCCCAGGACAGGATCTATGGGGTCTATGGAGGAATGGCAAAAAAAGCTCTCAACGCTATGAGCGCGGTCGAGCGGGAGAATTACATCCGGGCCTTGGAATTCGCGTCGCCGGCATTCATCGAGGCAGTCCTGAAGGCGTATCGCATGAGCGAAACCGGAGTCACCACGCCCAGGGGGAAGATCATCACCGATGAACAGGGGAAGCCGATCCGCCTGGAAGCGGGGGAGGGAGTTGCCCAGGCTGCCGGATTCCGCCCGGAAAGACTCGCCCGGGTCTCCGGAGAGCATTGGACCATGGAAAACGTCCAGAAGCATTTCAAGGAGAAGAAAGACGACCTCTATTCCCGCTACCGCCTGGCGAAAACTCCGGAGGAAAAGCAGAAGGTCATCCGAGATATGCAGAGGTTCAATTTGGATGCGAGAAAATATCGAGGAGTGATCCCCCCGATCACGGCCACGTCATTGAGGCAGGCCGCCTTGCAGAAGCCGGAGAAATCATTTTTGAATTTTGGAAGGGTGATGGAGGCGAGCTCCTAATATAATAAAACCTATTTGTTTCCATGCGTTTGTCAATAAGTTGACTATTATCCTTGACAAAGAAGGTTAACTATACTATTCATTTAAATGATGTCAATTCCTTAGATTTCAATGTATTGAACAATTCTTTGCGCAATTACCATTTAGATTTTATTCTGGCCATCCGAAAAGAAGGTTAATACCTTTTCCCTCCATTTTATAAGAAATTATCGAATTCCTACAATAGGAGAACATAGCATGGAAGAAAAAAAATCCGTCAAAATTGGGCTTCCTATTGAATGGTTTGTTCCCGAAGATATCAGGAGCCAGTATGCCACAAACATGGTTGTTCAACACACCGATCAAGAATTTCTGATCAGCTTTTTTGAAATCGAGCAGCCAATTTTATTGGGGGAAGCCGAAGAGATCAAGGCTAAACTTGAGCAAAGAGGGAAGGCAAGAGCCACTTGTTTAGCAAGGTTTGTTCTTACTCCCGAAAGAATGAAACATTTCGTTTCCATTTTAAATGAAAATTACGATCGGTTTGTCAAGGAAATCAAAAACGGAGCAGAAAAATAATGCGCTTGCAACCTGTATTTTCGGATAGAAATGCCCTTATAATTCCGGACAGCCAATTCGCTGGTGCTGCCTATGGAGGAACCTCGGCTAATACGATTTCGGGTTCGTTTGTTTATCATATATTCACTCAAAAAGCTGAGGATCTCGATTTTATTCCTATTGGGGGCGAATTAGCAAAAGGACAAACGATCTCAAAGCTTCAAAACAACCTTTCTTTATCTCCTGTTACTTTTTCTATATCGGGAGAGGTCCTCGAAGGATGGGAAATAATCGATCCAATTTTTGTTACTCTTGAGCGGGATGAGGATGGTTGCTTCATTCTAAGCGATGACGATTTTTTAGTATACGGTGAAGGAAGAACAGACGAAGAAGCACAAACAGATTATCTTAAATCTCTTCTGGATTTTTATTACCTTATCTCGGATAAGGCTGCAAAAGGCGATCGATACTCTAACGAGACCCTCCAAAAATTACAGCATCACTTGCGCCAAATTCATTCGTGAGTTGGACTAATCTTGAAGCCTGCAGACCTTGAATCCACCCTGCAAAGGAAATTTGGTTTTGCCCCCGCTGAGCATCGAAGTGTCGATCATCGATGGTTTCAACTAAATCTACCTAACTTACCTTCAGTTCTCACAAAAATTTCTCACAGCTCAAAAGAAATTGGGCCGAAACTTGAAGGGATAATCGCAAAACAATTGAGGGTAAGGCAAAAAGTTTTCAAGGATATGATAGGCTGCACAGTTAATAAAGAAGAATATTATGAAAAACTGAGGACGGAACCATACCCGCCGTTTTTTTGAAATTTTTGATTCTTCTTATCCTTAGCCTCGCTTTTGAAGAGATAGTATTAAGCCCAAACGCCAAGACCAAAAATCTTGGTTTTTTTTTCGGCTTGCACGCGAGAAAATACCGGGGATTGATCCCCCCGATCACGGCTACGTCATTAAGGCAGGCCGCTTCACAGAAGCCGGAAAAGTCCTTTTTGAGTTTTGAGAGAATGATGGAGGCCAGTCCTTAAATGATTGCCTGATTTTGATTTATTCGTTTATGACAAATTTCCGAATCGCCATGGTCTCCATTAGACTCTCTTCCGATCCAAATAATGAATACGGGTTAATATTTGATCTTTCGAGGATCTTTAATACCTTTTTCCTCTCGGTTGCCGGAATTGTGAACTTCCAAAGCAAGTCCTGCCCTTCCTGGTTCTTTGAAAAGAGTCTTTCGTGAAATGCATAAATATTTCCGTCCTTCTTTTGTTGACAGCAAATCGTATATTGAGATTTTTGAAGAAAATGGCGAGGGTGAGCCCTAATACCTGCTCCGAGAGGGATGATAAATGGTTGGGAAATATCTCCACGTTTCTTGCCCATGGGCAACTCAAGAAAGGCGTAGATGGCTACAGCAGGATCGACATTTTCCTTGGTTTCCTTATCAGCATCACAGCTTTCAACAGACTGGAATACCTCACCACATTTCGGGCATTTAACCTTTTTCGTCCCTTTTGCTATTTTCGGTTCACGGAAGGCGAAGAATGCTGCTAAATATGAAGATGTTGTCCAGTCCAAGAGTGGTGAAGGGAAGCCATGATGTCTCAAATAGGCCATATATTCACGAACATTTGGTTTTAAGAAAAGGCCTCCTAAGCCAAAATATTTTGCAAGCCAACCCGAGAAAGCTGTTAAAGAAGGAATGTTCCATGAACGACCGGTAAAAGCTTCTATTTCTGGTTTTGTCTTGTAAATCATTTCATAATAATTCAATATCTTCATCGGGCTGTCAGAAATTCTTTCAAGAGTTGTTTTTAACTCCCACTTGGCATTTTGCTGACCACGGAAAAGAAGATTGGAGATATAAAAGGGTTTTCCTTTTCTTTTCAAATCCTGATGATAATTAAATATGGTGACCAACTCTTTTTCAAATTCTTCCCAAGTTTTCAAATTGATCGTTTCCATGGCAGGCACCTCAAAAATGACATTTGAAAACGAATTTACCCCCTTCCTCATCACCTGTCAAATCACCATGGGAAATCGAAGCAGAGGATGACAGAAGGTCATCCGAGAAATGCAGAAGATCAATTTGGAGGAGGAAAATATCGCCGATTGATTCCCCCCCGATCAAGGCCACGTAACTTCGGCAGGCGGCCTTGCAGAAGCCGGAGAAGGCGTTTTTGTGTTTCGGAAAGGCAATGGAGGCAAATCCTTAATATTCAACATACCAAAATCATAACGCAACTTTTTGGGAGAGAGGGAAAAGGGCGATTTATAACAGTTAAAGCAATTTTCTTAACGAAGATCTAATCGGGAGTAATCGCATTTTGCCACGATCCCCAGCGCCTTGTTAGATCCTTCTTTTCATACTTCCTATTGCTGTCATGCCTCAGCGGCCACATTCTCAAACACCCCTGGAACAGGAACATCCTTGCGGCTCAATACGGTGTCATAGAGCCCGATGTACAACGAGATCAAGCATGGCGGTGACCTCGCGTTTGCCGGTCAATACCTCACCATGATCCGAGACACGTTGTTTCGAGATAACCTGCTTATCCATCAGTCATTGTTCCATTTTCTTCTCTGGGCTAACATTTTATTTTATCTTGCCACTGTCCACTATTCCCTCGAAGTTTCGATATAGAGCGAAAAATACACCTTTTGGAAAGAACAATCAATCGCTAATTTCAGGAAAATGAAGGGCCCCTTTTGAGCTTCGTGAGTATGAGGGAGGCGTGCAGATTTTTTTAAGCTGGGGCCGGTCCAGGGCCGGAAAAAAGAGAGGATGTTTTTTAACCCTAACTTCTCCTGAACAGAAAAAATTCCGGTAGTGAATGGGTCCGCCGCCCATTCTTTTTGGGAGCCCTGAGAAAGGAAGGTTTACCCTCCCACTGCCGTACCACTGCCGTAAAAAAGGGGGGGGTAAAAATTGATAAGTATTTATTATTATTGTATATTTTGGCGGAAGTGCATGGGAATCGAACCCACCTGTCGCCTTGCTCAGACGACACACCGAATTTGAAGTCCGGGAGGGCCACCAGTGCCCTTTCCACTTCCCCTGAAATTCAGTATAACCAAATGCCAGATGCTTGTCGAGAGGGAACCGCCAAAGAATAGGGTTTAAGGATTCGAGGGGGCAGGGGGGGCGCTCGCTTCCCTTCTTGCTTCCCATCATCGATTGTAGTATTGTCTTACTTATTACGCATCGATGGAGGGGGCCATGAAAGCAGTCATCATTTCTCCGAAATACCAGATTGTGATTCCTCGGGAGATGAGGGAATCCATGGATCTCCAGCCCGGCACCAAAGTCCAAGTCCTCCGTTACGAAAACCGCATCGAACTCATCCCCCTAAAAAATCCCAAACAAATGCGGGGTTTCTTAAGGGGAATCGACACGACGGTGAGACGGGAAAAGGATCGGATATGAACATAGTCGATTCCTGCGGCTGGCTTGAATATTTCGCCGACGGTCCGAATGCGGACTTTTACGCCCCGGCTATCGAGGATGTTGACAACCTGGTTGTGCCCACCATCTGCCTCTTGGAGGTATTCAAGCGAATCCTCCAACAACGAGGAGAAAATGATGCTTTGCAGGCTGTCGCTTTGATGCATCGAGGAACGGTTTCAGATTTGGATGTCGGCGTCGCCCTTGCCGCCGCAAAGATCGGACATGAACTCAAGCTTCCCCTTGCCGACAGTGTTATCGTAGCAACGGCTCGGGCTCAACGTGCCGTTATTTGGACCCAAGATGGGGATTTCCAAAACCTGGAAGGTGTTAAATATATAAAAAGAAGGCCGTGAGTCATCGCTGGAAAGATTAAACCCCACCTTAACTTTTTCGGGTAAGGTCGCTTCGGGAAACTCAGGGTCTTCGATAAGTTCCTCATCATGAAAAAGTCCTGGAAAGAAGTGCGCCTTGAAATCCATTCCTCCCTGGTAGAGGCGGCATCCAATTTCCTGATCGAGCAGGGGTCGCCGGGCATCACCCAAGAGGAAGTCAAAGGGCGCCTCGGCCCCAAGCGGGAGCGCCTCATCGCTTATTATTTCAATGACCGGGTCTTCCTCGCCACCCGGAAGAAGATCAATGCCTATCTTCGCTCGATCTGCAAATCCCGTCGGACCGATTTTACACTAAGCGCGCGAACGATTCAGGAAGAGAAGTGGGCCGAGGCCTGGAAAGAGAATTTCAAACCCATCGAGGTGACTCCCAGGTTAGTGATCAAGCCCCCTTGGGAAAATTGGCCGAAACAACAAGGACAAATCGTCATCGAGATCGACCCCGGCATGGCCTTCGGCACCGGAACGCACCCCAGCACCCAGATGTGCCTGCAGTTCATGGAGGAGGTCGTCCCCTCTTTTCCCAAGATTCCTTCGGTTCTCGACGTGGGAACCGGGTCGGGAATCCTGGCCATCGCCGCCCGGAAGATGGGAGTGAAAAAAATTGCGGCGATCGACATCGATCCGGTGGCGATTGCCTGCGCCCGCGCCAACGCCCGGGCGAATCGGACGGATCGAGGCATTTCCTTTCGCAGCGGGTCTCCCGAAGACCTGAAAACTTCTTTTGACTTGGTGGTGGCCAACCTCCTGCCCCAGGAACTTTTAAGCGTTGCCCCGGCTCTTGCGAGGCTCGTGGCGCACTCTGGGAAGCTGATCGTTTCCGGTTTTTTAGTGAAACAAGAGAAGGAAATGGCCGCAGCTTTTCGGAAACAGGGATTTGGGAAACAAAATGCCCGCCGCCAAAAAGGCTGGGCCGCATGGGTTTTACAAAGGAGTCCATAATTAACCAGACATGTCCCTCGAAAATCTCCCCTAACCCCTCTTTTTCAAAGAGGGGAATTCCTCCCTTTAGGAAAGGGAGGGAAGGAGGGATTTAGTCTTGGGTGTCAACATAGTTATGGATTGATTATTCCGTCGGGAATCGAAGAAATGAAAATACGGCGGTTCAAAATCTCCCAAGGGGATATTCACGGGCCGGAAGCGGTTCTTGACGACTCGGCGGAGGTTCGGCACCTCACCCGAGTCCTCCGCCTGAAGCCGGGGGACCGGGTCATCCTCTTTGACGGCGAAGGAAAAGAATATCAGGCAACCATCAAGCGGCTGACCGCTCGCCAGGTTTCTTTCGGGCTGACCCCGGACCCCCTTCCGGAGACCCCGGAACCTCCTGTTCGGATCATCCTCGGAATCGGGCTTCTCAAATCAACCAAGTTAGAATGGTTGATCCAAAAGTCCACCGAGTTAGGGGTCGGCGAAATCCTTCCTTTCCATTCTCTTCGCGTGGTGCCCCGGCCGGAAGAGACCGCCGTTCGAAATCGGCTCGGGCGCTGGGAAAAGATTGCCGCCGAAGCAGTTAAGCAATGCCGCCGGAACCGGATTCCCCGGATTCACCCTCCCTGCATCTTTGCCGAGGCGCTAACAGCCTTTCCCGATTCCGCAAAAATTTTCCTTTGGGAAAAGGAAAAAGACAGGACCTTGAACGATGTCTTGAATGCCCCCCCCCCTCCCGCCGTTTATGCGCTGGTCGGCCCCGAGGGAGGATTCTCCGCCGAGGAGGCAAAGCAGGCCGAGACGGCCGGTTTCGCCCCTATTCGGCTGGGTCCCCGCATTCTGCGGGCCGAAACCGCCGGCCTGGTCATTGTGGCCCTCCTGCAATTTCTCTGCGGCGACTTGCGCGGGTAAAATTTTTCTCTTGCCTCCCCTCGTCCTGAAATCTATAATTCTTGATGGTCTCGTAAAAAGTCCATCTGTCCCGCTCCGGAGCGGGATTGCGCTTCAACTTCGTCGTTGCGGCACACCCGTAAGTGTGCCTCACTCCTCAGTTTTTGCGCGCCTGGCACCGTAGGGGCGAGCGGCGCTCGCCCTATGATGGGCATCCGCCGGATGCCCCTACAATCGGAACTATCGTTTGGGCGAATTTTTACGAGTTCATCATTCTTTCAGCCCCTATGATCGCAAATTTTCCCGAAATATTCTTCATCCTCTTGTTGCAGGGAAAACAAAGATATGGATGAAAATAACGATCCTTTTGCAGGTAAAATGAAATGCAAGCGCTGCCGGGCCTATGTGCCGGATGACTCCAATGTCTGTCCCATGTGCGGAGAAGACCTGACCTTTCTTCGCGAACTGTTGAAAAGCGTCTACGATGAAGACCCGAAACCGGGCCAACCGCAACCCTCCCCGGCCTCTCCCAGGGAGCCGTTCAAGGAAGTCATGGAAGAATCTCCCGGAAAAACCGGAGAGCCCCGGGTTATTTTGAATTCCGACCCCATTGATTTGGGCGCTGACTACCGGGTCACGTTTTCCATGACCGACGGTGTTGGCGCGGACGAGCCTGCTTCGGACCCTCCCCAGTCCCCACCCTGGGATCATGCGCTTCGCGGGGGGTTCTGGCGAAGGTTATTCGCCTTCGAGGTCGATCTTCTCCTTCTGGTCCTGCTCCTGGCCATTTTTGTCGTCGCCGGTTTCATCGCGGCCGAATGGGGAGCCGGGGAGGGAGGGGTGTCCCTGCTGAAGCAGGCGCGAATGATTGTCTCCCTGATCCTTCCCCTGGCCATCGTTCTCGGAATCGTCTATTTCAGCTTTTTCCATGCGGCCTGGGGGCAAACCATCGGAAAAATGATCTTTCGGGTCCGCGTGCTCCAGACCAGCGGCGAGCCGCTCACCTTTCCTCTGGCGCTGCTGCGAACTTTTGCCTATCTCATTTCGGCCATTCCCGCTTTTCTCGGCTTCCTTTGGATGGGATTCACTTCCGGCAAACGCGCCTGGCACGACCTGGTTTCCGGGACCATCGTCGTGAGGGAGCAATAAATAAAGGAAGGGTTCAAGGGGAAGAAAATCGCCTAGCGCAGAGAGCATAGCGCATAGCGTATAACGGGGAACGAAATCCTTTCTTGTAGTTTGCGGGTGGGGGGCAAGGCAGAAAAAGCTCTTGACTAAAAAGAGCTTTACAATATATAAAATAGGTTAGGGATCCGAAGAGTTGCCGAGATAGCTCAGCCGGTAGAGCAGCGGACTGAAAATCCGCGTGTCCCCAGTTCAATTCTGGGTCTCGGCACCAACTAAATCAGGGGTTAGAGCATCCGCTCTAACCCCTGATTTTTTTCATTTAGCCCCTCTTGATGATCTCGTAAAAAGCTCCAGATGCAAGGCGCGCAAAAACTGAGGAGTGAGGCGCACTTTCAGGTGCGCCGCAACGACGAAGTTGCAGCGCAACGCAGCAGATAGACTTTTTACGAAACCTTCACCTTTTGATCATCAAATTGGGGAGCCAGAGGACGATCTGGGGAAAAAAGACCATCAGAACCAAACCCACGGCAATCAAGGCGATGAAAGGGAATACTCCGCGGATGATAGTGCCCGAGTCGATTCCCCACTCATCCGGACAGATTCCCCGGAGGAAAAAAATCGCATAGGCAAACGGCGGGGACAGGAAAGACATCTGGAGGTTCACGATGATCATCATCGCCATCCACAGGCGATCAAAACCCAACGCATCCCCGATGGGCGTGACCAAGGGGACCATAATGAGAACGATGCCGATCCAGTCGATAAACATGCCCAGGAGAAAAACGATGAGCATGATCATGACCAAGACGCCCCATTTCCCGAAAGGAAATTTCAGAATGAGGTCCGTGAGAACATCCCCGCAGCCCATCCCCAAAAAAGCCGACGTAAACATGTTGGCCCCCACGGCGATCAGGAGGGCCATGCTTGTGGTCGACATAGTTTGAAACATCGTTTCCCAAAGGGCTTTCCAGGTGAGGGTGCGATAGGCCAGAGCCAGGAGCATGGCGCCCAGAGCCCCCATGGCCGCCGCCTCGGTCGGGGCGGCGATGCCGAAAAAAAGCGTGCCCAATACGCTGAAGATGAGGATCAGGGGAGGAATAAGAGAAGTCACGAGGAGGTAGAGCTTTCGTCTCACAGGCACGGCCCTCTCTTCCGGGGGCATGGCGGGGCCGTCCTCCTTCCATATGGCGCAGCGGATGGCTATATAGAGAACATAGAGTCCCGACAGCAGAAACCCGGGCATGAAGGCCCCCATAAAAAGCTCCCCCACGGAAATATTGGCGATGGGTCCGTACAGAACCAGCATGATGCTGGGAGGGATGAGGATCCCCAGGGTCCCCCCGGCGCAAACGGTGGCGCTCGCCAGGGATTTGTTGTAATTCCTTTTGACCATGGCGGGAAGCGCGATGAGCCCCAGCATAACCACCGAGGCCGCGATGATGCCCACCGTCGCGGCCATGATGGTGCCCAGCAGAACGGTTGCAATGGCCAGCCCCCCCCTCAACCCGCCGAGGAGGAGGTAAAGCGCGCTAAAGAGCCTGTCCGTCACCCCGGATCGCTCCACCATAATTCCCATGAAGACAAACAGGGGAAAGGCGAGGAACACGTATTCCGTCACGACCCCGAAAAGGCGCAGGTAGAACATTTCGAATAATCCGGCCCCCCCGAACAGGAAGCCGATGATCATGGCCACCCCGCTGAGGCTGAAGGCCAGAGGAAAGCCCATCAGGATCCCGAAAAATATGCCGGCAAACATCAAGACTGTCGTCAGTTCAGGGCTTATTGGGATCATAGCTCTTCCCCTCGAACGAGCAAGAATACGTCGCGGATGAAGTTGGCGACCCCCTGGAGCAGCAGGACCCCCAGACCGATCGTTATGACGGTGCGGAAAGGCCACATCAGGGGCCGCCAGAATCCCACTTCGGAAAATTCCTTGATCTCATAGGCCTCGATGGCATGCCCGGCAGCGGCGAGAAGCAAACCGGTGATGAGGGGGAAAAAAAAGATCAGCGTAAAGAGGACATCAAAGAAAAGCCTCACCCGAGGGGGGAATTTGTTGTAGATAATATCCACGCGCACGTGGCGCCTCTTCATGTGGACATAACCGGCGCCCAACAAAATGACCGACCCGCCGAGCATGTAGCTGATGTCATATTGCCAAATCGTCGGGGCCCGGAATACATACCGCAAAAAAACGTCATAGGCGATGATGAGAACCATTACAAACACTGCCACACTGACCGCCTTTCCGCACCAAAGACTGATCCAATCCGCTTTTCCCAGGATCCGCTGAACCGAATTCATCGCTTGCCCCCGCCTTTCTTACGGTCCGCCAGGAAACAAAGAAGGGCTCATCCCGAACCGATGAGCCCGAGGATCCAGAAGGCGCTTCTTTTCCCCCTCCTACCAAGTCGTCATCAGCTCCGGGTTGGGTTGGGTAAAGGCTTTGTACGCTCTGAACTTCTTTAAAAAATCCCGCTGATGGTTCAAGACCTTGGCGAAGAAGGGATCCTCCTTGGCCTTCTGGTCGTACAGCTCATTCGCTTTCTTGACGACTTCCGTCTGCACAGAATCGGGAAGCCGATGCATCTTCGTCCCGTACTCCTTCAGTTTGTCCATGGCCAAAACATCCTGATGGTCGAGGTAGGCCAGCAACCGGATCGACACGGCTTCCGCCGATATTTTCATGATCGCCTTCAGATCCGGCGTCAGTTTATCCCAGGAATTTTTGTTCACGAGCAGCTCAAAGGCGGATTGGGGGGCGTGAACCCCGGGCCCGACCATATAGGCTCCCAACTGGTGAAAGCCCGCGCTAAGATCCACACCGGGGGTGCTGTATTCGAACGCATCCAGAACCCCGCGCTTCATGTTTTCAAATATTTCCCCCCCCGGGCACTGGATCACCGCGGCCCCCAACCCGGTGAGAATTTCCCCCCATATTCCGGCCGTCCGGAATTTTAAACCCTTAAAATCCGCCAGGCTGGTGATCGGCTTCTTGTACCAGCCAAACAGCTCCGCCGAGGAGAGCCCCACTGTCCCCAGGGCGACCACGTTGTATTTCCGGCGGTCGTACATCTCCTGCCAGAGTTCGAGCCCCCCGGCATTGTAGACCCAAACCGTGAATTCCATGGGATTCGGCCCGCCGGGATAGAGGTTGAAAAGATCACCGGCCAGGCCGATTTTGCTGGTGTGGTAATGGGAAGCCGAATAGTGCGCATCGAGCGTGCCTTTGTTCACGGCATCGAATTCCTGAAGGGCGGGAACGACCGATCCTCCGGAAAAGTATTTGATTTCCAACCTGCCCCCGCTGGCCTCACTGACTTTTTTCACAAATTCGGTTCCACCCCAGGAAAGCGCCATTCCTGCGGGAAAGGGCCCCTGCATCTTCCACCGGATTTTCTCTTGGGCCAGAGCCTCGGTGAGGAAAATTCCGCTGAGGAAGAGGGCGATCAGAGCAACGATGACAAACCTTTCTTTCGTTTTCATTTGCAACCTCCTTTGATTTTGGATTTCCCCGCAAAAATACGAAATCGAAAACGTGGTTTCCTGCCTGCGCTCGGAAGCCTTGGCCGTTCGCACCCTTTTTCCCACCCCGTTCGCTGGTTTGGACTTCTTTGTCCAAATACCGACCCGAGTTAAAATCTTTGCTACAATTAACACCATAAGAAAAACCTGTCAACAAATAATCCTAAACGTTGCATAAAAAGAGCGGCAAGAATCTCCCCTCACCCCGCCCTCTCCCCCGGAATCGGGGGAGAGGGGAAGGGTGAGGGGGAAATCAGGGCTTGAGAATTATGTTTTTGGCCCTCCAATTTATACACCGAGTGAGTAATGACGGCTTCCGAAAAAGGACTTCGTTCTCACCCGGATCGGGGTTGCCCACCCGGCGTTGCTGGGAAAGGAATCGTTCGCCCGGATGGAAGGGGCATGGGCAGGCCTGCAAATCCTTTCCTTCCATTCCACGACGTTTTGCGAGATCCGCCAAGATTAAAAGATTTTCACCGATATAAAAAGGCGTCGTCGGGCTTTTCCGTCTTGACCTCGACCCACATTTTTCAATACTCCTCTCCTCCCCAAGCGTGCGATTCTATTACCGAGGTGCAGATGAAGATCGGACGATTTGAATATCAAGGAAACATCCGATATGGGCTCGTCGCCGGGGAAGAGGTCCGCTTCTTGAAGGGAGGGCTCTTCTCCGCTTTTCAGGAAAGCTGGGAATCGGTTCTTTTGTCCCACCTGAAAGTTTTAGTCCCGGTGCTCCCCTCGAAGATCGTTTGCGTCGGGCAGAATTATCGCGAACACATTCAGGAACTGGGCGTCCCTGTTCCGGGAAAACCCGTGATTTTTTTGAACCCCCCCTCCAGTCTTGTTGGACCAGGCCAAGCGATCCTTTTTCCATCCGGAGCCACGCGCGTGGACTACGAAGGCGAGCTGGCCCTCATCGTAAAAGAACCGATGAAAGCGACTCCCCCCGAGCAGGCGCTCCAGTTTCTCCTCGGCGTATCCTGTTTCAACGACGTGATCGAGCGGTCCATGGCCGCAAAAGATCCCTATCTGCTGACCTTGGCCAAAGGCTTCGACACCTTCGGCTCCTTGGGGCCGTACATCGCCACGGATTTGGATCCCGACCATCTCCGGGCCCGGACGTATCTCAATGGGAAACTCCGGCAGGACGACACCACGGCAAATTGCGTCTTCGACGCAAAATAAATCCTGTCTTATGGTTCCCGTTTCATGACCCTCCTGCCGGGAGATGTGGTCATTACGGGCACGGCCAAGGGCATCGGGCCCATGAACCCCGGGGACCGCGTGGAGGTGGAAGTCGAGGGGGTGGGAAGATTGACGAATCCCGTTCAATCCCCCGGCTGGTAAGAATAGAAAAGATACCCGCGGTTCTGGCAAAAGATTCTTAATCCGTCATTCCGGCGACCCCCGGACCGGGTCCGGAACATCCGCCGGAATCCAGAACTGCTTGAAAATTCTGGATTCTGGGCCTGGGCGGCGCTCCCGGAGACCGTGGCCTGCCGCAGGAAAAGTCAACCGGGGGGGGGCGGAAAAGCCCCTCCCCTCAGCCCCATGAAAGAAAAAACAGGAAGGAGAAACCGATGAAGAATTTTGTCGTCCGGGGAGTAATTCCCCCTGTGCTGACCCCTTTTTCGGAAAACGGGGATCCGGATCTGGAAACGTTCGGAAGGCTGCTGGAATTCCTTTTAGGCCATGTCCATGGCCTTTACCCCCTGGGAACCTACGGGAGCGGGCCCTTGATGCCTAAGGAGATGCGGATCAAGCTGGCGGAATTCGTCGTCAAGAAAGTGGACGGCCGCGTCCCGGTCATCCTGCACATCGGCGCCGCGGATACGGCAACCGCCGTGGAGCTGGCCAAAGCTGCGGAGACGGCGGGGGCGGACGCGGTGGCTTCCATCGTCCCCTTTTATTACCGCTACGATGAACGTTGCCTGGTCGAGCACTTCACCCGCATCATCCAGGCGGTCAAGATCCCTTTCTATGTATACAACAATCCCGGCATGGGAGACAACACCATCACCCCCAAGATCTTAGCCATCCTGGCGGACCGCGGCCTCAAGGGGATCAAGGATTCGAGTTTTGACATCCTCACCTTTTACGCCTTTATGCGGGCGGTCCAGCGGCCGGATTTCGATTTCATCATCGGCACGGAGGCGCTCCTGGTCCCGGCCGTCGTTGCCGGCGCCAAGGCCTGTGTGTCCGGCGTGGCCAACACCTTCCCCGATATCATGAGGAAGCTCTGGGACGCGGCCGAGAAAGGAGAGTGGGGGAAAGCTATGGACCTCCAACAGAAGGTGAATCAAATCAGGGAAGTTATGCATCTCGAGCAACTCGATCATCTCCATGCACACCATGCTTCGCCTGCGCGGGATCAACGCGGGTGTCCCCCGCCGCCCTCTCCTGATGGCGGATGAGGCGACTGCGGCCAAAATCGAAAGCCGGCTCAAAGGCATAGGGGTCATGGAGTGATCCCCTGCCGGCCTTTCGAAACCGGACGAGACATTAGAAACAGCCCTCGCGGGTTCTGCGGAACAAGGCATGCAAAGGCGGGCGGACCCGGGAAGAGGGGCTTTTCTCAAAGCCATCCGGGGCGATTCAAAAAACAGCCGGCATCGGGGGAGAAGAAGAGGGGCGAGGCAATGTCTGTGGAGAAACACGAGGACGTGGTCAGCCTGGGAGAAACCATGCTGTATTTCCTCGGCGAAGAATACGGCCTGCTCCGCTACAACCAGCGGTTTGAAAAATTTGTGGGCGGAACCGAATCCAATACCTTGATCAGCCTGGCGAAACTCGGCTTTAAGACCGGGTGGGTCAGCCGGCTGGGGGCGGACGAATTCGGGATCAACATCCGAAATTTCGTCCACGGCCACGGGGGACGCCTTCAACGCCGGCTCTGCGGCCGCCCTGCTTATGAATTGGGAAGAGGATGAGACGCTGCGGCTGGCCAATTTCATGGGCGCCATGGCCGCCTCGGCGTGGGGGCCCAACGAGGGGATTCCCGACCGGGAGCAGATTTTCGCCCACTTCTCCGGCGGCAAGGGGTTGGAGCGGTGAAATGCCCTTTCTCCCCCTCCGGGAAGATGGACGCCGGCCGGTGTCGACGCTTGCCGTGAATTTGTGGATGACCCTCAAAAGCGTCTGGAGAGCATCAGATCCGACTTTTCTCTTTCTTTTTTCTCTTGCTCTTGACCCTCAAGGATTTTCTCGTTTATACTCATAAGGTCCCAAGGGGCGTCGTTCGCGCTCCCCGCTTTTCATGAACCTTTGAAACCCGAGAAAGACAGGAATCATTCCTGCGGGTTCCCGGAAGGAGAAATTCCCCTGAAGCAGGTAAAACCGTTATGGCGATCCGATGAGGAGCTTTTTCGTCTGGCAAAGAAAGAGTTGTTTACCGCCGTTGTCGGGGATGTTTTGGATAAAATGGGGCTTTTTCACCAGTTTCTCCCCCCCGCCATTCAGGCGCTGAAACCCGACATGAGATCCATCGGCCGAGCCCTGCCTGTCTTGGAAATGGATGTTTTCGCCGAAGCGGCCCAGGGACAAAATGCCCTGTCCTCTAAACCCTTCGGCCTCCTTTTCGAAGCGTTGGATGATTTGAAACCCAACGAAATATACGTCTGCACGGGGGCCTCTCCGCGATACGCCCTTTGGGGGGGGCTGATGAGTACCCGGGCGCTGCGGTTGAAGGCGGCGGGGGCCGTGCTCGACGGATATGTCCGCGACACCCACGAGATTTTCAATCTCCGGTTTCCGGTTTTTGCCTATGGATCCTTCGCCCAGGACCAGGGCCCGCGGGGAAAAGTCATGGATTTCCGCGTGCCCGTGGAAATCGGCGGGGTGAGAATCGACCCCGGCAATATCGTGTTCGCCGATGTGGACGGAGTCCTGATCATTCCCAGGGTGGCGGAGCGGGAGGCGTTCACGAGGGCATTGGAAAAAGCCCGAGGGGAAAAGAAAGTTCGGAAGGCTATCGAAGGGGGCATGAGCGCCGCCCAAGCCTTTGCCGAATTCGGCATCATGTGACTTTCCGCCGAGGTTTTGCGGCGCCCCGTTTTCCAGAGAACACCGACCGGATGCAAACTCTTTTCAAGGGAGAATCACGCTGGAGCCGAACTGGAGGGCGACGAGCGGTTGAGAGGTTGGGATGAGGAAGGAGGATTTGTGATCA
>Ga0315286_10002066_pt1 | contig 18556 bp, 18 predicted proteins | sample YL17G10_0_MG_FD_205038 | JGI IMG/M metagenome (GOLD analysis project Ga0315286, IMG submission 205038) | Sediment microbial communities from Yellowstone Lake, YNP, Wyoming, USA - YL17G10_0 | ecosystem: Environmental > Aquatic > Freshwater > Lake > Sediment | place: USA: Wyoming | collected... | reverse complement strand
AAAGTTTACGAGAACCTCGGCGATTTCGAGCAGCGGTCCCACGTATTCACCTGGATCTACCGGATTGCAATCAATCACATCACGAGCTATCTCAGAAAAGAGAGGCGGCGCCGGTGGGTTTTCTTCATGGATCAGAAGCTCTCGGATGTTCTCAGAGAAGGAGAGGAACAACCGGCCTTCGCCGTTCCGGCGATCGAGTCGTCCGCTGAAAGAAAACTCGAAGAACAGGAGCGGGCCCGAATCGTGTGGTCGATAATTCGATCGCTTCCTCCCAAGTACCGCGTGCCGCTGGTCCTTTTCTATTACGACGGGATGAGCCACAAGGAGATTTCGGACACGCTTGGACTCAGCGTAGCCGCCGTCGAGACGCGGATCCACAGGGCGAAAAAACAGCTCATCAAGAAACTCGAGCCGTGGCTTGGGCGGATCTGAACCACGAGTCGCCTGTTTAGAGTCAGGGGGAAACGCAAGAGATTGTCTCGGGTGCTGCGCGTCGGTAGCGAGGTCAAGGCCGCAGGGTCAAAAAAAGATGCAAGGAACCATCGGGCACGACTGTCCAAAAAGATGACGAGAAAACGAGAACGGGTTCCCGTCACAGGTCCTGCGCGCAAGAGAATGTTTGGTAATGTCTTATGGAACTGGAGGTCAAGATGAGAAAGACGCTTCTCTTTTTCGCGACGGCGCTCTTTGTATTCGCCGTCATGACGCCCGCCCTGAGCCCGGGTTTGTTCACGGCGGTGGCCGCTCCTCTGGCGGTGGCCGATGATCCACAGACACCGCCTCCCCCGCCTCCGCAGGGCGTGAGCCCGGCCGATCCGTCGATCGAGGCCCCTGACCTGGAGCACGAATGCAGCGGTTGCTGTTGTTGTAGAGCCATGGGCGGCGCTCACATGGGGCGAGAGAAAGGACGGTTCGGCCGCCCGGCGCTGGCCCCCGATGAGAAGGGTGCCGGGGCGGGGATGGCGCATCGTGGAATGATGCATCAGAAAGCGACATGCCCAAGAATGATGGATCGGGGAATGATGCACGAGGGAATGGCGCCGCGGGGTATGGGTTTTGGCGGTCTGCACGGACGGGGTCCCCGTGAGGGGCTGGCCGCCGAGCGGATGCTCCGTCACGCGGAGGCGCTGAAACTCAGCGACGAGCAGGCCGACAAGCTCCAGACGCTCGTCTACGAGACACAGAAGGAGCTCGTCGATTTTCACGCCGAGGTCGAGAAGGAGCAGCTCGAGATTCACAACCAACTCCTGTCGGGGAGTGACGATCTGGCTCGAATCAGAAGCCACTTGGGAGCGATTTCGAAAGCGCACGCGGATATTCAAGCGGCGCGGATCGCCAACCTGTTCGAGGCGAAGAAAATCCTCACCGACAAACAGAAGAAGCTTATCAAAGAGAAGTTTCCGCGTTTGGGGATGATTCTCGAGTAAACGTTGTTGCGTGAACCATGGAACACAAAACCGCCAGAGAAAAGTATCAAGCCTGGATCGAGGGCGGCCTCGGTGCGGAGGAGCGTCGAAGCGTCCAGCAGCATCTCGACGAATGCGGCGAGTGCCGGACGTACTTTGAGAAAATCTCACTCCTTGTCGAGAGACCCCACCCAACGCTCCTCCCCCGTCTGGCGGCGGATCCGTTTCTTCCTTCACGGATCCGCGCGTTGGCCGAGGAACGGGGGGCCGCACGCGGCCGACGAAGTGCAGTCGGTTGGGTCCGCGTCTCGGTGGGGAGTGTGATGCTCATTCTGGCTGCGGCCGCGGGCGTCTACCTCGGCAAAGGGCTTTACACGAACACACGTTCCGCAGAAGAGACCGAGCTCGCTCAGGCGTACTACGAAGCGTTCTCGCCCTCGGATTTCGCGGGTGTGTGGGAAGATCTCTTTGTCGAGGTCGACGCCAATGGTCAACAGGAGGGGACGCAATGAAGCTCAAAGTTCTGGTCGGTCTTCTCGTGTTCCTCGTTGTTCTCAATCTCGCGGCGCTGGGAACATTCATGTATGGTCACCTCTCGAGACCGCCGCGGCCGCCCGTGCCTCTTATCTTCGAAGGGTCGCCCGGGCGAGGTGCTCCCCACGTCGAAAAACCGTGGCTTCGGCGTCTCCCGCCAAAAGAACGCGACGAGCTTTTTGAATTGCTCCAAGAATTTCAAAACGAGACTCACGATCTCAGGATGCGCGCCCACGTTCTCGAGGGTGAAGCGTTTGATCTGATGCAGCGCGACACCGTTCCGACCGCCCGTGTGGATTCGCTCCTCGGAGAGATCTCGACGACTCGACTCGAAATCAGCCGCATCGCCGCACGAAAACTCATCGAAGCCAAGACCGTTCTCCCCCCGGAAGAACAGCGGATGTTCTTCGATGCGATCCTCGGGGCGCGGCCCACCCCCGGTGGTAATCATGGACCCCACCGGGGTGAAGGGCGTTTCAGAGACCGCGGACGGAGAGCGGATCCCGATACACTATAGTTGCGTGCAGGGATGGATGGGTTCTCGACGGGAGCACGCGCTACAAAGAACCCTTGATCAGACGGATATCGTCGATCCAGGCGGTCCCTCTGCCGTTGACGACGAGGTTGAGTTTCACGTTGTCAGGGTTCTCGCCTTTCTTGAGAAAGAACGGTGTTTCCTGTGTCGACCAGTCCACCGTCCCCGATAGCGGCGCGTGGAGCGCGCGAGAGAAGAACTCGCCTTTTCCGGGGAAGTGGCACCACATCTCTAGGTAGACCTCTCCGGCCACGTCCGCCGTTTTGATCTTCGCCTGGTAGATGAGACGGGCGTTCTCGATGTCGATATTGCCCGTTTCATAAAGCCGGAAGGTCGTGGGTTCGGTCGCGGTAACCCGGAGCGAACCTCCGCCGTCGCTCGTGATCGCTTCGTCCATCCCGACGCCTGACTCCGTCAGCACCCCCTGGGCGTCATCGACCGGGTAAACCATGAGCTCGACGGCTTCGGGCGGCTGTTTCGCGCACGCGACGAGCCATGCGGCGAGAACGATCAGACAGAGGATGATTTTGATACGGTTTCTCAACGGGACCCCTCCTTCCAGGCGGGTATGGGACGCATACCGATGGAAGAGCAAGGGGCATACCAGATGGACCGGGCAAATCAGTCGTCGCGGCGTTTGTACATGACTTCGATTTTTCCTCGCGGTCCGACGAACCATGAGGCGAGCCAGCTCGTGAGGCCCACGATGATCGAGGCGAAAACCGCGGAGAAGAAACCGCCAAGGACAAAACCGGGGAGGATGGCGGCGACAAGTCCGAGCATCGCCGCGTTCACCACCAGGAGAAACAAACCGAGGGTCACGATCGTGATCGGAAGTGTGAGGATGAGAATCACCGGCCGAACGATGGCGTTTACAACACCCAGAAGAACCGCGGAGCCGAGGAGCGTCCACGCGCTGGCGAAGTGCATCCCGCGGACGACCACCGAAGCGATCCAGAGCCCCAACGCCGTGATGAGCATTCGTACAATGAATCCGCGCATTCGATTCGTCCTTCCTGTGAGATCAGAAGCTCCTGTGCCTGTCCGGGTACGCCTGTCTCCCGTGACGGCACATCGAGTCGACGCTCGCCGGTGTTCGAAGACACCGGTTTGTTACCCCTGCGACTGTCTGGCCATTCGCGCGATTTCGCCCCTCAATTCCTCTTCGACAAAGCAGGGTTTCTCGAAAACCATATAGAGAATGTCCTCGTCGGTGCGAACGTGAAACCCCTCGGGATCTGCGGCGATCATCTGGGCGCAGCTCGGTTTTCTCTGGTGGTAGTACCGGCACATGTCGACCAGCGCGTGGCGATGGCTCTCGTTGGCGTGCGCGATGATGTCCGCCTCCTTTGGCCTCCATTCGGGTGAAGGGAGAAGCCAACCCTCCTTGGGAAGCCAGTGGATCCGGCCGAACCCGGACACGAACCTCACGCGAAACGGCTCTATCCAGTAGAAACGAAAATCGAGATGGCCTTCGTACTTTCGCGCGTGGGGGAAGAAAGCGAAATACCGCTCGGCGAGCGTCTCCCGTTGCTTCGCGGGAACGGGAGCTCCGTCACCCATGATGCTCACGCGGTTGCTCGCCAGCTTGTCCTTTTCAGCCGGATCGTAGACGGTGAGACACACACGGGAATCGGAGAGGATGTTCCGCGTGTGTTGGGCCATACCGCTGATGAGAATGACGGGCCGGCCCTCGGGCGACGCGACGAAAGGTGTGAGCGACCCGAACGGGTATCCTTCCACTTCGACGGAATGGGTCGACAGAACGCCGGCGTCCAACCGCCGGACGAGGGTGCGCGCGGCATCGGCTAGAGTGATCTTGCCTTGATCCACAGCGACCTCCCTTCGGCTTGGGGCCGCGGTGCGGCGTCTTTTCAGTGCGAATTCGACAACCCCGCCAATCGATGGTTTCCGAGGGGCCGAAGGTCCCTTCGGTCCCTCGTATCTCTCTATCTGAATATTAGTTGAACGGGGGCGATTTGTCGAGATTGGAATTGGCGGTCCGCGTTCCGATAGCCCGTGAGCTCATGGACAAGCGGCCGGTCAATACTGCAGGTTGACAAACGAGGGGGAGGGTGATTATCGTTGTTAGTAACAATGAAACCGTCCGCGCCCCATACGCCCCCGGATCCGGGCCGAACCCGCCCGGTCCCAGTACCGCCGGACCCACCGGGAGTCTCCGGTGAACTCGAGAAAGACGCCGCTGAGCTCCACAGGGTCTTGACCGAACTCTTACAGGTTTACCAGTCCCGAAACCGAAAGCGCATCTGTTGCGAGGACATATCGGTTACGCAGTGCTTCACGCTGGCGGCTCTCGTGGACCTCGGTTCGCCCACCCTTCAAAAGCTCGCAGGGCAGATGTATCTCGACAAGAGCACGACAAGTCGTGTCGTAGGGTCGCTGGTTCGAAAAGGTCTCGCGCGCCGGGTTCGAGAGATGGGCGATGCGAGGATCATCCGGGTTGAGTGCACTGACGAAGGGCGGCGGTTGTACCAGAAGATCCGCGAACGTCTCATTGAAGAAGAAAAACTGCTGGTCGCCGACTTTGACCCGCAGGTGCGCCGTGCGACGGCCGAGCTGATCGCTCGCCTGGCTTGCGCCGCCAAAAAGCGGCTTTCTCGCGAGGAGGGGGCGTGCCATGCGATCGATGGTTCCTCCTCGTGCGGCATTGCGATCCGGAACTGTGGCCCACCGGACCTCAACGCGGTTCGACGGCTTCTCGCCCAAGCGGACCTCTGCCTCGACGGCGTCGAAGACCAATATGAGACCGCGTGCGCAGTTGCAGAGGCCGGGGGCCGGATCGCCGGGTGTGCGGGTCTTGAGATTCACGGTCCTTACGGGCTCTTGCGTTCCGTGGCTGTGGCTCCCAGGACTCGTGGAAACGGGATCGGGAGGATGCTCGTGGAAAATCGCCTCGAGCACGCGAAGGCGAGAGGTCTCGAAGCCATCTACCTGCTTACCGTCACGGCGCAAACGTACTTCGAGCGATTCGGCTTCGAGCCGATCGGCCGCGATGAGGCACCGTTGGAAATCCGGCGCACCGTCGAATTTTCTGAGGCCTGCCCGAAGACCGCCGCCGTGATGAAGCTTGGGATACGAAAAGACACACGCGCACATGAGGAGGGCAATGACATGGACATCAAAAAGGAAGTTCGCGAAAGGTACGCCGATGCCGCCCGCCGTGTCCGAGGGCAGTCGGAAAAAGCGGAAAGCCCAAACGCGGGTTCCTGCTGCTGCGGCGACCGGACGAGTGCCGAGAAGGCCATCACAGAAAATCTTTACGACGACGCGCAGCTCAAAGATGTTCCCCTCGAAGCGGCGCTCGCATCGCTCGGGTGCGGAAACCCCACGGCGCTCGCCGAGCTCAAACCAGGCGACGTCGTCCTCGATCTCGGGTCCGGAGGTGGAATCGACGTGATCCTCACGGCCAAACGAGTGGGCCCTTCCGGAAAGGCGTACGGCCTCGACATGACGGATGAGATGCTCGACGTCGCGCGCGAAAACCAGCGGAAGGCCGGAGTGGAGAACGTCGAATTTTTGAAAGGTGAGATCGAAGCGATTCCCCTTCCCGCGGGATCGGTCGACGTCGTGATCTCGAACTGCGTGATCAATTTGTCGCCCGATAAGCCCCAGGTGCTTCGCGAAGCCTTTCGCGTACTCAAACCCGGCGGGCGGCTCGCTGTATCCGACATCGTCGCCCGCGGACCGATTCCCGACGATGTCCGGCGTGACATGGAGCTGTGGACGGGGTGCATCGCCGGGGCCCTCGAGGAAAAACAATACCGGACGTACCTCGAGGATGCGGGCTTCGAGCGGATAGACATTGAACCCACGAGGGTGTTTCGTCTCGAACAGGGGTGTTGCAGCGGGAAAAAAATCCAAATCGAAGAAAGTCCGTCCGTAACTCCTGCGGAGGGCACATTCATGAGCGCGTTCATACGGGCCGCAAAGCCCGGCGGAAAAGCGTGAAGGGCGACGGCATCGTCTCGAACGGAGCCGCCGAGAACGAGGCCCGCGCGCCGATTACCCCGCGCATGCGGCAAAAAAGAAGAAGGGGCGATGATTCGCCCCTTCTCTTTTTGCCCGCTGTAGGATCGGTGGCCTACCTCAGCTTGCCGCCGCCCTTGCCGTCCCCTGTATCCAATTCTTTCCGATCGCGCCCCGTCGGTGGGTGGATCTGGAAGTTGCCGCCTACGATGTACCCGTAGGCCTCGTAGATGATGATCGACGAATCCGTGGGACCCGCGTAGATCCGGATTCGGTAAAAGTCCGGGCAGCCGCAATCGGCGAGCTCAGGACCGCCGTTTCGACCGAAACCGAGCGGATCGCACATCTCCGCCGCCGGGGGTTGTTTGCCCGCTTTGCCGGGTTCGCCGAGGTCGTCGACGTTGACCTCGAACCAGTGCAAAGACTCGCCCACGGTGACGTAATCGCTGATCGACCGCGGCACACCCTTCAGGTTGTGGAAGGTGCCGACACCGCCGAAGTCGAGCTGCTTGGCTGGGGCCTTTCTCGCCTGGACGCACCAGCCTGGATCGCTGCACTGTATCCAGTCGATCTCGGATCCCCGGGGTGCGCTCGCCGTCCCGCCATGGAACGTAAACGACCCGGCCGGTCCCCGCTGCTGTGAATGTGTCCACTCGCCCCACGGCTGGGGCTGAAGCGCCGTCGGCGCTCCCGCCTGCCCGCCGCAGGTGTAGACGTTTATATTGGGGCCGTTGCCCACGCGGGCGGGATTCGTTTCTTCCGCTTCACCGTTTCCGCCGCCCGTCATCCGGCAGGCGATGACTTCTTCGGGTTCGTACATACCGGCATCCCACGTGAGGTCGTTTTCGTCCGCATCGAGCGTCGTGCAAACGGTCATACCGGACGTTGGGAGCGCATCGCTATCCAGAGCGTCGTTTGCCCCCGCGTCGCGCGGGCTGAACTTGAGACCGGGGACCAGCACGAACATGACCTGGTACTCACCGGGCAGAAGCTTGTCGAACAGATAGTACCCGTTCGCATCGGTCGTGGTGTCATCGATCGGGGTCACGTTCCCGCACTTGAACAGGTACACGGTCACGTCGGCGATTCCCTCTTCACTGGGGTCCTGTATGCCGTCCTCGTTCTCATCGAGCCAGACGTAGTCACCGATCGAAGCGAGCGGTGGGGGCGGGACCGAAAGCCCCGCACAGTTCCACACGAGAGAGGCCGGGTCGCCGGTGAAACCGCTCGACGGATCCTTGAGCGACAGACACTGCAGGGTCATCTCGGTTGCGCCGGCTGGAATGTTCACCGTCGTCATGTAAGCGTCGAATTTCCCTCCGCCCGAGTCGTGGAGCGGATCCACGAGATCGGTGGCGACGCTGTTGATCGTCACACGGATCACGTTGGGGCGGTTCGGCTCGACGCTGCTTGCGAGGATCGCCAGCGTGGCCTGACGCGCCATCGGGGCCGCGGTGAACGTGAACGTCTGCGGAACGGTCGTATCGAGCGTGGGAGCGAACGCATAGTACGCGCAGTCGTTCCCGTCCTTGATGCCGATCTGGGCCGCGCCCGAACCGTCGTCGTATATCACGAGGACGCCCGCACCGTTATTCTTCACGTAATTCATCCCGCTCACTTCGATACTGTTCGCACCCGCCGTCACCACGTCGAGATCCGTGATGTCCGCGCGAAACGTCGTGGTAAAGGCGTTGGTATAGAAGTAGGTCGGTCCGCCGATTTGCGTCCCCGTTACCGTGTTCCCTTCGACGGTAATCTGGTCGTCACCCACTGCGGTGGGGTTGTTGCCCTCCCAGTAGATCAGAACCTGTTTCACCGTTGCTCCGCCGGGCACGTTGACCGCGATCGTACCGGGCTGGACCGTCCGAGTCCCCACACCACCAACGACGATCCCAGTCCCCGCTGCGAGCGGGATGGGGATGTCGCCGAGTGTTTCCGTGCCGTTCAGGCTCGAGGTTAGAGGTCCGGATCCCGTCGGGGACGGGGCCTGAAGCAGTTCCGGCTCCTCGCTACAGCTGAAGATGAGAAATCCCATGGCCGTGGCGAGGAGAAGGTATCGCATAACGTATCTCACTCTATTACCCCCTCTTGTGGATAGAAGAAAACGATGAGTTGCCGCGCTGAGATGGGAGCAGGCTGTCGCCGCTATACCCGCGCAGAGAATATCACGAAAACCCGCGTTCGTAAAGGACAAAATGCCTTCCTCAAAGTTCACGGGTCGCCGGGTCCGGTTTTTGTCGTATACTCCGCGGAAGCGGTTCTTGGGGGTTACGGAGGTCCTTTCGAACGGGAGATTTCTATGGCTGAATTCAACTACGAACCGATATTTCGTACGGGCAACGACGAAACGCACTACCGGTTGTTGTCAAAGAACTGGGTGTCGGCCGGCGTTTTCGAGGACAAGAAAATACTCAAGGTCGAGGCGGAGGCGCTCACCGAGCTGGCCCGACAGGCCTTCAGCGACGTGAACTATTTTTTCAGGACGGGTCATCTCCAGTCGCTCCGGAACATACTCGACGACCCCGAGGCCTCCGACAACGACCGCTATGTAGCGCTCACCCTTCTCAAGAACGCCGTGATCGCATCGGCGCGGATACTCCCGAGCTGTCAGGACACGGGAACCGCGATCGTGCTGGGGAAGAAGGGCCAGCGCGTCTGGACCGATTGCGACGACGACGAGGCGCTCAGCCGCGGGATTTTCAAGACGTACACCGGCGAGTACCTCCGTTACTCCCAAAACGCTCCCCTCACGATGTACGATGAAGTGAACACGGGCTCCAACCTTCCCGCGCAGATCGATATCATGGCCGTCGAGGGGGACGAATACCACCTGCTGTTCATGGCCAAGGGAGGCGGTTCCGCGAACAAGATGCTCTTTTTCCACGAGACCAAGGCGATACTCACACCAAAGCGACTGCCCGAATACATCGGCGAGAAGCTTCGTTCGCTGGGGACGACGGCGTGTCCGCCGTATCATCTTGCCATCGTCATCGGAGGGACATCCGCGGAAATGACGATGAAGACGCTCAAGCTGGCCACCACGCATTACTACGACGAACTCCCCACGAAGGGAAGTCGGGCCGGAGTTGCGTTCAGAGATCCGGAGCTCGAGGCCGAGGTCATGAAACGGGCCGAAAAGCTCGGGCTCGGCGCCCAGTTCGGGGGGAAGTATTTCGCCCACGAGGTCCGTGTCATCCGTCTCCCCCGTCACGGCGCCTCGCTTCCCGTCGGCGTCGGGGTGAGCTGCAGCGCCGATCGGCAGGCGAACGCAAAGATCACACACGACGGAGTTTTTCTCGAACAGCTCGATATGGACCCCGCGCGTTTCCTCCCCGATCCGAAGCTCTTCAAAGAGGGCGATGGGGTGCGAGTCGATCTCAACCGGCCGATGAAAGAGATCCTTGCCACGCTCACAAAGTACCCGGTGAAAACGCGGCTGAGCCTCACCGGCAAGCTCGTCGTCGCGCGGGATATCGCCCACGCGCGTTTCAAGGAGATGCTCGACCGCGGGCAAGACCTTCCACAGTATCTGAGAGATCACCCCGTCTATTACGCAGGACCCTCGAAAACGCCGCCGGGGATGCCGTCGGGGAGCTTCGGACCGACGACGGCGGCGCGGATGGATCCCTACGTCGATGAGTTCCAGAAGCGCGGCGCGTCGATGGTGATGCTTGCCAAGGGGAACCGGTCTCCGGCCGTGACAAAGGCGTGCAAAGAAAACGGTGGGTTTTACCTCGGGTCCATCGGCGGACCGGCGGCGATTCTCACGCACGACCACATCAAAGCCGCCCGCGCGTTGGATTTCGCGGAGCTCGGTATGGAAGCAGTGTGGGAGATCACCGTGAAGGACTTTCCCGCCTTCGTCATCATCGACGACAAGGGGAACGATTTCTACGCGCAGATCTGACGTCGGACACGCACGATGTCGCCCCGCGCCGCGGGAGCGCGCCGAACGCGATCGCCGCGAGCGAGTAAAGAACGAGGGCGATCACGCCGGCTGTCCGAAAACCGGCCGACATCCCGATGGCCGTGGCGAGGGGCGGGGCGAGGACGGAAGCGAAGCCGTTCACTCCCCACGCCCAGGGGACGAGGGGCGGCGCCGCGCTCTCGAGCTGGCGGAGACCCGAGGCCATGGGGAAACCCATGAGAAATGCGATGGGGGCGATGAGAAGCGCCGCGACCGCGAGCCGGATCGGCAGCGCGAACGCTCCCGCGAGAAACACCACGGGTCCGCTCACGACGAGGACGATCGCGCCCGCGGCGACGAGAACGACGATGAGACGCCGGATGAACGAGACGCGCGAGGGGTCGATTCGCTGCGCGAAGAGGCTCCCCAGCCCCGAGAAGAACAGAAAACCGGCGATCGTCACTGCGCCCGCCAGGATCGGATCTCCAATCAGATGGATGAGACGCGAGAGCAGGGTGATCTCCATGATGATATATCCCGATCCAATCGCCGCGAAATAAAGCGCCGCTCCGCCGCGTCCCGGCGCGCGCCGTATCTCACGCTGGAAACCCAGAGGAGCGACCGTCATGATCGCTCCCGAGAGGGCGATAATCACCATCACGCCGAGCACGAAAAGAAAAGCGAGCTCGGTCCGTGTGAGCCACAGATCGCCGAACGTCTCTCTCAACAGCCTTATCGATTTGAGCTTCCCGAAATTTTCGAAGAACGGGCGGTCATCGGTCGGCGGGCGGATATCGAACGGCCAACCGTCGATCAAAGCGTTCGCATCGCCCGAAAAGAGAGTAACCGCCACGTGGTGAAGCCAGTCGCCGCGCTCCCCCGACGGGCCGGGGAGCCGGTCGGGATGGTTGAGCTCGTCGTCTCGTATCCCCGTAAAATACACGGGCGTGAGCTGGCGCTCGGCGCACAGCGCGCGGATCTTCTCGATCTCATCAAGCGTCCACGGGGAAGCTTTGACCATCGTGCACACCGCGATAAAATCGCGGACGACGGCGATGTGTTCCGCGGGCCGAGCGGCCCCGGAGCGTTTCAGCGCTTCGATGAGCGTCGTGAGGATCTTTGCGTTGTCGCGCGGCGGGCTCTCGATCGCACGGCACACCGAGACGATCCCGTTTGGCGCCAGGCGCTCGAGACACGCCTCGAGTCCCTCGACGGTAACGAGGTTGTCCTGCTGCAAGCCGCCGACCCCCCCTGTCGCCACCGCCCACGATTCGAGCGTCACGAGCTGGATGAGGTCATAACGGGCATCGGTGTGGTCCACAAAGTGACGCGGTTCCTCGTTCACCACCCTCACGCCCCGACGCTCGAAAACGACCCCGCCTTCGTCGCGAAGCGTCCCGCGAAAAAGACGAGTGAGCTGTCCGTTGGGCTGGACGACGTCGATCGCACGCGCCCCCCGCCGCTCGGCAAGCCAGACGTTGGCGCCGCCGGTTTCGCCGAGGAGAAGCACGTCGGGTTCGGCCGGTGCGACCGCGTAGGGAACCGACATCATCGTGTGGTCAACAACGCCGGCCGCGGCGGCATTGCGAACACGGAGCACCGATCCCGCCCAGTGACCGTCCAGGGTCACGGCGAGCATCGGGGGCGGTGTTCCGTCGGGCGACAAAAACGCGAGCTCATGAAACGCCTCGCCCGCGTACACCTCGACGGTGGCACGGGCGCCGTAGAGGCGAGCGACCTCGATGGCGCGTCCGTCCTTTACGAGGTCGTCGACGTAGCTCACGTATTTGAAGGGGTCCGTCCGTATCTGCGGCGGTGAGAACCAGAGAAAGGCACACGTCGCGACGGTTGCGGCGACCGCCGCGAAAGCCCCCTTTCGTGTTCTCAGGATACGCATGGGCAAAATGCCGGCGAGCGTGATCGCTCCCATCATGGCCGCAAGCCACGCGGGGGGCACGACGTGCATCGCGAGCGGCGCGATACACGCTCCTGCGGCGCTCCCCGCCAGGTTGAAGGCGTAGATCGTGGGAAGACGATCTCCGGCAACCATGAGGGCGAGCCCGATCGCCGATGCTCCGAGAAAAAACGGCACAAAAAGAATTCCCCAGTAGAGGATCCACCACGCGATGTGTCTCGCAAGAAGCGCCGGAACGAAACGAGCCTCCACGGGGATATGCTGTGCGATCTGCGTGGCGACGGGAAGCGATACGGCGGTGGCAAGGATGAGCGCGAAAATCGCGGAATCCCCTCGAGCAACGAGCCATCTCCTCGTAAAACACAGCGCCGTTCCGCTCGCGCCGAAGCCGAGAAGAGCGGCGCTGATCACGAGAAACGCGAAATGGTGCCAGCTCGCGTACAAGAGCACGCGCATCAGAGAGATTTCGAACCCGAGAAGCCCCGCGGAAAGGGCGACAACGGGAAAGGCCAAACGAGCGGCGTCGTTGGGAGCGGATTCTCTCGCGTGAGAAAACATCGATGTCGTGCCTGGGGTCATACCCAGGGGCGGATCACTCTCCCACGGCTCGGCCTGTCATCGGCACAAACCGGACCCCCATCACGGATTCGGTCCGCCTTTTTCCATCAGCCGTTTTTTCGACGACGACGAGACGTTGGACCGAAAACGTCCCTCCGATGGGAATGACGATCCGGCCTCCGGGTTTTATCTGGTCCCATAGCGGCGAGGGCAGGTGTCCCGCGGCGCACGTGACGATGATCGCGTCGAACGGAGCCGCTTCCGGCCAGCCGTAGTAACCGTCGCCGTGACGGACGTTGACTCCCTTGTACCCTTGATCGGCGAGTGTTTCGGCCGCGCGTTTCGCAAGCGGCTCGATGATCTCGATCGTGTACACGTGGGGCGTCAGATGCGCGAGAACGGCCGCCTGGTACCCCGACCCCGTCCCGATTTCGAGGACTTTCGAGTCGGGGGTGAGACGGAGCAGCTCGGTCATGACGGCGACCATATAGGGCTGCGAGATCGTCTGACCGTGACCGATGGGAAGCGGTGTGTCGTCGTACGCCTGTTTTTGCGCTTCGTGCGGCACGAACTCGTGCCGCGGGACATCGCGCATCGCCTGGAGGACGGCGGGGTCCACGACCACATCGCGGGTCCACCCCGGAGTTTCGATCTGGTCGAGAACCATTTTTTGTCTCTCACCGATGCGCTCGCGCGCCGAGCGGGGCTTTGGCGGCCGCCAGGATCCGGTCGAATCAGGCAGGGGTGAGGTGGTCTGACGGCCCGCAGACAACCCGACCTCAGTCATTGCGGCGGCGAAGAGCAGCGCCGCGCCCCATTTGACGACCGTGCCGCGGGTGATCATCCTGCAGCCCTCCGCCCGCCCGGTCTCAGAGCCCGCCGGACGAGAACGCCGTAGATCACACCGTTCATAACGACAACGACACTGCCCATGATGATCTGCAGCTCCCGTGTGAGCCCGGCGGGATACACGATGGGCATGATGTAGTGTTCGATGAACCCGGTCTGGTAGCGAGCGCCGCCGCCGTTTTCGCGAAGCCAGTTCTCAAGGGGTGTGAGAGGACACCACAAACCGAAGAGCTCGTTGAGCACACCCCACACGGTCGACGGCAGATGGACCCAGGCGAGACGCTTCCATTGGCACGCGAGCAGGCCGCCGAACAGCACGAACACGATAAAAACGAAGTGAAACAGGACAACGAAGTCGGCGAGAAGCCGGTACAGCATCTTTTCGAACCTTCACACGACGGATCAACGCTTAGCGAAGACTTCGTCGAAAAACGTCTTCATGTACTCCCACGACCGTACGGCCGCTTTTTCGTTGTACGCGACTCCCTGGATCCCGAACTTCCCCGCGTCGGGATTTGTGAAACTGTGGACCGCTCCCCCGAAGAGCATCATCTGCCAGTCGACACCCGCCTCACGCATCGCCTTTTGAACTGGTCGATGACCTCCGGCGTCACGAACGAGTCGTTCGCGCCGTGGAGCGCCAGGATGCTCGCCTTGATGTTTGCGAAATCCTCGGGGCTTGGGGCCGGCAGGTTCCCGTGAAAACTCACGACACCCGCGACGGCCGCGCCGCTGTAGGCAAGTTCGAACACGGCGGTGCCGCCAAAACAAAATCCGATCGCCCCGGTCCTCCGCGGATCGACGAGCTCCTGTTTCGAAAGCACATCGAACCCCGCCTTTACCCTTTCCCGCATGAGCGGCGTACCGCGGAAGGGGGCGGAGAACTCCATCGCTTTTTTCGCGTCGGTGGTGCTCACGCCTTTGCCGTACATGTCAGCGGCAAAAGCGACGTAACCCATTCGGGCAAGCTCGTCGGCCCGGTTCCTGGCGAAGTCGTTCAACCCCCACCATTCGTGGACCACCATCACACCGGGGCGCGTACCCTTCAACCCATCGTCCCAGACGAGGTGCCCCTCGAGAACGGTCCCGCCCTGTGTGTACTCCACGGGCTTGCTGACGAGTTCGGCGCGCGCGCTCGCCGCCAGGGCGAGGATCGCGATAACGAGTAAACTGCGTTTCATGATCTTCCTTTCTGTGTCGAGGTTGGTTTCCTATATTAGTAGTTCAGAATCTCTCCCGCCGCAAGAAAGAGTTGAGCGCAACCATTTTGGGTGCCGATCTTTGGTGCCGGTCACGTTGACATCCGGGCTCCGGCTGCGTTAGGATGGTCGCTCTCAGCGGCGACGAGCGATGGGATCGCGTTATGAGATGGGTCTGGCAGACGGCTTTTGATGTCGCTCCGCGCGCGAACGAGACATCGGAGGAAACAAAATGGAAATCGCCGTCGCCCTCATGGGGGGCAAGAAGGTTGAAGCAAAGGTCAGAGAATTTCGGATCGCAACGGACCAGCCGAAAGAGAGCGGAGGAAGCGGCTCCGCGCCGACGCCCTTTGATCTCTTCCTCGGGTCCGTCGCCGCGTGTTCGGGGTACTACGTCTTGGGCTTCTGCCAGGCGAGGAACATCTCGACCGAGGGGATCCGCGTTGTCATGCGAACCGAACACGACCCCGAGAAAAAGATGATCGGGAAAATATCCATTGAAATTGTGCTTCCCCCCGAATTTCCCGAGAGGTACAGAGACCCGGTGGTGAGAGCGGCGGATGTGTGCAGTGTCAAGAAGCACATCCTTGACCCGCCCGATTTCGAGACCTATGCGACGGTCGGCGGGTCTCGAATATAGCGGGGTCCGGGGTGTAGAAGGTCGAGAGTTGCGCGGGGCCGGGATCGAGACGACGCGCCGGGAGCACGGTGCGGTCGCGAGCATAGCGGGGCCGGGATCAAAACGAGGGACAGCGGAGATACGCGGCACGTTCCGCGCAACAGGCGACGCAACTCAGAGGAGATGGGATGATTGTCGTAAAAGACCTGCGGAAAACGTTCAAGCTCTCCCGTCAACAGAAACGGGAGTTGAAAAACACCCCCGGTGTGAGGGCAGACGGGACGGTTGACGCCGTGGCGGGGATCAGTTTCACCTGCCAACCGGGTAGGATCTTCTCGCTCATCGGGCCCAACGGCGCGGGAAAGACGACGGCGCTGCGGATGATCGCCACGCTCCTCAAGCCGACGTCCGGCTCGATCGAGGTGGCTGGGATCGACGCCGTCAAGCACCCGCAGGACGTCCGGCGGCGGCTGGGATTTCTCACCGGAACGACGAAACTCTACGACCGGCTCACCCCCAACGAGATCGTCAAGTACTATGCGGACCTTCACGGGATGGAAAAGAGCGTATTCGAAAAACGCAAGGACGAGCTCTTCACGCTCCTCGATATGAACGATTTCGCAAAGAGGCGAATCGGAAAACTATCGACGGGGATGCGGCAGAAGGTGTCCATCGTCCGCACGATCATCCACGATCCGGAAATCGTCGTGTTCGATGAACCGACGGTCGGGCTCGACGTCATTACGGCGAAAAACATCATCGATCTCATCCGCCGCTGCAAGCAGGAGGGGAAAACCGTGATCTTCTCCACGCATATCATGGGTGAGGTGAGTCTTTTGAGCGACGATACGGCGATCATCCACAAGGGCAAGCTTATCTTCTGCGGCGCGTACAGCGAGTTCGCCCATCAGATGCAGGGACGTTCGATCGAAGAAGAATTCATACGTCTCATCGAAGGAGCTCCACGATGAAAACGACCTTCACGGTATTCAAGAAAGAGCTCGTCGATTCGCTCCGCGACCGGCGAACCCTCGTCGCGATGGTCTTTGTCCCGCTCGTGCTCTTTCCCATACTGATCAGCATCTCGTCGAGCATGTTGATCTCCCACGAGAAAAAGGCGGAGAAGAGGACGCTCAGAATCGGGCTCGTGACGAACGGGAACGCGGCGGACTTCAGAGAGATGATCTCCGCAAGGGGCGACGTGAGGCTCACCGAAGGCATAACCGCCGGAGAGGGAAGAGCGCTCGTGCGGGCCGACAGTCTCGACGCCGTTTTCGTGTTCGACCCCGCATTCGACGAGCAGGTCGCGGCGCTCGACGCCGGGAAGGTCTCGATGTACCACAAGTCGACCGAGAACGCGGCGATCGAGAGGAGACGCGCGCGCGGGCTCCTCGATGAGTTCGAAAAGAAGCTCCGCGAGAAGAGGTTCGAGTCGCTCGACCTCGACCTCTCGATCATCGAAACCGTCGATATGGGTGACGAGAATCTCGCCTCGACGAAAGAAAGGCTTGCCGAGCAGATCGGAGGACTTCTGCCCTATTTGATCATCATCTTCTGCTTCACGGGGAGCATGTATCCCGCGATCGATCTCGCCGCGGGCGAGAAAGAAAGGGGTACGCTCGAGACGCTTCTCACGTCCCCCGCGGGACGTATGGAGATCCTCCTCGGCAAATTCGGCGTCGTCGGCCTGACGGGGATCCTCACGGCGCTCGTATCGATACTCGGTATGTATATCGGAATCCGCCAGAGCCCCGAGATACCCACCGAGGTTCTCAACGCGATTCTCGGGATGCTGGAGTTCGGTTCGATTGTCCTGTTATTGTCTCTCCTGCTTCCCTTGGCGATGTTCTTTGCAGGCATTCTCCTGTCGCTGTCGTTCTTTGCGAAATCCTTCAAGGAAGCGCAGAGCATCATCACGCCGCTCATGATTTTCATCATCGTCCCCGCGTTCATCGGGCTCATGCCGGGGATGTCGCTCAATAGCACGACCGCGTTGATTCCCATACTGAACGTGACCCTGGCGACGAAGGCGATCATCGCCGGCACGATCGATCCCGGGATGTTCGTCGAAGTGTACGTGTCGCTCATCGTCCTCGCCGGTTTGAGTCTTTGGGTGTGCCGATGGGTCTTCGGTAGGGAGGGGACGATCTTCCGCGGGGTGTGAGTGTCCAGGGATCAGAAAACGAGTCGCCCGATGATCGAACACGACATCGCAGGAAACCGCTTCTTCACGTACGGCCTTTTCGACCTCTACGTGAACGTCACCAACGTCGTCACCACGCGTCGCCGGGGCGTGAGCAGCCCTCCCTACGATACCCTCAATCTCGGTTTTCACGTCGGTGATGACCCCGACGCCGTCCTTGAAAACCGGGCGATCGTTTCGCAGATCCTCGGGTTCGAACCCGAAGCGTTCACGCTGGCCGGGCAGGTTCACGGGTCGGTCGTCGCTGTTGTTCGATCCAATGATCGAGGGAAAGGGGCCGTGATCGAGGACGACGCACTTCGCGGGACCGATGCCATGATCACAAACGAGGCGGATATTCCGCTCGCCGTGCTGATCGCGGATTGTGTCGCGTTGTCGTTCTACGATCCCGGCAAGAACGTGATCGGCATCGCTCACGCCGGGTGGAAAGGGACACTCGGGCGGATCGCCGAAAAGACGGTTGAGGCGATAGCCGCCGCTTTTGGGTCGAACCCGGCCGATATTCTCGCGGGGGTGAGCCCGTCGATCGGCGTGTGTCATTATGAAGTGGGGGGCGAGGTCGCCGATGCCTACCGCGGGGTGTTCGGGGACGAAGCGGCGCGTTTCCTCAGCGAAGACACTCGGGGTTCGTACCGGCTCGACCTCATGGAGGCGAACACGCGGCAACTCCTCAAGGCGGGGGTCTCGAGCGATCGGATCGAAACGAGCCGTCTCTGCACCGCCTGCACACCCGAGCTCTTCTACTCCTACCGCCGGGACGGGTCGCGCACGGGGCGATTCGCCGGGATCATCGTGCTCCACCGTACGGGGCGTCGTCTCTACTAGATCGGTGTCAATCCCATTG
>Ga0315286_10002065_pt1 | contig 18566 bp, 12 predicted proteins | sample YL17G10_0_MG_FD_205038 | JGI IMG/M metagenome (GOLD analysis project Ga0315286, IMG submission 205038) | Sediment microbial communities from Yellowstone Lake, YNP, Wyoming, USA - YL17G10_0 | ecosystem: Environmental > Aquatic > Freshwater > Lake > Sediment | place: USA: Wyoming | collected... | reverse complement strand
TCCCAGGCGCGTCACGCCGTCAGGACCGCAGGCCGGGCTGGAGCCCGGCGATCCCAGGCGCGTCACGCCGTCAGGACCGCAGGCCGGGCTGGAGCCCGGCGATCCCAGGCGCGTCACGCCGTCAGGACCGCAGGCCGGGCTGGAGCCCGGCGATCCCAGGCGCGTCACGCCGTCAGGAACGCAGGCCGGGCTGGAGCCCGGCGATCCCAGGCGCGTCACGCCGTCAGGACCGCAGGGCAGGCTGGAGCCCGGCGATCCCAGGCGAATGCCTTTCACACGTCCCTTGCCCAATCCCAAACCCCGAATCCCGCTTGCCACGCCGAAACGCGACGAAGCTCGAAGAGCGGAGTCGGGCAAAGGCGGGAACCCCGTCTGCCGACGCCGCATTCGACTCGCCGGTCGGTCTGCGCTACGATTTGCTCGCACTGCCACACGGGGGGAATTCATGCGCGCGCACCTGCTGCCCATCGCGGTTCTCATGGTGGCCGCGGCCACGCTGGCCGGCGCCGGCTCGGGCCTTGCGCAAAGGTCAAGGCGCGCGGCTCCGGCGGCAGCCGCCGGGCATACCGCAGTCCCGGTCAAGCCGAGCGCCGCGACGCCAGTCAAGCCGAGCGGCGCGGTTCCGGTCAAACCGACGGATGGGTCTATCGCGGAACCCATCCAGCCCGGATCGTTGTCGCCACGCAACGCGAACTACTCGATCGACGTCGCGCTCGATCATACCTCGCGCACGTTGACCGGACGGGCCGTGGTGACCTGGCGCAATATCACCAGCGTGAGCACCTCCGAACTGCGCTTCCACCTCTACTACAACGCCTGGAAGAACACGCAGTCGACCTGGTTGCGCGAGCGGGCACTCTCCGGGCGTCGGGCGAGCGGAGTCGCGCAGGAGGAAGGGGGCTGGATCGAAGTCGGCGCGGTGCGACTGCTCCCCGGCGATTCGGCACCCGTCGACTTGTCGTCGCGCCGGCGCTACATCAGTCCCGATGATGGCAACCCACACGACCAGACCGTGCTCCAGGTGCCGCTGCCAGCACCGGTTCAGCCCGGCGAGACAATCAACGTCGAGGTCACCTGGACGTCGAGAGTTCCTCGCACGTTCGCGCGAACCGGCACGATCGGCAACTACTACCTGGTTGCGCAGTGGTTTCCCAAGCTCGGCGTGCTCGAGCAGAATGGCTGGAACTGCCACCAGTTCCACTCCGGCACGGAGTTCTTCTCGGACTACGGGGTGTACGACGTCCGGATGAAGGTGCCCGGGCGCTGGGTCGTCGGCGCCAGCGGCCGCGAACAGTCGCGCACCGACAACGCCGACGGCACCACCACGTGGGTCTACCACGCGGAGGACGTCCATGATTTCGCGTGGACGACCAGCCCGGACTTCATCGAGCGCAAAGCGCGATTCGATCACAAGACGCTGCCGCCGGTCGAGATGCGCCTGCTGCTGCAGCCCGAGCACGCAGCCCAGGCGGAGCGCCATTTCGAGGCCACGCGGACGACGCTGCGGTTCTTCGGCGAGTGGTTTGGCGCGTACCCGTATCCCAACATCACGATCATCGATCCCGCCTGGCAGAGCGGAACGGGCGGAATGGAGTACCCGACGCTCTTTACGGCCGGCTCGCGATACCTGGTGCCGGCGCGGGTCACGCAACCCGAAGGCGTCACGGTCCACGAAGCCGGTCACCAGTTCTGGTACGGCATCGTCGGCAACAACGAGTTCGAAGACGCGTGGCTTGACGAAGGACTCAACACCTACTCGACGGCGAGAGCCATCGAGGCCAGCCCGCTGCTGAGGACCAACTACTATTCCAGGCGGTACTTCGGCGGCTTCGTCCCGTATGTGTTTACCGACATCGCCCTGTCGCGTGAGGTGTTCGGCAATCGCCTGAGCGGATATCGCGCGGACGCCAAGTCGGACGTCCCGGCGACGCCGAGCTACAAGTACTTCCCGGGATCCGGCAGCGCGCTCTCGTACGACAAGACGGCGCTCTGGCTGAACACGCTGGAGCGCTACCTCGGCTGGCCGACGATGCAACGCATCATGTCCACGTTTTTCGAACGCTGGAAGTTCCGCCATCCAGGCCCGCAGGATTTCTTTGCGGTCGTCAACGAGGTGTCGGGCCGCGACATGACGTGGTTCTTTGATCAGGTGTACCGCAGTTCGAACGTCTTCGACTATGGCGTGCAGGCCGTGCGCAGCGAACCGGTATCCGGGCCCGGCTACGCAGACCGCAACGGCAAGCCGGCGTTTGAGGCCGGTCCGGGCAAGGGCGGCCGTGTCCGCTCGACGGTCGTGGTCCGCCGGTACGGCGAGGCACTCTTCCCGGTTGACGTGCTCGTGAGTTTCGCGAATGGCGAGCAGGTGCGCGAGCACTGGGACGGCCGCGATCGCTGGACGTCGTTTGTCTACGAACGCGGCGTGGGCGTTGACACCGTCGTCGTGGATCCGGATCGCATCCTGCTGCTCGACATCAACCGGACCAACAACAGCTACCGGGCGCATCCAGCGTCGGCCGCCGCCGCGCAGAAGTGGATGCTGAAGTGGATGGTGTGGCTGCAGGACGCGTTGTCCACGTACGGATTCTTCATCTGATGGACACGGGGCGAATCGCTATGACGAGCATCATCGCGGCATTCACGGACGGTGCGAGGCGCGTGTGGCGGGCACCAGCCATCCTGGCGGGCGTGTACCTGCTGCTGCTGGTCACGACGACGCTCCCTGGATTGGTGGTCCGGGAGGACATCGCCGCGTCGTTGGGCTCAAGCGCCGACGCCGACACGATGCTGAACGGTGTCAGCCTGGAATGGTGGGACCGGTTCGGCGAGTCGGCATCCGGGCTCAGCAGGAGTTTCTCGCCGACTATCATCGGCGTCGGCGTGGCGCTCGATAACCTGGGCCGAATGCTCGACAACGGGCCGCCGCTCGACTACGAGGCGGTGCCGGTTGCCGTCCTGGCTCTGGCCGGTGCGTGCATGCTCGTCTGGCTGTTCCTTGCCGGGGGCATCCTGGACCGGTTCGCGCGCAACCGCGCCACCCGCGGCCGGGCGTTCTTTGGCGCGTGCGGCATGTACGTTCCACGCTTTCTTCGCCTCGGCATTCTCGGCCTTGCGGGGTACTGGCTGCTCTTCGGCCTGGTCCACGGCTGGCTGTTCGCGCGGTTGTGGAATTGGGCCACCCACGACATGACGGTCGAGCGCACGGCCTTCGTGCTGCGCCTGGCACTGTACGCGGTGTTCGGGGCGCTGCTGCTGTTCTGGAACGCCGTCCTCGACTACGCGAAGATCCGCGCGGTGGTCGAAGACCGTTACAGCATGCTGGGTGCGCTGCTGGCCGCGTGGCGGTTCGTCGTCTCGAAGCCGGCCGCGGCTGGCGGGCTGTACCTGCTGAACGGGTCGTGCTTCGTTGTGGTGCTGGTCCTCTACGCTCTTGTCGCGCCCGGGGCCGCAGGCGGCGGCCTCCGGATCTGGACGGGATTCGCGATAGGCCAGGTGTACATCCTGGCGCGCCTGTTCGTGAAGCTGGCGTTCTACGCGTCGCAGACGGCGCTGTTCCAGCAGTCGCTGGCCCACGCGGCGTACACGGCGGCGCCGGTTCCCGTGTGGCCCGACTCGCCAGGGGCCGAAGCCATCGTCAACGCGGCCGACGCCCGCCGCGGATAGGCTATAGTCAAGAGATGTCTATCGTCGCCGATCACATGGCTGCCTGGCTGCGCCAGCAGGTCGAGGCGGCCAACGCGAAGGGCATTGTCGTCGGCCTGAGCGGGGGCGTCGACTCGGCGGTTGTCGCGCGCGTCGCGCAGCTGGCCATGGGTGACGCGGTCCTCGGCGTCATCATGCCGGCGCACAGCGATCCCCGCGACGAGCAGGATGCGCGGCTGGTCGCCGAGCGCTTCAAGCTCCCGGTGGTCGCGGTGGATCTGTCGGCCGCGTACGACGACTTGCTCGGCATCATCGAGCAGGCCCTGGCCAACCAGCCCGGCGGCGGCGCGGCAGCAGCGGCGCCGCCGCCCCAGCTGGCGCGGGCGAACGTGAAGCCGCGGCTGCGGATGGCGACCTTGTACGCGGTGGCCAATCGTTTCAGCTACATTGTCGCGGGCACGGGCAACCGGAGCGAGATCGCGATCGGCTACTACACGAAGTACGGCGACGGCGGCGTCGACGTGCTGCCCCTGGGTGCGCTCGTCAAGAGCGAGGTGTACGCGTTGGCGCGCGAACTGGACGTGCCCAGCGGCATCGTGGCGAAGGAGCCCAGCGCGGGGCTCTGGCGGGGCCAGACCGATGAGGGCGAGATGGGGTTCACGTATGCCGAACTCGAGCACTACCTGTGCAAGGGCCCGGCAGCGGTTGCGCCGGCGGTGGCGTCGAAGATCGACTCGCTGGTGCGCGCCAGCGAACACAAGCGGCTGATGCCGCCCGTGTTCGAGCCCGTCCAGCGCGAGTGCGCCCTCGGCTGATCCGCCCCCGCGAAGCATGCATCATTGACGGTTGCCATGGCACATACGATTACGCTTATTCCTGGCGATGGCATCGGCCCGGAAGTGTCCGCCGCGGTCGTGCGGATTCTCAAAGCGTCAGGGGCAGAGATTGACTGGGAGCGCCACGACGCGGGCATCGTCGCGCTCGAACGACACGGCACCACGCTGCCCCATCCGCTGCTCGACTCGGTGGAACGTAACAAGGTGGCGCTCAAGGGACCGCTGACGACGCCGATCGGCACGGGATTCACGAGCGTGAATGTCGGCCTGCGCAAGGCGCTCGACCTCTACGCGAACCTGAGGCCGGTGTACAACCTGCCGGGCGTGCAGTCACGGTTCCAGGGAGTCGATCTCGTGCTGGTGCGGGAGAACACCGAGGATCTCTACTCGGGGCTCGAGCACGAAGTGATTCCTGGTGTGGTCGAGAGTCTGAAGATCATCACCGAGCGGGCCTCGACCCGCGTGGCGCGATTCGCCTTCGAGTACGCGCGCAAGAACGGGCGGAAACGGGTCACGTCGGTGCACAAGGCCAACATCATGAAGCTCAGTGACGGCCTGTTCATCGATTGCGCGCGAAACGTGGCGCGGGACTTCCTGGATCTGCAGTACGACGAGCGGATCGTGGACGCCGCCTGCATGCACCTGGTGATGACGCCCGAGAAGTTCGACGTGCTGCTCATGCCGAACCTGTACGGCGACATCCTGTCGGACCTGTGCGCGGGCCTGGTTGGCGGCCTCGGCGTGGTGGGCAGCGGGAATATGGGCACCAGCACGGCCGTGTTCGAGGCGGTGCACGGGACGGCCCCCGACATTGCCGGCAAGAACCTCGCGAATCCGATGGCGCTCCTGTTGTCGGGGGTCATGATGCTCAGGCACATCGGGGAGTTGGAACGAGCCGACGCGGTGACGCAGGCCCTCACCAGAGTGGTGGCTGATCCCCGCACGCGGACCCGCGATCTGGGCGGCACGGCCACCACGACGGAGTTCACCGAAGCGGTCTGCCGCGACATCGAGCACGCCGGCGATCGGCTGCGAGCCTGAGCGCGAATCGAGAGCCGATGCCACACCCCGAACTGCTCGACGACATCACGCGCGCCGTGCTGGCGCGCGATGAGGTGGCCCGGCTGCTGCAGGGAACGCTCGGCGAAAGCGCGCCCGAGTCGAAGGAGCGCGTGCACGCGTACATCGACGAACTGCACACGACGCAGCGGTACTTCCTGTACCACGCGCTGCGGCACCCGCTGTACCCCATCCTGCGGAAGATCAAGCGGATCGTCGAGCGTATCGACACGCTGCAGGCGACCATCCAGACGAGCCGGGTCATCTACGCGTCGAACCACCGGAGCCATACCGACTATCTGGTGGAGCCGCTCATTCTCGACGACCATGGCATCCGGCCGCCGATCACCGCGGCCGGGATCAACTTGTTCGGAGGGCCGCTCGGCTTGCTGCACCGGCACGTGACCGGGGCCATCCCCATCCGCCGCAACACGAAAGACCCGGTCTACCTGGTGACGCTCAAGGCCTACGTCGCCGAACTGCTGCATCGGAGGGACCTCCTTTTTTATATCGAGGGCGGACGCTCGTACAGCGGCGAACTGAAGGCGGCCAAGACCGGTCTCCTGCATGCGGCCATGCAGGCCGAAGTGCCGAACGTCGTCGTCGTGCCGGTCGCGATTGCGTACGATCTGGTGCTCGAGGACCGCATCATCGCACGCCAGGGAGTCAAGCGGCGGCAGCGGTCGTTCGCCCGCGAACTGGCGGAGATGGCCACGATCGCCGTAGGGTATCGATCGCGGGCGTTCGTGGCGTTCGGTGACCCGATTCCGCTCGACGGCTACTCGCACGGATCGCGGCGGGATGTGCTCGATCTGGCGCACCGCACGCGCGATGCCATTGGCCGTCTCTACAAGGTGCTGCCTACCGCCCTGGTGTCGGCGGCGATGAGGCCCTCGCTCACCCGCAGGGATGTTGAAGCCCGGGTGGGCACACTGCTCGACCAGTTGGCGCGGAACGACGCCAATATCGGCGTGCATGACGCGCGACAGGCGGTCGACGACGGCGTGGCTGCGCTCGACCGGCGCGGCATTCTGCACGTGGAACGCAGCCGGATTCGTGTGCGCGATCGCGGCCTTCTCCGTTATTATGCCAGGTCGATTCAACATCTTCTTCCATCGGCCCCGGACAGGACCTGATCATGCTGGACGCGCTGTCAAAATCGTTCTTCCACGCCCTCGCCCGCAGCAAGTCGATTGAGCATCTCGCCTCAAAGTTCGGCATGGCCAGGCCGACCAGTTTCGGCAGGCGCTTCATCGCGGGCGAAACCGTCGACGAGGCGATGGCGGCCGCCCGCGTCCTCCAGGGGCAAGGAATGCTGCTCACGCTCGATCAACTCGGCGAGAGCGTCACCACCGTGGAGGAAGCCGAGGCGGCCACGAGGGGATGCCTGAACCTGATCGACAACGTGGTGGCGGCGGGCATCGATCGCAACGTGTCGGTCAAGCTCACGCAGCTGGGCCTCGATATTGACGTCGCCATCTGCACGAACAACCTCCGGCGCATCCTCGCGCTCGCACAACAGCACGACATGTTCGTCCGCGTCGACATCGAAAACACGCCGTACATCCAGAAGACCTTCGATGTGTTCGCGACGATGTGGGGCGAGGGATTCCGGAACACGGGCACGGCGCTCCAGTCCGCGGTCTTCCGCAGCGAAGATGATGCCCGGGCCATGTGCGAGCATGGCATCCGGGTCCGGCTGGTGAAGGGCGCCTACAAGGAGCCGCCGAACCTGGCGCATCAGGCCAAGGCCGATGTCGATGCCGCCTACGTGCGCATCATCAAGACGCTGCTGACCGATGGCGTGTACCCGGCCATTGCGACCCACGATCCCGCCATGATCGCGGCGACCAAGTTCTTCGCGGCCGAGAAGCACATCGCAAAGGACAAGTACGAGTTCCAGATGCTCTACGGCATCCGGCGTGACCTGCAGGCGGCGCTCGTGCGAGACGGGTATCGGATGCGGGTCTACGTCCCGTTCGGCAAGCAGTGGTTTCCCTACTTCATGCGCCGGCTGGGCGAGCGCCCGGCCAACGTGGGCTTCGTCCTCAAGGGAATCTTCGGAGAACGCTGACGACTGACCCGTTCGGCGCGGCGACCGCCCCGGCATCCCATCCGCCCGAGGGCGTGCTGCACGTCGCTCGCGCCGTGCGCGATGCCGGCGGGCGCGCCCTCGTGGTCGGCGGGTGGGTGCGCGACCGCCTCCTCGGCCTCCCGTCCAGGGACATCGACGTCGAGGTCTACGGTCTGCCTGCGCCGGCGCTGCGCGCCCTGCTCGAGCGCTTCGGACGCGTCGATACCGTCGGCGAACAGTTCACCGTCTTCAAACTGGGCGATATCGATGTGGCCCTGCCGCGCAGGGAATCCAAAACCGGCCGCGGCCACCGCGGCTTCGACGTGCAGGGCGATCCCTCGATGTCGATCGCCGAAGGCTCCCGGCGGCGCGACTTCACCATCAACGCCATCTCGTGGGATCCGCTGACCGGCGAGTACCTCGACCCGTGCCATGGCCGTGACGATCTGGATCGACGCATCCTGCGCGCCGTTGATGCTGCCACGTTCGGCGATGACAGCCTGCGCGTCCTGCGCGCGCTTCAGTTCGCGGCCAGATTCGATCTGGTGGTCGAGGACGCGACGCGCAATCTGTGCCGGTCCATCGCGCTGGACGATCTGCCGCGCGAACGCGTCTTCGGAGAGATCGAGAAACTGCTCGTCGGCGCCCGCCGGCCGTCGGTGGGGTTCGCGCTGGGCCTGGATCTCGGCGTCATCGCTCGCCTGATGCCGGAAATGGCGGCGCTGGTCGGATGCCCGCAGGAACCCGACTGGCATCCCGAGGGCGACGTCTGGGTGCACACGCTCATGGTCGTCGACCACGCGCGCGCGGCCATCGACGATCTCGATCGGGCGCGCGGCCTGACGATCATGCTGGGTGCCGTCTGCCACGATTTCGGCAAGCCGGCGACCACGGCGTTTCTCGATGGCCGCATCCGCTCTCCCAATCACGAGCCCGTCGGGGTGCCGTTGACGCTGGCCTTGCTCGACCGCCTCAACGTCCATTCCTTTGATGGCTTCGACGCGCGCCATCACATCGCCGGCCTGGTGGCGTATCACCTCGCGCCCGGCATGTGGCACAAGGCCGCGACGCCGGTGGGAGATGGGGCCTTCAGACGCCTCTCGCAGAAGGTGGATCTCGAGTTGCTCGCGCGACTCGCCCGGGCGGATTGCCGGGGCCGCACGGGCAACTTCGACTGCTCGGCGATGGACTGGTTTGTCGAGCGAGCGCGAACACTTGGCGTCGAACACCTCCCGCCAGAACCACTGCTCAAGGGCCGGCATGTCCTGCTGATGGGCCTCGATCCCGGGCCGCCGGTCGGTCGAATTGTGAAGGCCGTCTACGAGCGCCAATTGGATGGCTCGGTGGCCACGCTGGACGATGCGATCGCCGCCGCCCGCGAGATCCTCGCACGCGCAGAACCGCCTGCGCAGAACTAGGCAGAGCATGGGGGTCTGACCCCATTTCCGCCGCTCTTCGGGCGGGGCATATAATGGCGCCGGCCCATCATGCCCCGCGAAACGCTCGCTGACGTGTTTGCCGATCTCGCCACAACACGGGGCGACTTTCTCGTCTACGACGACGGCTACCGGACCAGGGTCCGGACGTACGCCGATGTCGGGCGTGCCGCGCGGGCGACGGCGGCACGACTGGCCCGTGCCGGCCTTCACAAAGGTGATCGGATGCTGCTGTGGGGCGAGAACTCCCCAGAGTGGATCGCGGCGTTCTGGGGCGCGATCATCGCGGGCGTCGTTGTCGTTCCCGTCGATTACCGAAGCTCTCTCGAGTTTGTCCGCCGGATTCGACGGATCGTCGATGCGCCCCTGGTGCTGGTCGGCCGCGACGTCGCGCGCATCGAAGCGCACGAGACGGACGATCCCGGGACGATGGACGGCGCGCAGGTCTGGCGACTGGCCGACATGGACTGGCACGCGGCCGCCGAGCCACCACGTGTCGATCTGGCGGGCCACGATACAGCCGAAATCCTGTTCACGTCAGGCGCGACGGCCGAGCCGAAAGGCGTCGTGCTGACGCACCGGAACATTCTCGCCAACATCAACCCGGTCGAACGCGGGCTCGCGAGGTACCGCGCGTACTTCAGGCCGGTCGCCCCGTTCCGCTTCCTGAATCTCCTCCCGCTCAGCCACATGTTCGGACAGGCGATGACCACGTTTGTCCCGCCGATGCTGGCCGGTACGACGATCTTCATGCGGAGCTACAACCCGGCCGACATCATCGGCCTGATTCGGCGGCGGCGCGTCTCGGTGCTGGTGTCGGTCCCCAAGATGCTCGACGTCCTGCGAGAACACGTGACGCGCGTCGCGCCATCGATCGCAAGGCCTGTGAGACCGGGTGTGCACTGGGCCCGCCGCTGGTGGCATCACCGGGATGTGCATCGCCTCTTCGGCCCCAAGTTCTGGAGCTGCGTGGTCGGCGCGGCCCCGCTCGATCCTGCGCTCGAGGCGTTCTGGTCGAATCTCGGCTTCCTCGTCGTCCAGGGCTACGGCCTCACCGAGACCGCGCCGATCGTGGCCCTCAATCACCCGCTGGCGGCGCACCGCGGATCGGTTGGCAAACCGCTCGCCGGGCTCGACGTCAAGCTTTCACAGGACGGGGAAATCCTCGTTCGCGGCGAGAGCGTAACCTCCGGCTACTTCAATGCGCCCGGCGCCACGGCGGCGGCATTCGAGGACGGCTGGCTGCGAACCGGCGACATCGGTAACCTCGACGACGAGGGCCGGCTGTACGTGCGCGGCCGCAAGAAGGAGGTCATCGTCCGGCCCGACGGCCTCAACGTGTTTCCCGATGATGTGGAGCGCGTGCTCGACGCGGTCCCCGGCGTGCGTGAATCGGCAGTGGTCGGCGTCGACGATGGGGTCGGCGAGCGCGTAACCGCAGTGCTCGTCGTCGAACCAGGTGTGGCGGCCGATCACGTCGTCGCCAGGGCCAATGCGACACTTGCCGAACACCAGCGGGTCCGCACGGTGTTGGTGTGGACCGCCGGCCCGCTGCCGAGAACCGAAGGCACGCGGAAACTGAAGCGTGTCGAGATCAAGGAGTGGGCGCGAAGCGGACACCGAACCGCGAGCGCGGCGGCATCGGGTGACCCGCTGGAGGATCTGCTGGCACGATTCGCGCCAGGTCGGAGCGTGGTCCCGGCCACCAGGATTGACGATCTCGGCCTGAGCTCGCTCGATCGGATCGAACTGATGATGGCGATCGAACAGCAGTTTCGGACTTCGGTTGACGAAGTCGCGTTCTCGCAGGCCCGCGATCTGGGCGATCTCCGCACGCTGGTCGAGCAGGCGCCGGCAGCCGCCGACGGTGCACGGGAGAGCGTGTCGTTTCCTTCGTGGAATCGATCGCTGGTGGCGAGGGTGGTCCGCAGGATCGTGCTCGACGTCCTTGTGTTACCGCTGACACGGTGGTTTGCCAGGTTGCGCATCGAGGGAGTCGAACATCTCACGGGCGTGGATGGCCCGGTCGTCTTTGCCTCGAACCATCAGAGCCACATGGATACCGCGGTGGTGCTGGCGGCGCTGCCGGCACGGTGGAGGTACCGGGTGGCGCCTGCCATGCGCAAGGAGTTCTTTGCGGCGCATTTCTTTCCGGCCAATGTCGGGTGGCGCGAACGCTGGGCGAGCAGCGCGCTCTATTACCTGGCTGCGCTGTGCTTCAACGGGTTCCCGCTGCCGCAGCGCGAGGCGGGCGCGCGCGACACGCTTCGCTACATCGGCGAACTGGCCGCGGCGGGGCAATCCGTGCTCCTCTTCCCGGAGGGTGAACGTGCCGAAACCGGCTCAATCAAGGTGTTTCGCGGGGGCGTCGGGATGATTGGGAGCCGGCTGGGCCTGCCGGTGGTCGCGGTGCGGCTGGATGGGGTTGACCGGGTCCTGCCCGCATCCTCGCACATGGCCCGGCGCGGACCCGTCCGGGTGAGGTTCGGGCCCCCAGTCACCCTTCGTGGCGACGACTACGCCGGGCTGGCCAGAACGGTCGAAGCGGCGGTTCGGAACCTGTAGTCAGGCGCTCGTCGCAGGCCACCCTGCACCGCGGGGTGTCTCGGTTGCGACACGGCGCACCGATGTGGCACAATCTTTGATATGGCAGGTTCTGAGTTCGATCCCGCAGACGCGCCGGTGCCTCAGCCCGAGACACCAGCTGCGGATGCCCCCCAGGCGCCCGCGCCGGAGCCGTCGGCGGCCGTGCAGCGATTTCGATCGTGCCGCTGGCGCGAGGCGGCCGAAGACGCTGTGCCGGACCATTGCACCCACAGAGACGTCCAGCCCATGGCCGGGACGACCGGATTCGATCCGGATGCCTGGTGTCCGGACTGCGGTTACTACAAGGTTCGCCGCAACCCGCGCAAGCGTCCACCGCAGACTCCGGAAGATCGGTACTACTACTGATCCGGGCGGGCACGGGGGCCCGCCTCTACGGGTTCTTCTATCGTCATTCCGGCGAACGCCGGCATCCAAGACGCGCACAATGCATCGCGCCTACTGGTCTTCGCAGAACTCGCGCGCGAGTTCGGCCCATTCGCCGTCCGGCGCGAGTCTGCGGTAGGTCTGCCAATGGAGGCGGGCATCGGCCGGGCGTTCGGCCTTCTCGAGCGCGACCGCCAGATAAAGATGCACTTCCGGGTAGCCCGGGCTGATCGACAGGGCGCGCCGATAGTAGCCCTCGGCTTCGCCAAACCGCCCGAGGTCGTGATGGATGTTGCCCAGGTTGAAGTGCCCCTCGAACACGCCGGAGTCGATGCCGATGGCGTGTTCGTAGAGCGCCTGCGCCTCAATCAGTTCATCGCACACGTAGTGGATGTTGGCCAGATTGATGATCGCGGGCACGAGACGGGGATCCGCCTCGAGCGCCTTCCGATACGCGGCGGCGGCCTTCTCCTGGTGTTCAATGGTCCCGTCATCGAGCGTCGATGCCAGCCGGAAGTACTGCTCGGCCAGTGTGGGATCAACTGACGCCGGTTCCGCCGAGGGGACCCCGTGGCTCTCGAGCCTGGCACGCGCCTGCACCACCACCGGCGGCTGATTGAGCACAATCACCTGTCCCGGCCTGGCGTCTCTCCGAAAATCCAGGGCGAGCTGCCCGGCGCGAGTGGCTTTGATGGCCCGAAGCACGGCTCTGAACGAGGCTCCCCGCTGGAGCTCCCCGTGGAGCCGACGCACGACGAGCAGGTCCTGGAACAGGATCGACCGTTCTCCCGACGCATTGGTCGCAATCCGGATGATGTCGTGCTTCTGGAGTTCGCGAAGGAACTCCTCGCGGATCGATCGGTACATCGCCAGCACTTCGTCGACCTTGTAGGACAGCGCTGGCTGGGGCCGTTCGCCGGCGCAGCGGGCCTGCTCTCCCACGCCAGGTCCTTCAGGCTCATCCACCCGCGAAGATGACAACGCGTTCCTCCGGAGCAACGGTAGTGGAGGGCCCCTGGCAAGTCAACCGGCCTTCCGGTCACAGTAGCCTCAATAGAAATGTCCCCGATCGGAAGTTCGGCGACTGCGGCCGTCGGGTGGGGACAACCCGACGGCTTGACGCCCCCGCTGGCCAACAGGTCAGCGTCACCCACCGGCGACAGCCGGTCTCCAAACGACCACACCTGCGGCAGCCAGGCTGGCTGAGAAGCCCTGTCATTCCTTGCGTTCCGGCCATATCATTACGGTGGGCAAGAGGCACCGACATTGCATGGATATGAGAGACTGTTCGCGTCACAGGAGATTGAGTATGCGACCCAGAAGCGTTCTTCTCGCGGCTGTCTTGATCGGCAGCTTCATGATGCTGTCGCCTGCCGTTGCTGACGCCCAGCGCGGCGGAGGCGGGCGCGGGAGTGGGGGTGTCGCCGTGCGTCCGCCAGGCGGGGGTGCCGCCGTGCGTCCGCCAGCCGGGGGTGGCGCCGCGCGTCCGCCAGGCGGGGGTGCCGCCGTGCGTCCGCCAGCCGGGAGGCCGCAACCCGGACGCCCGGTCGTCAGGCCCGGAGCGTACGGGAGTGGAATGTATCGAGGCTCTCCGTACTATGGCTACGGCTACCGCTATGGCTATGGCCGCCTCACGTGGGGGTCTTCGGGATGGTGGTATCCCTTCGGCTACGGGCCTTACTGGTACGGCCCCTACTGGTACGGGGCGTACGGGTACGGATCGTACGGGTACGGATCGTACGGGTACGGGGCGTACGGGTACCAGTGGGGAGACGAACAGGGCGGCTCGCTGAAGCTCGAGGTCAAGCCGAACAACGCGGACGTGTTCGTCGATGGCTACTTCGCGGGGATCGTCGATGACTTCGACGGGTTCTTCCAGAGCCTCGACGTCGCTCCCGGCAGTCACTCGATCACATTGTGGTGCCAGGGGTATGGAACCGTCACGCAGCAGGTCTATGCCCAGCCGGGCAACCCGTTGAAGTTGCGCTACCAGATGGTGCCGCTCGCGGCAGGCGAGCCGCAGGACCCGAGGCCGATGCCGCCTCCCGTGGCGCAGGCGCCCCGCGATCGACGTGATTGGCCCCCGCCGCCCGATCAGCCTGGGCCGCCAGATCGTCCGGCCAGGCCTCCACGGTCCGCACCTCGGCCACAGCCAGCGGAACCGCTGCAGCCGGTGTTCCCGACTGCCGTCGGTGAGACGCCGAACTACGCGCAACTCGTGATCAAGGTGCAGCCGGCTGGCGCCCAGATCTTCATCGATGGCGAGGCGTGGCAAGGCTCGCCTGGAGCCGATCGCCTGGTCGTGCACCTGCCGGTTGGCGTGCATCACGTCGAGATCCGGAAGGATGGTTTCCGGACATTCAGAACAGATGTGCAGATTCGAACCGGCGAACCCACGACGTTGAATGTGAGCTTGTCTGGCCAGGGCGGCCAGTAAGGAGCAACTCTCCATGAAGACTCTCAGCCTTCGGGCAAGTCTGCCGTCCGCTTTCCTGCTCGTCCTGCTGACGGCGGCGGCGGCCGCGGCACAAACGGCCGTCGCTCTTCCGGCGGGGCCGTCGCTGGCGTCGCAACTGGCCCCGCTGGCGGGCGTCCGGACCACTGAGAGTCTCGTTCCGGCAGCGTCCGCCGCAGCCGATGATGCTCAACGCAGGCCTGCCGATCCGCAGCCGGGCGGGCCGATGACAGTGGTGCCCGTCCGTAACGCGTTTGTCGTCGCGCCCGAAGTGAAATTTGGGACGGTCAATCACCGCTCGGCGACGTTTGCCGGCGTCACCGGGGGCGTCCTGATGGACAACCGGCTCTTCGTCGGGGCCGGCGGGTATTGGCTGGCCAACAATGACCCCGGGTTCGAGATGGGCTACGCCGGCGCCATCGTCGGCTGGTACCTCACTGGCGGGGGCCCGATCGACGTGAACCTCACGGGCCTGATCGGCGGCGGATGGTCGACGTTGACATCGGTCGGCGCAGTGCCGCTTGGGATGGGCCGCCACGGCCACCCGATGTATCCGCAGCCAGGCGCCTGGTACGTGGCCAGCGACTTCTTCATCGCGGAACCGGGCGCGAATGTCTGCATTCGCATCACCCGCAGCGTGTGGATCAACGCGGGCGTGGGCTACCGGTACGTCTCGGGTGCCTACGGTCTGGACAACGAAATGCGAGGCGCTAGCGGCAGCGTGGCAGTGACGTTCGGTCGCCGGTAGGAAAGATAGAGAGAACAGGGCAGACGCGACGTGCGGCGCGGCGCCCCCCACGGGCGCTGCGTCGCTGGTCACACCGGGACCCTCGCCGGGTCTGAAGACCCGGCCTACAGCTCAGAACACACAGCCCCAAAGACCCCGGGGCACAGCTGAAGAGGCGCCCAGCCAGCGAATCCGAACGCGATCTCCTGTAGGCCGGGCCTTCCCTTCGACCGCGCTCAGGGCAGGCAGACCCGGCGGACTCGAGACGGCCGCCGTCAATCTGAGCGGTCTCAGAGCCTAAAACCGGAATCCAACCGAGAAGTAGAAATCGCGCGGCGACTGGTAGCTGCTGGGGCTGGAGGCCTTTCCGAAATTCGCGCTCTTCTGCCAGTTGACCCCTTCGACGGGTGTGCTGGTGAACGGGTCGAACTTCGTCATCCCAGACGTGCTGAGCGCCGTGTTGAAGCTCGTCAGCGTGTGGTTGTTGAACACGTTATTGAGGACGGCGCGCAGGAAGAGCTGCGTTGTGCCGACCACCTTCTTGTTCCACGACAGCGAGAGGTCGGTCCGCCAGAATCCGTTGAACCTGAACTCACCGCGGTCAGAAGCGTAATAGGTCACGCTCGAGGGCGGCACCAGGTAGCCCGGGTTGGCGACGTACGGCCGGGTATCGACCGAGAAGTTGTAATCCCAGGGCCCGCCCGAGTCGTAGCGCTGCATGAATCCGAGCGCGATCTGGCCCAGGGCCTTCGGCGCAGGCGTCTGCCAGGTGCCGAAGACGCGCACCTTGTGGCGCTGGTCGCCGTTGGTGTAGCCGACGGGGTAGTTCCAGCTCGCCCGACGGTACTCGGGGTACTCGTTGGCGCTGGCGCGGGTCGCGCCGTTGGTGGAGTCCTCGCCCTCGACGCTGCCCTTGGAGAACGAGAACATCCAGTTGCCGTTCAGACTCAGGCTCTTGAACAAGCGGTAGTCGAACTGGGCGCTCAACCCCTTGTAGTTGCGCTTGACGTCGTTCGTGTTGTTGACGACGGTCATGTTGAACTGCAGGTTGGTCCGCGGATCCGTCACCACCCCGGTGCCCAGATTGACGTAGTTGCCGTAGAAGTCGGTGTACTTGCGATACACGTAGTCCACGCGGACCGCGCCCTTCTTGCCGAGCTGGTGCGCGAGGCCAACCACGAACTCGTCCGAATTCGCCGACTTGACGGCGGGGTTGACGGAGGTGTTGACGCCGACCACTGTGGGTGAGGTCCGGACCGTCCGGCTCGTGCCCCCGTTGGCAAAGAACCAGTCCCAGAGCGTCTGCAGCGCCACGGCCGACGTGACATACGGAGGGCCGGTGGTGTTCACGGCCGGGCCCTGATACCAGTAGCTGTAGTTGGACTCGCGGCCTGCCGCCGAGGCCGCGTCGGCAATCTGGGTATTGAACATCCCGACGTAGTGGCCGAAGCCGACGTTGGCGAGCCACTTGCCGTCACCCTTGATGTCGAACGTCGCCCCGAGGCGCGGACTGAGGGACCCGGAGTTCCCGACGAGCTTGCCGCCCTGGTCTTTCGTGCTGTTCTTGTCGTACCGAAGGCCGAGGTTGAACGTGAGCCGGTTGAGCCGCCAGACATCGTTGAGGAACCCGGAGTACGTCCGGAGATCGTTGCCCACGGTATCGGCAAAGATGGGCCTCCAGTCGATGTAGGTGGCACTGCTCGTGGATGATCCGGGGACGATGATCGGAAACACGTCGTAGCCGACAATGGCCGAGGTCAACACCTGGACTCGGTAGCCGCTGGCGACCGAGTTCTGGTTGTTCATCCGCATCTCGTTGAAGTAGTCGAAGCCGGCCACGATGTTGTGGGACCCCAGGCTCTTGGTCGAGAGGAAGTAGTTCACCTTGGCGTAGGCGTCCACGTTGTCCTTCCGGTCGACGGCGTTCGAACAGACGGCGCAGTACGTGGCGGTGTTGAACCTGGTCCCGCGCTGCCGGTCCCAGATCGGCGTGCCCTTGATCAGGTCCGTGAACTGCGAGCCGGTGCCGGTGTTGCTGTACTTGCGGGTGGAGTACTGGGCTTCGATAAACAGGTTGTTCGCCAGTATCGTCTGGTAGTTCGCCGCCAGCAGCGACTCCTTGTTCGTGTTGTTGTACAGGCTCGCCGCGTCCATCACCACGCCGAAACTGTTGTTCGTGAGGGCGTAGTTCCGCTTGAAATAGGACACCTTGAAGGTGTTCCTGGCGTTGAGGGCGTAGGTCAGCTTGCCTTCGACGCGTTTGTCGGCCGTCTTGTACGTGTAGTTGTACGCCGTGTAGGGCATCGTGTTGTCCGTCTGATTGTTCTGCAGACGGCCTGCCGAGAAGAACCAGAGCTTGTCCTTGATCACGGGACCGCCCAGCGTCGCCTCGTAGGCCGGCACGAGGACCTTGACGTACGAATCACCAGGGTACGGGGTGAGCGCTCTCCACGCATCGTTGGTGAAGGTCGTCCGGAACGATCCGCTCAGGTTGTTGCCGCCGGACTTCGTGATCATATTGACCACGCCGCCCTGGAATCTCCCGTATTCGGCTGAGATGTTGCCGCTCGACACCTTCGTCTCCTGGACGGCGTCCTCGACATAGAGCGTCCGTGCCTGCTGGCGAAGGTTCTCGTTCACATTGACGCCGTTGACCAGGTTGAGGTTGTCGTAGGACAGCGCGCCCGAGATCATGATGTTGCCGGCCGGGCCGTTGCCAATCGCACCCGGGGCCAGCACGGTCGCCGCGTCGAGCGTCCGTCCGAACGGAATCTGTTCGACCGTCGACGCCTTGAGCGTGTTTGCCACCGTCGGCGTGGTGGCCATATCGCTCGAGCTACCAATCACTATCACCGTCTCGGAGACCGAGGCGAGCGGCAGTCTCACGTTCAGGGACTCTCTGTCGGCCATCTTCAGGCTGATGGTCTGCTTGACGGTGGCAAAGCCATGAAGTTCGAACGTCACCCCGTACTCGCCAGCCGGCAGGAACGGCACGATGTAGTCGCCGTTGGCGGACGTCACGGCTGTGCGCACGCCCTGCAGGCCCGGCGACGCTACGGTGATGGTGACTCCTGGCAGCGCCAGATTGTCCGGGTCGGTGACGTGCCCCGAAATCGTCCCGGTCGGATTGCCCTGGGCGAACGCCGACGTCGCGGCCACCAGGATGGCCAGCATGAACAACCACACGCGTGAACGCAACATGAAACCCCCTCTTTCGGGCGCCGAAGGCGCACCAGTTCTCGACGGAGTAAGACCCTCCGCATGATAGACAATACGGCAGACACGGGGGCGACAGATGTCGCAAAGTGTCGCAGGCAGGCTGGTGGTGTATCTCCTCACCCGCCGTGTTTCAGGAGGTACTTGTTGGATA
>Ga0315286_10002062_pt1 | contig 18570 bp, 29 predicted proteins | sample YL17G10_0_MG_FD_205038 | JGI IMG/M metagenome (GOLD analysis project Ga0315286, IMG submission 205038) | Sediment microbial communities from Yellowstone Lake, YNP, Wyoming, USA - YL17G10_0 | ecosystem: Environmental > Aquatic > Freshwater > Lake > Sediment | place: USA: Wyoming | collected... | reverse complement strand
ACTGGCCTCGTAGAAGGAGACACAGGAGCAGGCGGGGGTGCTGCGAACGGGGGGGGCGTCGGGGGCGAGGATCGCGGTGGAGCAGGCGGAGGAGAAGCAGGCCGATCTGAAGAGCGATCTCGAGCTCTTCACGGTGAGGTCGCCGGTGGATGGGGTGGTGGTGTACGGCCAGTTGACCGACGGCGCGTGGCAGGGGGGTGATGCGCGGACCATGCGCCCGGACGAGAAACTGGCGTCGGGTCAGACGGTGATGCGGGTGTTCACATCCGGGAGAATGAAGATGGAGGTGGGGCTGTCGGAGGCGCAGGGCTACTGGATCGAGCCGGGGCTGAAGGCGAAGGTGACGCCGGCGGCGTTTCCGCTGGTTCCCTGCGATGCTGTGTGCGGCGTGGTGGGGATCGTGCCCAAGGGGAATCCGCCATCGTTCTCGTTCCAGCTTCCTCTGACGCTGGTGAATGCTGACCCGCGGCTGCTGCCGGGGATGAAGGCGACGGTCAAGATCGAGTCGGGGAAGCTGCAGAATGTTCTACTGGTGCCGATCGGAGCGATGTCTGACGGCAAAGTCACCGTGCGGGTTAAGGACGGCTCGACGCAGCAGCGCGATGTGGTGGTGGGCAAGTCGGATGGCCTGCAGGTGGAGATCCGATCCGGCCTGGCCGAAGGCGAGGAAGTGGTGATCGGGAAGAAGTAAGGATCAGGGGGAGCGGGTCAGGGGTGAGCGGAGAGAGCCGTGCGCATAGGACTGCTGATGCTGCTGATGATGAGCGGCTGCGTGACGCGAGCGGAGCGGATGCAGCGTGCGGTGGAGAGGGGGGTTGAGTATCTGGTGAAATCGCAGAACGCCGACGGCTCATGGGGCAAGGGGATGATGACGGAGGGGGTGTGCTGGCTTTATTCGAGCGTGCCGGGGACGTTTGAGGCGTGTCGTGTGGGCACGACGGCGCTGGGTGTGATGGCACTGCGGGAATCAGGCGAGCGGGAGGCGCACGACAAGGCCGTTGAGTACCTCCTGACCCATGGCGAGGAGGCCCGCCGAGACAAGGGCGACCTGATCTACAACATCTGGGCGCATTTCTACGTTGTGCAGGCGTTGTCGGTGGAGATGCGTATGAACAGCGATGCGAGGCTGGGGAAGGCGGTGGCGTGGCATCTGGACCGGCTGGAGCGGTATGAGGACATGCGGGGGGGGTGGAACTACTACGATTTCGACTACAGGGCGCAGAGGCCGGCGGGGACGCCGGTGAGTTTCGGGACCGCTGCGGGGCTGGTGGCGCTGTGGGAGGCGAGGCAGAGCGGCATCGAGGTGCCGCAGACGCTGATCAATCGGGCGGTGAAGGCGTTGGAGCGGATGCGGCTGCCGAATGGGAGCTATCTGTATGGCGAGTACCTTGAGTACTATCCCAGGGCGCTTTCGAATCTGCCGCGAGGAGCGGTGGGGCGGGTGCAGCCGTGCAACTATGCACTGTGGCTATGGGGGTCGAAGCGTGTGGGGCTGGCGGAGTCGCTCGGGGGACTGGAGATGTTCGATAAAGAGCATCCATTCCTGGAGATGGGGCGGAAAAGGCCGTTCCCACATAGCTCGTGGTATCAGACCGCCCCATACTACTATTACTTTGATCACTACTACGCGTCACTCCTGATCGAGAGGCTGGACGAGGCGGGAAAGCGGAAATACGGGCGGATGATTGCTGACTGGATCGTGCCGCTTCAGGAGGCGGACGGGTCGTGGTGGGATTTCGCGATGTGGGACTATCACAAGCCGTACGGGACGGCGTTCGCGGTGATGACACTGCGGCGTTGCCAATGACTTATGGCGAGGGCCGGGATTCCGCGGCGGCGGAATTCCGTTTGTCGCGGCCTTGACAGGGCGGGGATAGACGATAGAGTTTTCGCTCTTCGTGGCCTTCGAGGTAACGGAGCAGAGGTGGTTTATTGCCAGACCAAGATGGTCTGGGTGCGAACAGGACGGATATGACTGGCGATCGGATACGAATACGGATGGAGGCATACGATCATCGGGCGTTGGACGCTTCGGCGAAAGAGATCGTGGAGCATGCCAAGCGGACGAACGCCCGGGTTTGCGGCCCGATTCCGATGCCAACCCGGATCGAGCGGTACACCGTTTTGCGTAGCCCGCATGTGGATAAGAAGTCGCGTGAACAGTTCGAGATGCGTACGCACAAGCGCGTCATCGACATTTTCGAGCCCACCGCCAGGACGATCGAGGCGCTGAACCGCCTTGTGGTGCCGGCGGGCGTGTTCGTTAAGATTAAGGCCTAGTTGCATTGTTCCTATATGCCCCTGCCGCAAGGGGCATTTTGGATGACGGAGCGTGGGGTTCAGCCAAGAACCCGATGAGCCCAAGCGGGCCGCGTCTCCGGGAAGTGTATTGCCTGCCATGAGCAGGCGAACCGGGAGCTGGCATGAGACGTGCGATGTTGTGGAATCGTCTCCTCTGCCTTTAGAAACATGACACCAGCACTGCTTGGCAGAAAGTTGGGCATGACCCGCATCTACGACGCGAAGGGTGCGATTATGCCCGTGACCGTCGTACAGGCCGGCCCGTGCCACGTGACGCAGGTGAAGACGGTGAAGGGCGACGGGTACAACGCGGTGCAGCTCGGGTTTGAGGACGTTAAGCCCCGGCACACGACGATACCGCTGATCGGGCACGCCGCCAAAGCCGGGGTTGGGCCGAAGCGGTTCTATGGCGAGATCCGTCTGAAAGAGCCGACCACCGTCGTCGCGGGGTACGTGGTGAACGTCGAGTCGTTCAAGGACGTCAAGTTCGTGGACGTGATTGGGAAGAGCAAAGGCAAGGGCTTCGCCGGTGTGATGAAACGGCATCACTTCGGCGGTCAGCCCGGCTCTCACGGCACCGAGCGTAAGCACCGATCGCCAGGCTCGATTGCGTCGCGTGCGACGCACCGTGGGCAGTGCGGGAAGCCCAAGAAGGGCGTTCGCATGGCCGGCCACATGGGCGCCGAGCGTGTGACCACGCGGAACCACCCGCTCCTTCGGATTGACCTTGAAAACAACCTGATGCTGATCAAAGGCGCCCTGCCTGGCGCCAACGGCTCGCTGTTGTTCATCCGGAAGAGCATCACGGCCAGAATCAGGCTCGACGTCGTGCAAGAGCCGGGCAAGAAAGACGGCAAGAAGAAGAAGTGATGAGCTGTCACTCGTCATCTGTCAGAGGTCATTTGCGAAAATCGGCGGATGGCAAAGGACCAATGGCAAAGGACAAACGGTAATGATTGAGATTCCGATCTACAACCAGGCCGGCCAGGAAATCGAAAGATTCCAGGTCGACGAGCAGAAGCTTGGCGGCGAGGTTCACAAGGCGTTGCTGAAGCAGGCGTTGGTGATGTACCATGCCAACCAGCGTCAGGGAACGGTTCGGACGCTGGCCCGGGGCGAGGTGGCAGGCTCGACCCGGAAGATCTTCCGGCAGAAGGGGACCGGCAACGCGCGGATGGGCACCATCCGCCAACCCGTTCGCAAGGGCGGTGGCCATGCCAAGCAGAAGCGGCCGAAGGACTGGCGGCTGGCGATGCCGAAGAAGGCCCGTCGGCTGGCGCGAAACAGCGCCATCCTGTCGAAGTTCCAGAGCGACGAGGTTCGGGTTGTGGACAACATCAAGCTCGAACCGGTCAAGACCAAGGTGGTCGTGGGGATGCTCAAGGCACTGGGGATCGAGCGCAGTTGCCTGATGGCATTGGCGGAGCATGATGAGGCAATTGAGCGTTGCTCGCGGAACATCGCGCGAACGCAGTTGACGACGGTCTCCCAGCTGAATGCGTGGGACATCCTTCGCAGAAGGACGCTCCTGCTGACCAAGGCCGGCTTGGAGCAGATTCTCGCGTAGGTTTTCACGGCAAGAGCGTACGGCGCGGAGCAGAAGAGAAAGCAGGTTGAGCGATGGACAACATGAGCGTCATCATCAAGCCGCTGGTCACGGAGAAGAGCACGCACCAGCAGAGCACGCTGAACGCCTACGCTTTTCGCGTCCACGCGAGGGCCAACAAGACGCAGATCAGGCAGGCCGTCGAGCAGATTTACTCCGTGAAGGTTGTGGATGTTCGGACCATGAACCGGAAGGGCAAGCCCCGCCGCTCGCGCTACAAGATGGCCACCACCGGTGTCTGGAAGCGTGCGGTGGTGGTTCTGGACGAGAATTCGCGAATCGATTTATTCTGATGTGAGAGTCAAGATCGAGAGGCTGGACGATGCCGATCAAGAAATACAATCCGACCTCGCCGGGGCGTCGATCGGGGAGCGTGCTGGACTACAAGGCTGAACTGACGAGGTTCAGCCCTGAGAAGTCGCTGCTGTCCCCGCAGATCCGGGCCAACGGGCGCAATCACCACGGGGTCATCACGGCGAAGCACCGCGGCGGTGGGAACAAGCGCATGTACCGTATCATCGACTTCAGGCGGCGGAAGGACGGGATGCCTGCCAAGGTCGAGGGCATCGAGTACGATCCGAACCGCAGCTGCTTCATCGCGCTGATCAAGTACGAGGACGGGGAGAAGGCCTATATCCTTGCCCCCAAGGGTCTCCGTGCCGGGCAGACGGTTATGAGCGGCCCGACGGCCCCGCCCGAGCTGGGCAACTGCCTGCCGCTGGCGAGCATTCCGGGTGGGCTGGAAATCCATAACATCGAGATGAACGCGGGCCAAGGTGGGAAACTGGTTCGGTCGGCCGGCGGGGTGGCTCGCCTCGGCGCCAAGGAAGGCGAGTGGTCGGTCGTGATTCTGCCCTCCGGCGAAATGCGTCGCATCCGCAGCCAGTGCCGCGCGACCATCGGGCAGATCGGGAATCTCGACTGGATCAACGTGACGATCGGCAAGGCCGGCCGCAGCCGGCATATGGGCATCCGCCCGCACACCCGCGCCAAGGCGATGAACCCGATCGACCACCCCATGGGTGGCGGCGAAGGCCGCGCCAATGGGGGGCGGCACCCCTGCAGCAAGACCGGCGTGCTGGCCAAGGGTGGCATTACGCGCAGCCCTCGCAAGAACAGCAAGAAGCTCATCTTGCGGCGGCGGAAGTTCGGAACGCATCAGCAGCGTCCGCAGACGGTGAACCTGTGAGGCGAAGCACACGCAGGTCAGAAGACAGTCGTCAGAAGACTCTGGAGCGAAGATGAGCAGAAGTTCGAAAAAGGGCCCGTTTGTGAACGAGAAACTGTACCGGAAGGTGCAGAAGCTCAACGAAAACCGCAGCAAGCAGCCCGTCAAGACCTGGGCCCGTGCGTGCACGATTATCCCGGAGTTCGTCGGGCACACCTTCGAGGTACACAACGGCAACAAGTTCCTCAAGGTGTTCGTGCAGGAAGACATGGTCGGCCACAAGCTCGGCGAGTTCTCCCCGACGCGCATCTTCCGCGGACACGGGGGCGTGAGGAAGGTGGTTCCTGGAAGCGAAGGAGCCGCGCCAGCGCCCAAAGCATAGCGCGGCGTGGAGTGCGCCGTCGGCAACGCCGGCCGACAGCGCCGGACCTTGGCAGAGGTAGCGACAATGGCTTTTGTAGCGAAACATCGGTTTGCCCGGATCGCGCCGCGAAAGGCGCGGCTCGTGATGGACCTGATCCGCGGGCGCGACGTGGACGATGCGCTGGCGATCCTGGGATTCAGCAAGCAGCGGGCGGCGGTGATGATCGACAAGGTTGTGCGATCGGCGGTTGCCAACGCCACCGAGAAGGAAGCGGACACCGAATCGCTCTTTATCAAGACGTGTTTCGTCGACCCCGGTCCGATCATCAAGCGTTTCCAGCCCAAGGACCGCGGCAAGGCGTATGCCATCCAGAAGAAGACCAGTCATCTGGTGGTGGGTCTGGAGGAGCATAAGTGAAGCGCATACCCGATTCCTGATGGCTGATTTCGGACGGTCCGAGACGAGGCATCAGGAGCGGGAAGTGAAGGAAGGCAGATATGGGTCAGAAGGTCAACCCCCTTGGTTACCGCATCGGGATCACTGAGGACTGGAAGTCCAAGTGGTATGCGACGAAATTCGCCTACGGCGATTTCCTGGGCGAGGACTTCCGTATCCGCCGGTACATCGACGGCAAGCTGAACCGCAAGCCGCCCTTTGCCGCGGTGAGCGATATCCTCATCGAGCGTACGAGGGAGGAAGTGAAGATCACGCTGCGGACGGCAAGGCCCGGTCTGGTGATCGGGCCCAAGGGCGCCGAGGTGGACAAGCTCCGCGAAGAGCTTGAGGACCTGATCAAGCGTAAAGTGGGCCCGCTGACGGTGGTGGAAATCAAGAACCCGGACCTCAACGCCCAGTTGGTCGCCGAGGCCGTCGCCGAGCAGCTCAAGAAGCGAGCCAGCTTCCGCCGGGTGATGAAACAGCGGATGGAAGCGACGATGACCGCGGGCGCCAAGGGGATCAAGATCGGCGTCAGCGGGCGCCTCGGCGGCGCAGAAATCGCGCGAAGCGAGCATTCGGTCGTCGGCTCGATCCCCCTGACGACGCTTCAGGCGAACGTGGGTTACGGGTACGCCATCGCGTACACCACCTACGGCACCATCGGGATCAAGGTTTGGATTTACCGGGGCATGTACGGCGAAGAGGTTCTGGAGACGGATGTGCGCCCCGGTGGGCCGTTGCGACGCGGCAGAAGGTGACGAAAGCTTTCGATTTCCCGTTCTGGATCCCCCGCGCGTGGGCCGACCGGGAATCGGCGATCGAGAATCGGGATTAGCAGAGGTGTGTCATGGCGATGATGCCCAAACGGGTGAAGTTCCGCAAAAGCCAGCGCGGGAAGATGAAGGGCAACGCGACGCGTGGGAATCGAGTGTCGTTTGGCGAGTACGGGCTGCAGGCCCTGGGCTCGGCGTGGATAACCGCCAAGCAGATCGAGGCGGGGCGAGTGGCGGTCAGCCACTTCCTCCACCGAGAAGGCCGCGTTTTCGTCCGGATCTTCCCCCACAAGCCCGTGTCGGGTAAGCCGCTGGAGACCCGCATGGGCAAGGGCAAAGGCGAGCCGGAATATTGGGTCGCGATCGTCAAGCCGGGAACGGTGATGTTCGAGGTCAGCGGCTGCGACGAGGTGGCCGCCAAAGGCGCGCTGGCCCGCGTGGCTCACAAACTGCCGGTCCGGTGCCGGTTCGTTTCCCGCAAGCACGCGGTTGTGTAGCCCGGTGCTCCGTGCCCGGAAGGACCGAGTATGAAGATCAAAGAGATTCGCGACAAAGAGTCAGACGCGGTTGAGGCGGAACTCAAGGACAAGCTGAAGCATCTGTTCGAGCTGCGCACGCAGGCGGTGACGGAGAAACAGGAGGATTCCTCGCAGCTGCTCAAGACGCGGCGGGACATCGCCCGGCTGAAGACCGTCCTCCGCGAGCGACAGATCGCAGCACAGAAGACGGCTGAGCCGCAACAGGCGTGACATGAGAGGAAGGCGGGCAGCATCGCCTGCCCTGTAACGATATGGCAGAAAGCAATACACCAACCAAGCAGCGAGCGGCGTTGACCAAGCTGGTCGGCGTGGTGGCATCCGACAAGGGTGACAAGACCATAAAGGTTCTCGTGGCGTACCAGACGAAGCACCCGAAGTACGGCAAGATTATGAAGCGCCGCACGATCCTTTACGCTCATGATGCCGCCAACCAGGCCAAGGAGGGGGACAAGGTGGAGATCGCCGAGTGCAGGCCGCTGAGCAAGACAAAGCACCATCGCCTGATTCGGATTATCGAGAAGGCGCCGGAGCGGGCGGTGCAGGTTTCGGCCGAGGAAGTGATGACAGGCAAAGCACCTGAGAAACGGTGATTTTCAGTCCCGGCACGCCGGGATCGGAAATGACGGAGACGGTCATGATTCAGCAGCAGACTTACCTGGACATCGCCGACAACACGGGCGCCAAGCAGGCGATGTGCATCAAGGTCCTTCGCGGCAGCAGCAGCCGGGGCAAGTTCAAGCGCAGAATCGCCCACATCGGCGATATCGTCATCTGCGCCGTGAAGAAGGCGATCCCGGCTGGCGATGTGAAGAAGGGCGAAATCATCCGCTGCGTTATCGTGCGCACGCGGCACCCGATGCGGCGGAGCGACGGCAGCTACGTGCGGTTTGACCGCAACGCGGCGGTCGTGATCGATGTCGACGGAAATCCTCGCGGCACCCGCATTTTCGGAGCGGTGGCGCGCGAGTTGCGTGACAAGAACTTCATGAAGATCGTTTCGCTGGCGAGCGAAGTGGTATGAGAAGGAGGTTGTCAGTTGCCGGCCTTCAGTGAAGGCGGCTGGCAGCGGAGAACTGGCAACTGGCAACGGGCAACTAACAACTGGCAACTACGATGGCACGGCATATCAGACAAGGCGACACGGTGGTGATCATCACAGGGCGCGACAAGGGCAAGACCGGGCGCGTTCTGCGGGTGTTGACGGCCAGGAACCGAGTGGTCGTCGAAGGAATTAACCGCGTGTGGAAGCACGTCCGGCCGTCCCAGCGAAACCCTCAGGGCGGGCGCATCCAGAAGGACGCCCCCATCCATCTGAGCAACGTGATGCCGATGGATCCGAACACGGGCAAGGGCACGCGCGTTCGGATGGAAATGCGTGACGGACAGAAGCACCGTATCGCGGTGCGAGGCGGCACCGATCTGGGCCGGATCGGCAAGCAGTGAACCATCTGAACTGAGGCCTTGCTAGACGAGAGAGACAGTCATGGCTGAACAGGAACAGGGAAAAAAGGGAAAGGGTCCGAAGCCCAAGCAGCAGGGCGGCGAGAAGAAGGGCGAGAAGAAGGCCAAGAAGCCCAAGATCGCGGCAGCGGAAGAGGCGGGTGGCGTAGAGGAACCGCAGCAGCCGGCGCCGCCCGCGCGGCTTTCTGAGCGTTACCGGAAAGAGATCGCGCCGGCCCTGATGACGAAGCTCGGATTCAAGAACGTGATGGCTGTGCCCCGGCTCGAGAAGGTCGTTCTTTCCATGGGCCTGGGCAAGGCCATGACCGCCGGCGACAAGGGCAAGCTCGAGCAGGCGGAAAAGGAGCTGGGCGTGATCACCGGGCAGAAGCCCGTCCGCTGCAAGGCCAAGAAGAGCGTGGCGAATTTCAAGGTCCGCGAAGGCATGGAAACCGGCCTGAAAGTGACCCTTCGGGGCGCTCGTATGTACGAGTTTCTTGATCGGCTCATTTCGCTGGCCATCCCGCGTGGCAAGGACTTCCGCGGCCTGGACCCCAACGGATTCGACAAGGCGGGCAACTTCAACTTCGGATTTACTGAACAAACCGTGTTTCCCGAGGTCAATATCGCCGACGTGACGTTCCAGCAGGGCATGAACATAACAATAGTGACGACGGCGACGAACCCCGAGCACGGCCGGGAACTGCTGCGGCAGTTTGGCATGCCGTTCCGGGAGAGTTCCAAGCAGGATAGGTGACTATGGCGACGAAAGCATGGGTCAACAAGCAGGCCAAGCGTGAATTGCTGGTCAAGAAGTACGCGGACATTCGCCGGCAGCTTAAGAAAGAGAAGAACTACGCGGCCTTGGCGAAGCTCCCGCGTGATTCGAGCCCGACGCGATCCCATATGCGTTGCCAGATCACCGGGCGATCTCATGGTGTGCTGCGGAAGTTCAAGGTTTCGCGCATCATGCTGCGGGAATTGGCGCACGCGGGCCACATCCCCGGATTGAAGAAGGCAAGCTGGTAACCGAGAGTGCCGAGTTCTGAGTGCTGAGGATTCGGAGCTCGGAGCTGACAAAGAGGACGAAAGCAGCGATGAACAACCAAGATCCCATCGCGGACATGCTGACACGGATCCGCAACGGCAACCGGGTTGGCCGGCGGCTTGTGCTCGTGCGCAACAGCAAGATCTGCCATGGCATTGCGCAGGTGCTGAAGGACGAAGGCTTCATCGAGGAATTCGATGCCGTCGAAGACGCAACCGGTCAAGGCCAGATCCGCATCAAGCTCAAGTACTCCAGCAGTGGAGAGCGTATCATCCATTCCCTGGACCGGCAGAGCAAACCCGGACGGCGGATGTACAAGAAGGTGGATGACCTGCCCAGAGTGCTGGCGGGCATCGGAATCAGCGTGGTCAGCACCAGCAAGGGCGTGATGAGCGATCGCAGGGCGCGCGAGGCCCATGTCGGCGGCGAGCTGTTGTGCACGGTAAGCTAAAGGAGTTGCCTTTCGCCATCTGCCGGCTGCCGGCAGCCGGAAACCGAGAGATGTTCACTGGCAACTGATCAGGTGCGTTATGAGTCGGATAGGCAAGAAACCAGTACCCATCGTTAGCGGCGCGAAGGTCGCCGTCACCGATCACCTCGTCAAGGTCGAGGGACCCAAGGGGAAGCTGGAGCTGAAGGTTCATGCGGCGATCGACGTGAAGCTTGACGAGGCCAAGAAGGAACTGGTCGTCACGAGGCACGACGACGAAAAGCAGAGCAAAGCGCTTCACGGCCTGACGAGAGCACTGCTTAACAACATGATCATCGGCGTGACCCAGGGCTACCAGAAGGCCCTCGATATCCAAGGCGTCGGCTACAAGGCGGAGATTCAGGGCGTCAACCTGGTTCTGAACGTCGGCTTCGCGAACGCGATCAAGGTGGGCGTGCCCCAGGGCCTGACCGTGACCGCCGAGGGGCAGAGAATCAATGTGTCGGGTCCCGACAAGCAGATGGTCGGCGAGTTCGCCGCCGAAGTGCGTCGGGTCCGCAAGCCTGAGCCGTACAAGGGCAAGGGCATTCGATATGTCGGTGAAATCGTCAAGATCAAGCCCGGCAAGGCCGTTTCCGGCACGACCGGAACCGCCAAGTAAGCGGGTGCAGGAGCGATGAGGTTGGGGCGTCGAACGATGCCGATGCCGATACGGAGTTGATGACCGATGGCAGACAAGAACAAGAGCAAGGCGAAACGTCTGGAGCGCCGCCGAGCGCACGTGCGAAAGCACGTCTTTGGCACGCCGCAGCGTCCGCGGCTTTCCGTCTACCGCAGCAGCAAGCACATCTACGCCCAGATCATTGATGATATGAGCGGGAAGACGCTGGCTGCGGCCGGAACCGCGAGCAAGGAAGTCCGCGGCGATCTGAAGAACGGCGGAAACATCAAGGCGGCCGAGATCGTCGGCAAGGCGATCGCGGAGCGGGCCAAGGCGGCGGGCGTCGCCGCGGTGGCCTTCGACCGTGGCGGACGAATGTACCACGGACGTGTGAAAGCGTTGGCCCAGGCCGCGCGTAAAGCAGGACTTAAGTTCTAAGCGAGCAGAATCCATGGCTGAACAGCAGTCCAACGAACCTCAGGCACAACAGGAACCGGCAGCCCCGCACACTCCGCCGGGGGCAGAGACGGCCCCGGTTGAAGCGGCGTCTGCGCCTTTGCGCGATGTGGCGCCCGTCTCGGCCGCAGCACCGGCGCCTGGTGCGTCGACGGCGTCCCCAGGGCGTCCCCGCGCGCCGGAGCGTTCGCACCGCCCAGGTGGCACCCGCCCGCCGCAACGCGCCTTCGGGCGTGACCGCCGTCGCAGCTCCGCCGACGATGACGCCGGAGGCGTCGAATCCTCGGTCGTCCGAATCTACCGCTGTGCCAAGGTGGTGAAGGGTGGTAGAACATTTAGCTTCGGAGCGCTCGTCGTCGCCGGGGACCGCAAAGGCAGCGTCGGCATCGGTTACGGCAAGGCGAACGAAGTGCCCCCCTCCGTCGAGAAGGCCACCAAGGACGCTCGCAAGAGCATGTTCAAGGTGAACCTCAAGGGAACCACGATCCCGCATACTGTTAAGGGCACCTCCGGCGCCAGCACCGTCATCCTCGTGCCGGCTCGGCCGGGAACCGGCGTCACAGCAGGCAAGAGCGTTCGCCCTTGCCTGGAACTCGCGGGCATCACCGACATACTGTCCAAGGCGTATGGCTCGACCAGCCCCAAGAACTTGGTCAAGGCGACCATGGCCGCGTTGCGGCAGCTTCAGTCCAAGGAACAGGTGGAGCGTATACGGGGCGTAACTCTTCCCGCTGGTGCAGGCGACATCGTCTGATGGCCCGCCACCAGGCCAAGTGTGTGATGGACGGGCGCTACGTTTCAATGACCCAAGGGCTGGATGAACTGCTAGGACTGAACATGAGCATGATTCACGATATCACGGCAGCTGTGCCCCGCTACAAGAGAGGGTTGAGAAAGGGGCGCGGGGAATCGAGCGGTCACGGAAAGACAAGCGGGCGCGGAACCAAAGGCGCCGGCGCTCGGCAAGGCGGACCTCACTGGAAGGCCGGGCACGAAGGCGGCCAGACCCCCCTGCACCGCCGGCTCCCCGCGCGCGGCTTCAGCAACCAGAATTTCGAAACCAACTGGTACGTGGTTAACGTCGCCGACCTCGAGCGTTTTCAGGACGGGCAGATTGTCGATGCCATCGCCCTCGTCACGGCCGGCCTCGTCCGCGATACCAAGAACTCCGTCAAGATCCTCGGCGATGGCACCTTAAGCAGGAAGCTGACCGTTATCGCCGGCTGGTACAGCAAGTCGGCTCACCAGAAGATCACGGCCGCCGGCGGCGTCGCCCAGAACATGAAGGGCGATCCCTTCGAGTTCCCCAAACCCAAGAAGGTTTTCGTGCTTCGGACCGAAGGAGCAGCCAAGCAAGGCAAGGCCAAGGGGAAAGGCAAGCCCGCCCCCGATGCGTCAGACGCCCCTCAGACCCCCGCGCCTGAGGCACCGCCCCCCGCGGCCGAGCAGAAGCCGGCCGAGACCCAACAGCCCTGAGCCATCCCCGTCATGCGGCCCGGTCAGCCAGCTCCGCGGCAAGGTCACAGGCAGCCATAAGGAAGAGTCATGTTTAGAACATTGATCAACATCTTCCGCATTCCGGAGCTGCGTAACAAGGTACTGTTCACGCTGTTCATGCTGGCGGTCTACCGGATCGGTTATCACGTCCCGCTCCCCGGCGTGGACCAGTCGCGTTTTGAGGAGTACCGCAAGCGCACCCAGGAGGACGACAGCGCCGCCGGCCGTCTGGCCCAGTATGTCGCTCTGTTCTCCGGCGGCGACCTGAGCTCCAGCACCATTTTCGGCCTCGGGATCATGCCGTATATCTCGGCATCCATTATCTTCCAGCTCCTCACGACCGTCGTTCCAACCCTCGAGAAGCTCCAGAAGGAAGGCGAAACCGGCCGCAAGAAGATCCAGGAATGGACGCGCTATTGCACCGTCCTCCTGTGTATGGTCCAGGCGATCATCTGGCTCAGCTACATGCAGAGCGACGGCGCTCGCCTCGTGATGCGTGACTACGCCCATAAGACCGTTTTCTGGGTCATGGGACTCTCCGCGCTCACCGCCGGCTGCATCTTCCTCATGTGGCTCGGGGAGCAGATCGATGAGTATGGGCTGGGCAACGGCATCAGCCTGATCATCATGGCCGGCATCCTCGCGCGTATGCCCGCGGCCTTTTCGCTCCTGGCCGACCGAACCGCCTTCTCGCTCGGCGGCGAGGAGCCGGGCAAGGACATCACCCTCGGCAAAATCATCTTCCTCATCGCCTCTTTCGTTTTTATCGTCGGCGGGTCCATCCTCATCACCCAGGCCCAACGGCGAATCCCCATCCAGCAAGCCAAACACACTCGCGGACGGCGGGTCTACGGCGGGCAACGCCAGCACCTGCCCCTCCGGGTGAACCACGGGGGCGTGATGCCCATCATCTTCGCCCAGTCCCTCATGCTGTTCCCAAGCTTCTTCCTGGGCTGGATCGCAGGCTTCGTTAGCAGCGCCAAGGGCTGGTTCGCCCAGTTCATCATCTTCCTCAACGCCGAATTCGCGTACGGGAGGTTCCTCTATGTCCTTCTGGAAATGGTGATGATCTACTTCTTCGCCTACTTCTGGACCACCGTCCAGTTCCAGCCCAAGGAAATGGCCAACCAGCTCCGCGACTACGGCAGCTTCATACCCGGGCTCCGACCTGGCAAACGGACCGCCGATTACCTCGAAAAGGTGATGACGCGCATCACCTACGTCGGCGCTGCCTTCCTCTGCATCATCGCGGTCGTCCCGACGGCCGTCAGCACCCAGATGAATATCCCGTACCTCGTGGCGCAGTTCCTCGGCGGCACGGGCCTCCTGATCGTGGTCAGTGTTGCCCTGGACATGGTCCAGCGTATCGAGGCTAACCTCCTGATGCGTAATTACGGCGGTTTCCTGGGCGGCTCCGGAGGCAAGCGTATCAAAGGACGACAGTACTAGACCCGTGGCATTCTTGATCTTCGGTTCGCGGTCTTCGTTCTGAGGGTCGGCCTCCTCGAATCTGGGCCAATCGAGAATCGAGAATCGAAAATGACATATGCCGATCGTGCTCAAATCCCGTCGCGAAATCGATATGATGCGTAAGGCCGGACGGGTGGCGCACGATATTCTGGAGAAGATGAAGGCGGCGGCGGTCGCCGGCGTGACAACCGGGCAGCTTGACGAGTTGGCGCGCGTGGAGTTCGAGAAGGCCGGTGCAACCTCACCGTCCAAGAACTTCCCGACGTATAAACCGGGCGAAGGTTTCCCCGGATACACGTGCATCAGCATCAACGAGGAGGTGGTTCACGGAATCCCAGGCCTGCGTAGACTCAAGGAAGGTGACATCGTCAAGATCGACCTGGCTCTGTGCCTCAATGACTACTGTGCTGATACGGCCACGACGGTGGCCATCGGGACCCTCAGCCCGAGGATTAAGAAATTGCTGGACGTTACCCGCGAGACCCTGGAACTGGCCTTGACGAATGTCAAACCCGGGCGGAAATGGTCGGATGTGGCCCGGCTGATGCAGTGGAATGTCGAAAAGAACGGCTTCAATGTGGTGCGTGAATTCGTCGGGCACGGGGTGGGGCGAACCATGCACGAAGACCCGAAAGTGCCCAACTTCGTCACGCCTGAACAGCTTCGCGGCGATTTCAGGCTCAGAACGGGCACAACCATCGCCGTCGAACCCATGGTCGTCATGGGGCGCCGCGATGTCGTGCTGCTCGAGGACCAGTGGACCGTCATCACCCAGGATCGCCTGCCCGCAGCACACTTTGAGCACACGGTGGCCGTGACCGACACCGGCGTCGAAGTCCTGACCGATGGGCGCGATGCCCCGGAGGCGTAACCCGGCCCCGTGATCATTCGGGCGATGTTCGCAGTTGAGTGCGCCGCGATGATCGAGTATACTTCCGGTCCCTTTACTGGCCGGACCGGCGGACAAGGTGATAGAGCTATGAAAGTGAGAACCAGCGTCAAGCGCATTTGCGAGAACTGCAAGATTGTCCGCCGCAAAGGTATCGTGCGGGTGATTTGCACCAATGTTAAGCATAAGCAGCGTCAGAAGTGATCAGAACGTGCCCGTGGTCAGCCGCCACTTGCCGGCCAGGCAACCGGCGGCAATGCCCTGGCAACTGGAGTAACTATGCCTCGTGTAACGGGCGTTGACATCCCCAACGACAAGCCGATCTGGGTAAGCTTAGGCTATATCTTCGGCATCGGCCCGACCAACAGCAGGCAGATCCTCAAAGAAGCCGGCGTGGAGTTCCAACGCCGCGCCAAGGATCTCTCCGAAGAGGAATTGGCCAAGATCGCCACCATCATCGACCGCAGCTATCTTGTCGAGGGCGCGCTGCGACGGCACGTACAGCAGAACATCACCCGCCTCCGGGACATCGGAAGCTACCGCGGGACTCGACACCGGCGCGGCCTTCCCACACGCGGGCAGCGGACACGGTCCAACGCCCGGACCAGAAAAGGCCCGCGGAAGACCGTGGCCGGCAAGAAGGGCGTGAAAGAACTGGGCAAGTAGACCCGCAGTCGGCGAATCCGCCTCGCCCATGGTTTGGCGAGCGCGAGTCAACCCGGCTGGTGACCGGTAACTGGTAAGAGGCAGATTTAGTGATGCGGGGACGGCCGTCCGACCGGTGGATCCGCACCAAGAGAGAGAAGAAATGGCTGAAGCAACACCGACAACACCGACAACACCGACCCCAGCACCATCGGCGTCCGCTGCGCCGGCGGCAGCCGGCAAACCTGCAGTCGCCGCCAAGACCGGCGCCAAGAAGAGAATCCGCAAGGGCGTCACCCGCGGCATCGCTCACATCAAGGCGACGTTCAACAACACGATCGTCACCATCACGGATACCAACGGCGAAACGCTCGCCTGGGCGTCCGCGGGCACCGTGGGCTTCAAGGGAGCGCGCAAGAGCACCCCGTTTGCCGCCGGCCGCGCCGCAGAGGCCGCCGCCAGCGCCGCTCGCAAACACGGCGTCCTCGAGGTCGAAGTGAAGGTCAAGGGCCCAGGCGCCGGGCGCGAACAGGCCGTCATCCAGCTCCAGCACGCCGGCATCAAGGTCACCGGCATCGAGGACGTTACCCCTCTCCCGCACAACGGCTGCCGGCCACCCAAGAAGCGAAGAGTGTAAGCATAAGTTGCCAGTCGTCAGTCGCCGGCAAAGCAGATGGCGACCACTGGCAACGGACAACTGGTTCTGACGCGACGAGGCGGAAGAAAGATGGCCCCTAACGGTTGGGGCGGTAAGCTTCTGCAATTCGCTCAGGCATGAAGGAGAATATCATGAGAGTTCGCTGGCGCGGATTGGAGCTGCCGTCGCGAGTCGTTCGCGACGAGCAGGTCTCGACCGATACCTACGGGAGGTTCATCACCGAGCCCTTTGAGCGCGGCTTCGGGACGACGGTGGGCAATAGCCTTCGCCGAATCCTGCTTTCCTCGCTGGAGGGCGCCGCCGTCAAGACCGTCAGGATCAAAGGCGCTGAACACGAGTTCTCCAGCCTGACGGGCGTGATGGAGGATGTCACCGACATCATCCTCAACGTCAAGAGCCTCGTGGTGAAGCTCGAAGCTGACGAGGCCAAGGAAATGCGCCTCGTCGCCCGGAAGGCCGGCCCCATCACCGCCGGCATGATCGAGGCCGACCCCGCTATCACCATCATCAACAAGGACCTCGTTCTCGCGACCCTCACCGAGGACGTCGCCTTCGAGATGACCATGACCGTCGACAAGGGCCGCGGGTATATGCCTGCCAGCGAACACCTCGGCGACGCCGACGAGCAGGAAATCGGCGTCATCAGCGTCGACAGCGTTTTCTCTCCCGTCACACGCGTCCGCTATTCCACCGAGGATGCCCGCGTCGGCCAGAGAACCGACTACGACCGGCTGTTTCTGGAGATCTGGACCAACGGCACGATCACCTCGGAAATGGCCCTGGTCGAAGCCGCCAAGATCCTCCGAAAGCATTTGAACCCGTTTGTGCAGTACTTCGAAATGGGTTCCGAGACGGCCACGGACGAGGCCCTGGCCGCCATCCGCGAGGCGAACGTTCCGCTCATCGATCCCGAACTCCAGCAGAAACTCAACATGCTGGTCCAGGATCTCGACCTCTCGGTGCGAGCGAACAACTGCCTGGAATCCGCGAGAATCCAGACCGTCCGGGACCTCGTGAAGAAAACCGACGCCGACCTGCTGAGGGTTCGCAGTTTCGGCAAGACGAGCCTCCGCGAAGTCAAACGGAAGCTGGCCGACTTAGGACTCAGCCTGGGCATGGACGTGGACAACCTCGCCGCTGCCGCCGTCAGCCTGGATGCCGACGAACCGCCGCCCGGTTCCCCCGGCCTTCCCCGCGAGTCGTAAGCCGTGTGGAGCACCAGCAGAAGATACTGGCCCAGAAGATGATCATGGCAATCGCGAGCTCAACAACTGAATCGCGCACATTGCTTTCGAGGAGTTGACCATGCGTCACATGTTACGCGGCCGACAACTGAGCCGTGACACCGAACACCGCAAATCGCTGCGCCGGAGCCTCGTCCAGAGCCTCTTTGAGCATGGCAAGATCCGCACGACCTTGCCCAAGGCCAAAGAAGTCCGCGCGTTCGCCGAGAAACTCATCACCGCCGCACGCGTCAATACGCTGACGGCCCGCCGCCGCGTCATCGCCATGCTCAACGATCGGCGTCTCGTCGATAAAGAGCAGGAATTCACGGGCCAGACGCTCATCCAGAAGCTCTTTAGCGACATCGCGCCGAAATTCGCCGGTCGCAACGGCGGTTATACGCGGATCATCAAGCTGAGCGAACACCGCATCGGCGACGCGGGCAGCCTGGTGTTGCTGCAGCTCCTTACCGAGGAATCCGCCCCAGTCAAGGGCACTCCCCGGCACAGCGCCGGCCTCCGGCGTAAGCGCAACGAACGCAAGCACCAGTTCGCCGCCAAGGCCCTCAAACGCAAGGACGGCGAGGCTCAGCCCCCCTCACCGGAGACACCCGCTCCGGCAGCTCAGCCGGACGCTTCCCAGGACTAACTCCCCCCAACCTTGCCCTCTCGATGCGTTCGTGCGTCTCATGACGGGTCATCCGGGGCTGAGGCAGACCCGCGGCTCAGCTCCCTGCCTTATGGCTCGTCTCCCGCGAAGGCCATTCCTGCCCGAATCCGCTTCACCACAGAATTGGCCGCCCCCATCATTCCCCGCCCCTCGCTCAAGGCGCCGCGCGACGCATTGACAGGTTCGCCGCAAGTCTCGTAAAATACCCCCTGTGGTTGAGCCGAGCGCGCGGTACGGGCCGGGAGCGTACCGCCGAACCTGAGTGTGGCGGTGTGTGCAGCGTCTCCATCTGAC
>Ga0315286_10002060_pt1 | contig 18581 bp, 15 predicted proteins | sample YL17G10_0_MG_FD_205038 | JGI IMG/M metagenome (GOLD analysis project Ga0315286, IMG submission 205038) | Sediment microbial communities from Yellowstone Lake, YNP, Wyoming, USA - YL17G10_0 | ecosystem: Environmental > Aquatic > Freshwater > Lake > Sediment | place: USA: Wyoming | collected... | reverse complement strand
AGTTCCGCCCTGTCCCATGCCTGGTTCCTCTATATCTTCGGGGTCGGCGGCGCACTCGTCATGAGCCTTCCGGGTACCTTTGTTCAGGCAGCACTGAATGAGCAAACGACCTTTGCCTTGAACCCCTTCGTCGCCGAGTCAATGAGCCACCGCGTACTCCAATGGGAACATACTGCGCATCTCTACCTCGAATCCTTATTCGGATTTACCTGGGGGGAAAGTCTGAGTTGGTGGATTGTAAACTGGTTCCAGAACTGGATCCGCTATATTCCTGACAAAACCATGAGCGCCGCCATCGCGCTCGTGGTCCTCAAGTACGGCTACCCCCTCTTTGAACGGGAGCTGATTCATGGAGGATCGGAGGGCGCACGTCCGAACGATGAGCGCATTCTGCCGCTGATGCTGGGGTTACTCTATGCCCCCTCCTTCGCCGCCTTGCTTAAAAGCGAAACCTACGGAGGAGCAGCCTATTGGCCTCTGTGGGCATTACCTTGGCTCTTGATTCTTGGTGGTTATTTCTACTTGCGCTACTGGGGCGCGGGGGAGACGGCTCTGCAGGCAGCCCGACTTCAACGAGCCGAGCGCTATGCCCGCGCGTTGAAACAAATCGGCCGGGAAGCCTCCCATGATTTCTGCAAGCGTTTGACCTTTATGACTCTGATCGTAAGCCTGCTCTTTGCCCTCTGTCTCCCCATTCTCTTGACAGACTTTTACCGCGCCACCTTCAAGTTCTTCTGCGTCGTCTACGGATTCCTACTCGTGGTCCAGCTCGTGCGTATTTCCATTGCGCAAAACATTTCCATCTCCCGCGCGAACGACTGATCGTAAGACGTGAAACGTGAGGGGTTAGGCGTAAGGGGCGCAGAGAGAACGGCCTCTTACCTCTGACGCCTCACGCGCCTGACGCCTTACCCCTAACGCCTAACGATTCCGATCCGCGAAGCTGGAGAAAGTGAGCGATGGCCGATCGGGTGACGAGCCCTACGATCTTTTCGTTCTCCATCACCACGAGACGATCCCACCCACTTTGGACCATGCGTTCCATCGCCTGCACGACAGACCAGTCCGGAGGGATACAGAAGGCCGGCGACGCCGGGCACATGATCTCGCGAACGCGGCGCCAAGGCCAGAGTGCTGTGGGAAGCGCTTGTACGTCTTGTACTGTGACGATCCCGAGAACCTGCCCCTCTTCGCATACTGGAAATCCAGCAAATCCCTGCGCGACAAAGTATTGATCGACCGCGTCCTGCACGCTCATATCCGGCAGCAGGGTCACGACACGGTGGACCATGACCTGGCGAACCGTCATCGGCGCCAACGAAATCAACGGGGCTGCCTGTCGTCTGCTTGACAAGGCCGCCGCAAAGACGAATGCGCCGATAAAAATGAGCCAGCCCCCGTTCGTCGCGACGGAATGCCCCAGAACGCCGGACCAGGCCCCCACCATCAAGCCCGCGCCGATCAAGCCAAGAGCGACACCAAATCCTATTCCCACGAGCGCAGCCTGACTGGTCGCTCGATTGAAATCCTTGTTCCAGGCCCACAGTCCAGCCCGTAAGACACGTCCGCCGTCTAACGGGAACCCCGGGATCAGATTAAATAGTCCGAGCTGTACATTCACCATGCCGAGCAAGCTCCCGAGGACGACGAGTCCTTGGCCCCATGATCGCGCGAATAATGATTCCGCAGCCATGGCTCCGCCGAGACAAACGGCCCCCAGGATCAAGCTCACAAGCGGTCCTGCCATCGCAATCAAAAATTCGGCCCGCGGACTGGGCGGTTCTTTTCCCATGTGCGCCATCCCCCCGAAAATGAACAACGTAATCTGCCTGATAGGGATCTGGTAACGCAGCGCCACAAAGGAATGTCCCAATTCATGAAGCAGGACGGAGAGGAACAACAAAAGAGCAGCAATGCCACCCATGCCCCAATAGCGTGGAGGCGACAGACCAGGCAACGTCTCTGGCAAATAGCCCGTCGCCAATGACCAGGTCACAAAGAAGAACACCACAAACCAGGAGACATGCACGTGAATCGGGATGCCGAGCGCACGGCCGATTCTCCAATTGGGCAGAGACATGCATTTACCGTAACAGTGGGGGAATTGGAGCGTCAACTCGGCCTCGCCTCCGCACAGGCTGCTGAAAAAGTCGCTCTTCTCACCCGCCCAGCCCAGGCGCGCCGAGACGCGCCTTATCCCATGCGTCGTTCTCGAATCGTTCAGATCCTCAACGGAGACCCGGCCGCCTCACCACTCGGTGGCGCGCACAGACTTGGTGCTCCTTATTCGTCGCACCGTGCGCCCCTGAGGGTACGCCTCCGGTCTTCACTCGCTGCGGCCTTGTTTGGGACAAGGCGCGTCTCGGCGCGCCTGGGCTGGGTGGGTAAGAAGTCTGGCCTTTTTGAGCAGCCTGCGGATTATCGCTCCCTTGCTCAAAAAAACATAGGGCATCGAGATTCTGGCGTGCCACGATCGTTTTTGCGAAGCCTTCAGGATCGGGTATACTAGCCACCATGCGACTGCGCGACTCCTCAGGAATACTGTGCCTGGCCCTCATACTGTTGCTTGTCCCAGCAATGCCTCCCTTTACGCAGGCCCAGGTGATCAAGTCAGGCCCGCCCTCTTGTCCCGGAGTCGCGCTGACGTTCGACCTTTGCCCGGTGCGGAAAGGGGCGGGCTACGACCAGGCACTGATCGACTATTTGATTGAGCAGAAGATCCCCGCCACCTTCTTCATGTCCGGAAATTGGATGACGAGACATGATCAGCAAGTACGGGCTCTTCTCCAGGTCCCGTTCTTTGAAGTCGGTACCCATGGGGAGGTCCATGCCCATCTGCCGCTCCATTCAGCTGACGAGCAGAAACAAGAAATTCTCGGACCAGTTCGTTTGCTCAAAGCCAAGTACGGTCATGACGCGACGTTGTTTCGCCCTCCCTATGGGGAGTTCAATGACGACACCGTCAACGTGACCCGCGCCCTCGGCCTCCAGTTCATTCTCTGGAATGTCGAGTCCGGCGATCCCGACCCGACACTTACGGCAATCCGGATCGAAGACCGACTGAAGCAGTTAGTCCGGAAGGGCAGCGTCATTGTGATGCACGCCAACGGGAAAGGCAGGCATACGCACGAGGTGGTGCAAGACCTCCATCAACATCTCTTGCCGGAGCGAAACCTCACCCCCATGACCATGAGCGATCTCTTAATTTGTAACCAGGCAGCCCCATGACCGACCTGGTCGTTCGGTCCATGACGGCGGAAGATCGGGCAGCCGTTATTGAGTTGCTCGCCGACTCCGACCCGTGGAAACGGCTGGGCTACCAAGCCAGTGACTGGGACATCTATTTCACCCCGCTCCCACAGGGACGTGATAGCTACGTCGTGGACCAGAACGGCAGAGTGGCCGGCATCGCGGTCGTTCGTCAAAAATTCCTGCTCGGCGACTATTTAGAATTGCTTGGAGTGGCGGACTGGGCCAGAGGCAAGGGGCTAGGGGGACAGTTGCTCGCCCACGTCGAAGCGGCTGTCTTCGCGAGAGCGAAGAACCTGTTCGCCTGCGTATCGGATTTCAATGACCAAGGCAGGCACTTTTACAAGAAGCAGGGCTACCAGGAGATCGGCCCCATGCCGAATTTTCTGATCCCGGGCAGTGCTGAAATTCTGCTACGCAAGACCAGCAGCCCGGCAAGGGGGCAGTAGAAAGTAAAAATGTAAAAGGCAAAAGTGGTGATTCCTTGTATCCCGCTTTAGCCTTTTTATTTTTAACTTTTTCCTTAGAAGGAACCTATGCGAGTCAAGAAGCTCCTCCACACCCGCATGCGCGTCAGCGACATGGACCAGACGATCAACTTCTACATCAACGTCCTCGGGTTGGAGGTTCTGGAGCGGAAGGTCTCGCCGCGCGGCTCTCATCTGGCTTTTCTCAAAGTGCCCAACAGCGAGGAGCTGATCGAACTCTGCAGCTTCCCGTCTAGTGGCCCAGTGACGGTGCAGGAAGACCTCATCCACCTGGCCTTCCAAGTCGAGAACCTTGACGACACCATTGAACAACTCGACGCCAAACAGATTCGAATTACGGATGGGCCGACCACAACCTCTTCCGGCAGCCGCTTCATTTTTATTGATGCCCCGGACGGGTATGAAGTTGAACTCATCGAGCGCCCGCCTGGCGTGAGAATCGTCTAGCCAAAAGTCATCGGTCAATGGTCATTGATCAATGGTGAGCCATTAAAAGCTCCCTGCGTTTTCTTTTTCTCGAATGACTATTGACCAGTGACCAGTGACCAAGTAATGTTCCCCCCGTTTCACGCTTCACGAGATACCAGAGGAGACCGATAATGAAGAACGCATTCTTCCGCGGCCATGGCCTCGGCAACGACTACCTCGTGATGCACCCCAAGGAGCTGACCTTCAAGCTGACGCCCTCGAACATCAAATCCGTGTGCGACCGAAATTGGGGCCTGGGCAGCGACGGGATCCTCGCGCTGGTCCCGTCGAAGAAAGCGGACTTCGGCCTGCGCATCTTCAACCCTGACGGCAGCGAGGCGGAAAAATCCGGCAACGGCCTACGCATCTTTGCCCGCTATCTCCACGCGACCGGCAAGACGAAAAAGAAACACTTCATCGTTGAGACCAAAGGCGGGCTGGTGACGATTGATCTGCATGTGGACAGGCATGGGGATGCGAGTTCCGTCACCGTCGAAATGGGCCTGGCTTCGTTCCAACCAGCCGCGCTCCCCTGCACTCTCACGAGCAACGAGCTGATCGAACAGCCCATCGACGCCGCAGGCCAGTCGCTCACCTTCACCGGAGTCAGCGTCGGCAATCCCCACTGTGTCGTCTTTAAACCGGCCGGGCAGTCCTGGTCGCGCGAGGATCTCCTGAAATTGGGACCGGCATTAGAGAACCATTCCCTGTTCCCGAAACGCACGAACGTACAACTCGCCGTGCCGACCGGCCCGAAAGAACTCTTCATCCTGATCTGGGAGCGCGGGGCCGGCGAAACCCAGGCCTCCGGCTCCTCCTCCTGCGCCGCTGCGAGTGCGGCTATCCGGCTCGGGCTAGTGAAAAGTCCTGTCACGGTGAAAATGCCGGGCGGCCAGCTCAACATTGAGGTCGCTGCGGACTTCAGTCTCACCATGAAGGGTCCGGTCGCGGAAGTTGCGCGTGGAAGCCTCAGCCCCTCCTTTGTACGTAGCCTGCGCTGAGCGAGCCATTAGCCGTCAGCGATCAGCCTCAATCCCCCGACCAAGTTGCCCCAGGGTGTCTCGGGCTTTAGAATGGTGCCGTAAAGGCATTCTTCACTTGCTGACCGCTGAAGGCTGACCGCTGATGGCTACTTCTGCAGAATTCCAATCTAAACTCGACCATCTGCCTGACCAGCCGGGAGTCTATCTGTTCAAGGACGAGCAGGGCGATTTGCTCTACGTCGGGAAAGCCGCAGTTCTCTCCAACCGCGTACGGTCCTACTTTCAAAAAGGGACCGACCACTCCCCGAAAACCACCGTCCTGGTCAGCCACATCGCAGACCTTGAAACGATCGTGACCCGTTCAGAACTCGAGGCGCTCATCCTTGAAAGCAATCTGATCAAGCAGCATCGGCCCCGGTTCAACGTGGTCTTGCGTGACGATAAGCAATACCCCTACCTTCGCCTGCCGATCAAAGAAGACTTTCCCCGCCTTTCCATTGTCCGCCGCGTTCAGAAAGACGGCGCGCTCTACTATGGCCCCTACACGCCGGCAGGCGCCTTGCGGGAGACGTTGAAGGTCATCAAGAAAGCCTTCCCTTTGGCCACCTGCACCATCGAGATCGACGGCAAGGCGGAACGAGCCTGTATCGAATTCGAAATTAAACGGTGCATGGCGCCCTGCACCGGCAATCAATCGAAAGAGGACTACCAGCGCATCGTCGCGCAGGTCCGCCAGTTTCTCGAAGGGCGCGACCATGAATTGCTGGACGACTTGCGCACCCAAATGGAAATGGCGGCGGAGCATGAGAAATTTGAGGAGGCGGCGCGCTTGCGCGATCGGCTCTTCAACATCGAACGCACGCTTGAGAAACAGCGCATCACCCAAACGACGACGACCGACCAAGATGTGATCGGCCTGGCGCGGCAAGGCGCGGCGGTCGATCTCCAGATCCTCTTCGTGCGCGGCGGCCTCCTGATCGGACGCAAAGACTTTTTTTGGCCCCATTCAGCCGACGCCGGCGACGAGGAACTCGTTCGATCCGCCATTGAACAGTTCTACAACAAAGACGGTCAACCGCCCAAAGAGCTGCTCATTCCCATCGACCTCGACGACGTCACGGTGATCGAAGAGTGGCTCTCAGGCAAGCGCGGAAACGGCGTTCGCGTCGTGGCGCCAGAGCGGGGCGTGAAACACCAATTACTTCTCCTGGCGGAAGAGAACGCTGGCGCCGCCGTCGCCAATCACCTCCGGGACGAAGAAATCGGACGGCAAGCGGTTGAAGAACTGAAGCGTCTTGTGCGACTGGACATCGCGCCCCGGCGCATCGAAGGATTCGACATTTCGAACACTATGGGCAACCAGTCCGTCGCGTCCATGGTTGTATGGGAAGACGGCCAGATGAAGAAAGCCGACTACCGACGCTTCAAAATCCAAACCGTCACTGGTGCCAACGATTTCGCCAGCATGCAGGAAGTCGTCACGCGCCGTTATGGAGACAGCGAGGATCTAGCACGGCCGGACCTCATCCTCATCGATGGAGGATTAGGCCAGCTCGCCGCAGCTATGGAAGGTTTGAAACAAGTCGGCCATCAGGACCTGGCCATTATTGGATTGGCCAAGGCACGCGGCGAGAAGGACGAGCGGATTTTCCTACCAGGTCGAAAGAATCCCATTGTGCTTCGCGCGAACTCCCCGGCCACCCATCTCGTGCAACGCATTCGCGACGAGGCCCACCGATTTGCGATTACCTTCCATCGCAAGCTCCGCGGCAAAGCCCTTATGGCCTCACAACTGGATGAGGTGATCGGCATCGGCGAGATTAAACGGGCCCGCCTGCTCAAACAATATGGCAGCCTGACGAACATCGCTGCCGCCACGGACAACGAATTGACGGCAGCCGGCCTCGATGCCAAAACCGTCGCGGAGATGCGGAAAGTGCTCGCAAAAACTACTCCCTCGCACAGTTGAACGCGGTCATCTGCGAGGTCTGTCTGGTTCATCTGGTCTATCTGGTTTGTTTCGTTTATTTCGTTGGTCTGGTTTAACCAAATAAACAAGACAAACCAAACAAACCAAATGAACAAGAGAGACGGGCGACTTTTTCAGCATCCTGCTAAAATATGAATTTGACGCTGAAGGTCCCCAAATGGACATAGGCCTGGTATGTCCCATTGACGGTGGGGTTAAGATTCCCGGCAACCGTCCGCGGTTCATAGAACCATTCCTGAAACGCCACATCTAGTCCAATCGCTTTCGGCCAGAGCGCGGATGCTCCTCCGCAAGGCACCATTCCCAGAAACCGGCCCTGGCCTTTGCACAAGAATCCGGCTCCAATGGACAGCGTATTGGAGGGTAAAGAAATCGTTCCCGGGTTGAACGTGGTATCAGGAACGGGATCCTCGGTCCGCGTATACCCCGATCGCAACGCCACATCCCAATGAGGCAACCACGCGGGATTGAGCCATTTGTATTCGGTGCCGATCGCCACGACCCATACTGACTTCCATTGTTGTGGTTGCGGGATGACTCCACCGGACGAGAGATGGATGTCGAGGTCACGATTTGATTTCCACCCGACATATTCCATGTCGAGTTCCAGCTTCCATTCCCGCTCATTCGTACGAACAGGCCAAATTGCGATGGCTCCGGTATAGATCTGCGGAAGCACAAGATTAGCGGAGGCGTCGGCAACCTTTGCCCCATTGACCAGCAACGATCCACTCAATGGCACCACGGCCTGGGTATGATAGACCACCCCGATGGAGGCGAGCGGCTTGCCATCGCTATTTCTCAGTGGTGTATAGAGCAGGCTGACGGTCGCGCCCGCCCCTGTTCCTGTGCCGTTGAGTTCGACGGAAGCCCCAGGTGGGGTGCGCTTCCCGTCGCCCACTTGTTTCTGCTCGACCTGCCCCTCTCCAAGAAAACTCGCAAAGGTGTAGATGTCGGCGCTTACACCCAATGACAGATCGTCGTTTACTTTGAAGGCGATAGTGGGTTTGATATCGATGAGAGGAAGCGTCGCCGAGGTGACGGCGGTATTGAAGGGGCCATCCGTCGGATAACGCGTGTTCGAACCGAATGGCGAAGTAAGACCGATCCCTAGTGTGACGGGCGAGAGAGTTGCTGCACCAAGGGCTCCAAGATTGGCACTCAGATAGAAATGGCTTGGAGGTGGATAGGCGATACTGCCGCCGAAATCACCTCTTGTATCAAGACCTGCTGGGCTCTTGTATTTGATCGACCCTCCCATGAGAGTTGATCCAACAATACTCTGGACGCCATCGACTTGAGTCAATCCGGCTGGATTAAAGTGGATGGCTGAGGCGTCGTCCGCCTGAGCGGCAAAGGCATTCCCCTGACCGGCCGCGGCAGCTCCTTGCGGCTGAAATCGGATCGCTTGGGCAAAAGTATGTGATGGGAGTAAAAAAGCCACCATCATGACCACTGAACACAAGATCCAGCTCATGGTTGTCTAATTCTCCTTGAAGGGCAGAAAAGAAGGGGTGATGGTATCGATAAACAGAGCATCTGGATAGTGCCATTCGGCTTCTTCAAGACAGAAAAATGGGCTATTCCTTCTTTCGAAATATCGGCGTATAATTTCCTTCAAAGATTCAGCTTCCCGTTCCGGTTGGATTTGCTATGGCACGAAATTATAAGAACCCCTTCCCGAGTCAGTTGTTCGAGAGTTTATCAAAACAGGAGTGTCAACATGCGCTGCAAGTTTTCCACTACGCAGCTCAAGCAGAAACATCTGAGGACGTTAGAGACGTACTGACTCAGTTTCAGGAGCTGTTCCCGTTCGATCGTCTACTCGGCGGGTTGGCACGCCTCAGTCCTAGCGGAAAATTCGAGGGCTTCACGAACGTTGTCAATGTGAGCTACCCGGACGAATGGCTCTACCTCTACTGGAAGAACGGGTATGCCGACGTCGATCCCGTGTTCCGGGCAGCCTCACGATCTCCCGGCACCCAGATCTGGAAACAGACCTACCAGCAAGCGACGTCCAAAGAGGAGCTAGACTTTATCGGAACTGCCAGAGGATTTGGTCTGGCTGACGGAATCACCACCAGTTCAGTCGATTTGAAATGCGGCCTCGCCACGTTTTATTCCTTTGCGGGAGGAGAGGACGTGGACGCTGAGCGATACGCTCAACTCGTGGAGTATCTCGGACACCATCTCCATCTTGCCCTTATGAGAACAGCCCGGAAGAATGCTCCTGCGACGGAGAAATGCGTGAAAGAACTGTCCCCACGCGAAGTGACCATCCTGAATTGGATCAAGAACGGCAAAACGAACTGGGAAGTCGGCCAGATTCTTGGGGTAACGGAGAGGACGGTGCGATTCCATCTAGCGAGCATCTTCTCCAAACTCGATGTGACCTCTCGTTCACAGGCAGTCGCCGCAGCCATGGAACACGGACTTCCCACCCTACACGGTCTTCCAAGCGCGATCTAACCCACCCCCGCTAACGGCTTCATTCGCTACGTTGGTAAGGGGAACCGGCTCGGCCAATTCAAAAACGAACGCGCGCCTCACGCTCTTGCCGCAATCTCCATCGTAGCCGGCTCCGTGGCATGCAGCCACTCCAGCATCTCGGGTCGCTCAGACGCTGTAGATGATCGAAACTCGTCGAGATCGAGCAGCGCCCCAACCGAGAGCACATCGGCTGGAGGAAGTGCGACGGGAGCACCGATCGCATGACAGGGCCACCCTATCCGCTGCACCACTCGTAGAAGCCTACTTTCAACAACCAGGTACGTGTATCGAATATTATTCGCGCGAGTCCAGTGATACATGCCCTTGAAAATAGTCCGCATCAGCCTTGCGGAAAGACCCCGGTCGGCAATTGCAGGGTCCACGGCCAAGCGGGTAATTTCCGCAGTATCGAGCTCCTTGCGAACGTGATGTGACCCGACCAGGCATCCGCTGAACTCGCTTTCCAGCATAAATGGGAACGGGGCAGGCGTCATTCGTACCATTCCCAACAGTTGTTGGTTCGAGAAAAGACCGATCGAGGTACTCCATGCATCGTAGACATCAGACTCGAGTTGGTCCTTCCTCTCCGGCACCCACTTGAGCTTCTCGGCAAAGACTCTATGTCGAAGATGGTAGGCCTGCCGTAATTCCCCCTCGCTTTCGAGCACCTTGACCAGAAACTCCCCTTCGCAGAAGTCAATCTGTCTCGCTTCCTGTCTGGCTCCGTCGTTCATGGGCACCTCCAATGGGTTGAGCTACAACTGCGATGTGTGATCGAGCCCTAATGGTTCCAAATTCGAACTCATTCGTCACCTGGCGGATCCGCCAGGTGACGGAATGAGTGGCAGGCGCGTACTAGTAGTGGTCTTTCGACCTGAGGAGTCCGTGCGAGGAAGGACTCCGTTGACGTTCCACGTCACATTCTTAGAAAGGGAGTTCAGACTGATGAAAGATCGGCAAGGGTTCCAGATTCTCGACGGGTTTCGGCAATCTCCTGGCAAGCTAGCGCAACAGCGAGGGTCTCTCGTACAATGGATTCCCTACGATACAACTGGGCTTTTGCCCTGCCTGCTGTGTGGACAGGTCGGAAGCAGCCTCGCCTCTGCCCTCGCGGCATCCGAACGACGATTGAGCGCCCTGCTTCACGATCGCAGCCGCATCGGACGGGAATTGCACGATTCTGTGTTGCACGCGCTCTATGCGATCGGGTTGAGCCTTGAGCAAACCCCTGAATTGCTCCGGGGGGTGCCACAGGCTGGGCCGCGTGCTCGCGATCAGGTGGCCAACCAGCTCCACAAGCTTATCCAAGACATTCGACGCATGATTCTGAGTGTGGAATCCGACCGCGTGGATTCGTTTAGGCTGGTATCCGAGTTACAGGCCCTGGCCCAGACCGTTGAGCGGGTGAGTGAGTTGCGGATTCGTGTGTGGGTCGACCCGGCGGCAGAGGAGATTCTGACCGGCGAAGAAGCACATGAACTCGTCACGATCGCCAGGGAGGCCTTGAGCAATTGCGTCCGTCACGCTCGCGCCACACGAGTCGTGATCGCCCTTCAGAGCATCGGCTCACGAGTACAACTGAGCATTTACGACAACGGATCAGGCTTCGACCTCGAGCACGGACCGGCGAAGGGCATAGGGTTTGCGCATATGGAAGATCGGGTTCGAAAAATCGGTGGCCACTTGAACGTCCAATCCACGGTGGGTCGAGGCACCTGCATCACCGTTGATGTCTACCTCGAACCGATACTCACGACTGTATGAAACACCCACGCACCCATCTTGTCATGGCCTCATCGTCTCACGCTTCCAGTCGAGGCGTGAGCAAGCACAACAGGGCCGAGACAATACGTTCTTCGAAGCCGGCCACCCACCCAGGGGAGCCGATTGACCCTTGCTATCGCGCTCTACTGGAGACCTCCAGCAGCGCGATCCTGCTTCTCTCGCCCGAATCCATCATTCTGGGATGGAATCGAGTGGCCGAAACAGTCTCTGGCTGGATAGCCGACGAAGCGCTGGGTCGCAGCTATGTGGAACTGTGTCTTCCGATGAAGGCGCGTGAGTCGTTTCTCGCCGAGCTCGCGCGAGTCACCGAGGGGAGCGACGTGAGGGGAAGTGAGATTCCTCTCCTGGTACGCACGGGCTCACAGACAATGCTCTCCTGGAATATCTCGCGGGTGCTGGGGACTCATGGGGGGCTGATCGGCCTCATGGCCATCGGTACTGCCGTCGTCCCGGATACCCAGGTGGAAAAGGAACTCCGGCTGGCCCATGCCCGATTACGCAGCGAGGCTCGTCGGGCACAGAGAGCTGCAGAAGAGGAACGGCGTAGAATTGCGCGGGAGTTGCACGACGAGTTCGGACAGGCCCTGACTGGATTGAAATTCGATCTGGCGTGGTGTGGCATGACACTCACGCAATCTCCTGCTCCAACCGGCGGCGGGGATCTGCTGAACAAAGTCCAGGCCATGTCGGGATCGGTCGATGCGCTCTTGGAGTCCGTTCGCGCGACAGCGGCATCCCTGCGCCCCGCGATGCTGGACGATCTCGGATTGGTCCCGGCGTTGGAATGCCTCGCCACGACGTTCCAGCATCGCACGGGTGCGCGTTGCGCGATCGACGTGGCTCCGGAGCTGTCATCCATCGCGCTGCCCTCCGAAGTGTCTGCCGCGTTGTTTCGAATCGCGCAGGAATTGCTGACGAATGTGATGCGTCATGCCGCCGCCTCGCAGGTGCACATGCGGCTGTACCAGGATGGCGCCAGGGTGACGTTAGAAGTGACTGACAACGGGAAGGGCATCACCCGCGAGAGCATGACCACGCCTCATTCCTTCGGGCTTCGTGGAATGCAGGAACGGGCCTCCCTCCTGGGCGGCCACTTTCATATCGCAGGAACCTCCGGGGTCGGAACCAGGGCCTGCGCCTCCGTGCCGGTTGCAGAGTGCTTCGCCCCATGAGTGGGGCACAGCTGGTGAAAATTCTCGTCATCGACGATCACGAGGTCGTGCGCCGGGGCGTGAAACAAATCCTTGAGGAGAACTTCCTCCTGGTCGAAGTCGGTGAGGCCGACAGCGGGCAAAAAGGGATTGCTGCGGTGCAGCGGGAGCCTTGGGATCTGGCCATCGTGGATATCAGCCTTCCTGATCAGAGTGGGTTGGAGCTGCTGTGCGAGTTACACAGCACAGCGCCCCGACTCCCTCTGATGGTCCTGAGCCTGCACCCCGAGGAGCAATACGCCGTTCGTGCCTTCCGTGCCGGGGCTATGGCCTATCTCACCAAACAGACCGCGCCAGAAGAACTGGCCCGGGCAGTCAAGCAAGTCCTGACCGGCCGGAGGTATGTCACCGCCTCCCTCGGGGAGCACATGGCCGGCAGCCTGAGCAAGAATCCCGCCGGTCACGACCATCACACATTGTCTGAGCGAGAATCAGAAGTCCTTGCATTGTTAGCCCAGGGCCAGTCCGTCAAGAAGATCGCACAGTCCCTCACTCTCAGCATCAAGACCGTCAGTACCTATCGAGCCCGCCTTCTCGACAAACTGCAACTGACGACCACCGCCGAACTAATCCGCTATGCCCTCGATCATCATTTGGTTGAATAGCCACAGTACCCGTCACTGCCATGATTGGGTCAGGGCTCCCTTCCCATCCTGCCAGTGAGGCGTCCAGGCGAGGGCGACGAGTTTCACGGCGATGTTGGCTTTGGTGGGTTTGAGAGAGACGGTTTCGAGTATCTCGTTGAGGGGATCGGTCGCGGCAGCGAGGGCATCGGTCTCCGTCTTAAACCGGGATTCGAGGTCGGCCAATTGTTGCTGCAACGCCGAGACATTCTCTTCGGCTTGCCCGACGTCCTTCGATTCCTTGATCGCACGTCCGGCTCCGCGAATCGCCGTTGTCGCCCGGCCGATGTTTGTCGCGCTGATCGTCTTCCGTCCAAGAAATGCGCCAAGGATCGAGGCGCCGACCGAAATCGCCGCCTGTATTTGACTCGAGCGAGACTCCGCTTTCTGGCGTTCGACCATTTGTCCCGCACGCCTGATCCGATCTTGCAAGACGGCAATCTTCGGTGCGTACTTTTGACGCAGGCTGTCCGATTGTTTGTCCCTGGCTTCACGGCCGGATTGTTGTAACCGCACACGGAAATCCCGCTCGGATTCGCCTGGCCTGGAGACTTCTTTCGTGCTGGGGCTCTTGAAGAGATCGACTTTCTGATTTCGGAACAACCAACCGGACAAGTTCTTATTCCAAGTCTCATAGTTTTTCGCTTTGCTCGCCGCACTGGGAACAGACCAGAATTGCGCACCATCTGAGGGCGCTGACTCCAGATCAGCGACGGCCAAGCCTGCTTCCATGGCATGATCCCAGTCCACCGCCACCGCACCATCCGAGATCGGCGCAAGCACGGTCACATCTTGCGTCACATCGACGCCGGCCTTGCTGTCTGATACGCGCACCTGGGAAGCCCCGAGCAACATCGGCTGGTAGATCAAAGCGCTGCCGCTTGGTCGGCTTCCTCGGACAGGGATAAAATGCTGCGGCACATCAGGGGGGAGCATGGGACGTGAAACGTGAGGCGTGAAAGGTGAAACGTGGGTCATGGTTTCCAAAGATTCAGGCTGCGCGCTCTCACTCTTACCTTTTACGTCTAACGTTTCACGTTTCACCGGGTCCATGAGCGTTTTGATCTGCGTCCGCGTCAGTGGACCACGAAGGTAGGACAGCGTCCACCTTGTCTGAAAAACCTCCGGTGCATCTTCGTGGACATTGTTCATAAGGAAAACACGATTGCCGAGGCCGGCGAGAAGCTGTTCCATCCCCTGTTTATCGAACTTCTTTCCGCTACTCGCGGCGGCACCCTCTAATCCTTCCAAGACGCGCGCCTTGTCTCGTTCGGTTTGCAGCCGGCCGATAAACCAGGTGCCGGTATTCGCCAAGCCCTTGTAGTCCAAATCGACGGGGTTTTGCGTCGCCAACACCACGCCCAGACCGAACGCGCGGGCCTGCTTCAGCAACGTGAGCAAGGGTTGCTTTGATGGTGGATTGGCCACCGGCGGGAAATAGCCGAAGATTTCGTCCATATAGAGGATGGCGCGGAGGCTGGTCGTACCGGACTGCGCCCGAACCCAGCCAAGCGTTTGACTCAGCAGCAAGGTGACAAAAAACATGCGCTCCGCATCGTTGAGATGCGCGATCGAGAAAATGGCGAGCCGCGGCTTGCCCCCTGGCGAATGGAGCATCTGGCCGACATCGAGCGCTTCGCCTTCCAACCAGGCAGAAAATCCCGGCGCAGCTAATAAGTTATTTAACTGCATGGCGAGGGCAAAGCGTTCCTTCGAGGGATAGAACGAATCCAGATCCAACACGCCGATCTTGGCAACTGGCGGCGTCTGGATCTGCTGGATCAATGTGGCCAGATCCAGATCCTGTCCGGCCTTCCATGTGTGGTCGAGAACTGTCGACAAGAGAATGTGTTCGCGACTCTTGATGGGATCGGCCTCGACGCCGACGAGGCCAAGCAGACTCGTCACCGTCGTGCTGATCCGCTCGCGCAGCATCTCGGGATCGTCCAGAATCTCCTTCGACGGCGCCGCAAAGGACTTGAGGATGGAGACGGGAATGCCTGCGTTGCTGCCAGGCGTATAGACGGCTACATCGGCGGCATCACGTAGCTTCTGAATCCGCTCGCCGCTCTGACCCCAATCCCCCAAGCCCTTCTTCCACATCTCGGCTTGCTGGGTCGCATAGTCTGCCGGCGAGAGTCCCTTCTTGCGGGCATCGTCCTCATTGATCCATGGTGCGAAGTCTTCTCCCCGCAGTTGCGGAAAGTTCAGCATCAGATTGGCAAGATCCCCCTTGGGATCGATGATCAACGCAGGGATGCCGTCGATGGCCGCTTCTTCGAGGAGTCCGATACAGAGGCCCGTCTTCCCGCTGCCGGTCATGCCGACACAGACAGCATGGGTGACCAGATCCTTCGAGTCATATAACAGCCAGCCCGGCTTCGCTTGCTTCGTCGCGAGATCGTACGGCCGCCCCAGATAGAAGACGCCGAGCTTTTCAAAATCTCCCGCAGAACCGGCACCAATTGATGCAGTTGCGGTCTTTGCCGGTTCCTTCGCCTTAGCTGACTCTTTTTTCTTCGTAGCCATGGATTACCACTCCTTAAAGATGAGAGACACAACTCGCGCTAGGGTAATCACTTCCTGGACTGTTTTCAATTGAGCACCGGTGAATGTGCGGCTGAGGGCCATGAGCACCGTCAGCCGATCACACCCTTTCCCTCTCCGAAGGGGTGGAAGGGCGGATCTTTCGGGAGTCGCCATAGCGGGCATGGGAAGATAACAGCCAAGAGAGTGCCGCTGTGCGACGGCATGCGACTCTTGGTCGCGCTTCAGAGTCGCACGCGGCCAACTGTAAAGAGCCAGGTGCATACTTTATCCATCGCATCATGGCGACTCCCGAAAGATCCGCCCTTCCACCCCTCTCACACCCCTGCTTCTTTCAAGACCTGTCCTGTATACGATCGCTTCGATTTTGCGATTTCTTTGGGAGGTCCTTCGGCCACGATCTCACCACCACGATCGCCACCCTCCGGGCCGAGGTCAATGACCCAATCCGCATTCTTGATTACATCGAGGTTGTGTTCGATCACCACCACGGTGTTGCCGGCTTCGACGAGCCGATCGAGCACGTCTAGCAACCGCTGTACATCGGCGAAATGAAGCCCGGTCGTCGGCTCATCCAAGATGTACATCGTGCGTCCGGTCGGACGTTTCGACAGTTCGCGCGAGAGTTTGACTCGTTGCGCCTCGCCCCCGGACAGCGTCGTGGCAGACTGGCCAAGTTTCACGTAGTGCAACCCGACATCATGCAAGGTGTCGAGCTTCCGCTTGATGAAGGGGATATGCTCGAAGAACTCCACGGCATCGTCCACCGTCATATTCAACACGTCGGCAATGCTCTTCCCCTTATGGTGGATCTCCATCGTCTCGCGGTTGTACCGTTGGCCCTTGCAGATCTCACAGGTCACGTAGACATCCGGCAGGAAATGCATCTCGATCTTGATCAATCCATCACCCTGGCAGGCCTCACAGCGACCGCCCTTCACATTGAAACTGTAGCGGCCGGGCTTGTACCCCCGCACGCGGGACTCGGGCAGATTGGAGTAGAGATCCCGGATGAAACTGAACAGACCGGTATAGGTTGCCGGATTCGAGCGCGGAGTCCGGCCGATCGGGGACTGGTCGATGTCGATCACTTTATCCAGCGCGTCGGCACCGAGAAGTTCCTTGCAGCCATCGAGAGGGGACTGGCTCCGCCGGGATTGGGACGGACGCCGCACAGAAGGGCGCCCGTCCCCGGCGGTGCCTGATGGCTGATGGCTGCTTCCCAAGCAACTGAGTGAGCGAGTGGAACAGCACTTCAAGAACCAGCGTACTCTTTCCTGACCCCGACACGCCGGTCACACAGGTGAGCAGACCGAGCGGAATCTTGGCGGTCATCCCCTTGAGATTGTGTTTCGTGGCCCCCACGATGGACAATAGCCCCTTGGCCTTGCGCTGGCGGCGAGGAAGAGTGACCATTTGCGTGCCGCGGAGATACTGGCCCGTCAGCGAGTCAGGATTCCCCATGACGTCGTTCGGCGTGCCTTGGGCAATAACCCGCCCCCCCTGCGTTCCGGCACCAGGCCCCATATCCAGTAGATGGTCCGCCGCCATCATGGTTTCTGCATCGTGCTCGACCACCACCACCGTGTTGCCCAGGTCGCGCAGGCGAAGCAAGGTCTGGAGCAAGCGCCGATTATCCCGCTGATGGAGACCGATCGACGGCTCGTCGAGGATATAGAGGACGCCGACGAGGCCGGAACCGATTTGTGTGGCGAGCCTGATGCGCTGGCCTTCCCCACCGGACAAGGTGGCGGCCGCCCGATCCAACGTCAGATAGTCCAGACCGACGTTGACCAGGAACCCGAGCCGCTCGCGAATTTCTTTCAAGATGCGATGGGCAATCACCAGTTCGCGCTCGGTGAATTTCAACGAGCTGAAGAAGTCGGCAGCGGCTCGCACGGAGAGATGCGTCACCTCCGCGATCGACTGTGTGGCCACCTTGACGGACAGGCTTTCAGGCCGCAGTCTCGCGCCCTTGCAGACCTCGCAGGGTTCCAGCAACGTGAAGTCTTCATCGTCTGGACAGCCGGGTGCCATGGCGTAGCCGATGCCGTCGCAGGCCGGACAGGCTCCATGCGGACTATTGAACGAAAAGACGCGCGGCGTGATTTCCGGATAACTGACGCCGCATCGGATGCAGGCGAGCTTCTCGCTAAAGAGTGACACTTTCCCATTGTCCGTCAGCACCGCGACAAGCCCACCGGCGAGTTTCAGCGAAGTTTCTACCGAATCGGCCAACCGCCGCGTCATCGCCTCGCCCGGCTTCATCACCAGCCGATCGACCACGATTTCGATCGTGTGTTTCTTCTGTTTATCGAGCGTGATGTCCTGGCCCAACTCAACCAGCTGACCATCGACCCTGGCCCTGACGTAGCCGGCCCGGCGCATGTCGAGTAGTTCTTTTCGATACTCTCCCTTCCTGCCGCGAACGATCGGGGCCAATATCTGAAACCTGCTCCCCTCCGGCAGCAAGCCAATGGCATCGACCATCTGCTGCACGGTCTGCGCCGTGATTTCCTTGCCGCACCGAAAGCAGGAGGGGCGTCCGACCCGGGCAAAGAGGAGACGGAGATAGTCATAAATCTCCGTCACGGTTCCGACCGTGGACCGGGGATTGTGGCTGGTGCTCTTTTGCTCGATGGAAATGGCGGGCGAGAGCCCTTCGATCGAATCGACGTCGGGCTTGCCCATCTGTTCGAGGAACTGACGGGCATAGGCCGAGAGCGACTCGACGTACCGTCGTTGCC
>Ga0315286_10002059_pt1 | contig 18582 bp, 19 predicted proteins | sample YL17G10_0_MG_FD_205038 | JGI IMG/M metagenome (GOLD analysis project Ga0315286, IMG submission 205038) | Sediment microbial communities from Yellowstone Lake, YNP, Wyoming, USA - YL17G10_0 | ecosystem: Environmental > Aquatic > Freshwater > Lake > Sediment | place: USA: Wyoming | collected... | reverse complement strand
GAGAAGGTGCTGGTGGTGCTAACTGTAAACGGTGAGCAGTATCACGTGTGGGTGGCTCCCAACGACCTGTTGCTCAACGTGTTGCGGGAGAAGTTGGAACTCACCGGCCCCAAATACGGCTGCGGCATCGGAGAGTGTGGTGCGTGTACCGTGCTTATCAACGGTCGGCCGGCGTTGGCCTGCCTGACGCTGGCGGTGGCGGCCAATGGAGCGGAGGTGATGACGGTGGAGGGTTTGCAGTCCGCTGACGGGAAGCTGCACCCACTTCAGGAAGCCTTCCTGGACCACCAGGCTTTCCAGTGCGGCTACTGTACGCCGGGCATGCTGATGATGTCCAAAGCGCTGCTCGATGATATTCCCACGCCGGATGAGGATGACGTGCGCCAATACCTGCGTGGGAATCGCTGCCGCTGCACCGGTTTTCTCAGCATTGTCCGCGCCGTGCTGAGTTGCGCGGAGCAACCGCCTGTATCCTTTCCTGAGAGTTGACGGGAGGAAGAAATGCTACCAGTGTACGGATCGCTAGTGCCATCGACGCTTGACGAGGCACTCGAGCTGCTGGCTGGGCGCGGGGAGGTGCTACCCATCGCCGGTGGTACCAACATAGTCGTCGCCATGCGCGCGGGGCAACACCGTGGACAAACGTTGATGGACGTGACCCATCTGGATGACTTGCGCGGAATCCGGCTGGAAGGAGGATATGTGGTGATTGGCGGCGGCACGACTGTAGCGGAACTGCGTGACTCACCGCTAATCGCCAAGCATGCAAGGGCGCTGCATCAAGCTACGAAGGTCTTTGCCAACCCGCTGGTACGCAACAGGGCCACCGTGGCGGGGAACATTGTGGACGCTTCCCCGGGAGCTGATACCGCTCCGCCTCTAATGGTGTTGGGTGCAGAGGTGCGTCTGATCAGCGCAAATGGGAGCCGCCAACTTCCACTGGAGCAGTTCATGGTGGGGGTGAACCAGACCCTGCGCCAGCCCGATGAACTGGTTGTTGCCATCCGTTGGCCGATCCCTCTGGCGCACAGCGCGAGTGCTTACCACAAACTAGCTCTGCGCAAAGGAACCGCCTGTTCGGTCGTGAGCGTGGCTGTGATGGTAGCAGGTGACGGGAATGGCCGGATCTCCCAGGCCCGGATCGCGTTGGGAGCAGTCGCCGTCAAGCCCATCCGTGCGTACGCAGCCGAGGAGGCATTGGCAGGCCAGGTTCTCACTGGGGGAGCCATGGAGGAAGCCGCCCGACTGGCAGCCCAGGTAGCGCGTCCCATCGACGATGTGCGCAGCACGGCTGCCTATCGCAGCCGGATGGTTGGTGTCTTGACCCGTCGCTTGCTGACCGAAGCGGCGGCAGAGTTGGGATAGGGGTGGAATGATGAAACCACAATTGGTCACGCTTAAGGTGAACAGCCGGACACACCACGTTGCCCTCGAACCGCACGTAACGCTGCTCCGTGCTCTGCGCGATCTGGGTTACACCGATGTAAAGAATGGCTGCGAAAAAGGCGACTGCGGGGCCTGCGCTGTCCTCCTCAATGGAGCGGCGGTGAATAGCTGTCTGGTGCTGGCCTGGCAGGTAGACGGCGCCGAAATAGTCACCAACGCTGGCTTGGGGACGATCGACAACCCCCACCCACTGCAGGAAGCCTTTGCCGACCACGGCGCCGTACAGTGCGGCTACTGCACGCCGGGTATGATCATCTCCGCCAAGGCCCTACTGGAGCGCAACCCCGACCCCGGCGAAGACGAAATCCGCGAGTCGCTTTCTGGCAACCTGTGTCGCTGCACCGGCTACGGGCAGATCTTTGAGGCGGTCAAGATTGCGGCCGCCAAGATGCGCGCCGAGCGAGGTGGATGATGAAAAAGCGATATGCAGCCAAACCGCTCCCACCCGTGGATCTGCCGGAACTGAGCCAGGTGGGCAAGCCATTGCGCCGGGTGGACGCGCTGGGCAAAGCAGTGGGCCACACCACGTATGCCGGTGACTACACCATGCCCAACATGCTCCATGCCAAGGTCTTCCGCAGCACAGAACCGCACGCCCGGATCAAGCGGCTGGACGTGAGCCAGGCCATTGCCCTGCCGGGTGTGGCCTGCGTGCTCACTGCAGCCGATCTTGAGGACGCCGGCAAGCTCACCACCGACATGCCGGGCCAGACCGGGCAGAAACTCCGGGCTGGCTCGGATGCACAGGTACTGGCCGCTGAGATCGTCCGTTTCGTGGGCGAACCCATCGCTTTGGTGGCGGCAGAGACGGTGGACGTCGCCCAACACGCGCTGGAACTGATGGCTATTGAGTATGAGCCGCTGCCCGGTGTGTTCGACCCCATCGAAGCCATGAAGCCCGGCGCGCCGGTCGTGTACCAACCGGACAACGTTGTCGCCAAGTGGAAAGTCCGCCGGGGGGACGTGGACAGGGGCATGGCGGCGGCCGACCTGATTGTGGAGAACACCTTTCGTGTCACCTTCCAAGACCATGCTTACTTGGAGCCGGAAGCGGGCCTGGCCTGGGTGGACGGGCAGGGTGTGATCAATATCCGCGTGTGCACCCAGGTGGTGGAGCACTTTCGAAGCATTGCCCGCGCCTTGGGGGTCCCACAAAACAAGATCCGCGTGCGCGGGGCCATGCTCGGCGGCGGTTTTGGTGGCAAAGAGGACATCACTGTGGAGATCTTTTTGGCGCTGCTCGCTCAACGGACCGGCCGGCCCGTCCGGCTGGCCTACAGCCGCGAAGAGTCGCTTGCCGCCCATTCCAAGCGCCATCCCTTTGTCATTACCCACCGGACGGGCGTGCAGCGCAACGGTCGGATCACTGCCGCCGAGATCAAGCTGGTCTCGGATTCCGGTGCCTACCCTTACCTGAGCCCCTACGTGCTGCTGTACGCCACGGCATTGGCCACCGGCCCGTACCGGATTCCCGACCTCAAGATCGATGGCTATTCAGCCGCTACGAACCAGACGTTTACCAGCGCCTTCCGCGGCTTTGGCGGTCCGCAGGCTTGCTTTGCGTACGAACAGCAGATGGACGTCATCGCCGAGGCACTTGACATGGACCCGGTGGAATTGCGCAGAATTAACTACCTTCACACGGGGGACCCGACGGCGACCGGGCAGATTATCGACAGCGCGGCCTGGCTGGAAGAGACGGCGACCCGGGCACTGGCCGCGCTGGGTGAAAGGACGCCTGAAAACGGCTCAGTGAAGATTGGCTGGGGTTTTGCCTCTTATCTCCAGCCTTACGGCCGCATCTCCTGGCTGCACGACACCAGCCGCGCCTGGGTGGGCCTGGAACTGGATGGCACGGCGGTGATCCGCTGTGGTGTGCCAGATCTGGGCGCTGGCCAGATCAGCAGCCTGGCACAGATCACGGCCGAAATCTTGGGTGTGTCGCTCCACGATGTCACCGCTTACAGCACCGACTCGGCGGTGACGCCGCTGGCAGGCACCTCTACGGCCACTCGGCAGCTCTACATGTCGGGCAGCGCGGTGAGCATGGCGGCCAACGCGGTACGCCAGGTCCTGCTGGAACGAGCACAGCGGCACTTTGAGGAGGAACTGGACAATCTCGATTTAGCTGATGCCCGCGTGTTTGTCAGGAGCGACCCGGAGCAGTTCATGCCGCTCCGAGAACTGGTGGCGATGTGTGCGGCTGAAGGGTTGCCGCTGTCCAACCTGGCTCAGTTCAACGCGCCTTTCAGCGACCCACCAGACCCGGAGACCGGGCAGGGACGGATCTGGCCCGACTTTACCTTTGGTGCACACGCGGTGGAAGTCGCAGTGGATATGGAGACGGGCCAGGTAGACATCCTCAAGAGCGTTGGCTGCCACGACGTAGGCCGGGCCATCAATCCGGCCGCGTGTGAGGGCCAGATCATCGGCGGCGCACACCAAGGTCTGGGCTACGCTCTGATGGAGGAATTCAAGCTGCAGTACGGTAGGATCATTACCCCCTCTCTGGCGGAATACCTCATCCCCACCTCGGCGGATTTTGTACCGACCAAGGCGATCATGCTCGAATCGGGCTCCGGAGTGGGACCGTTTGGCTCCAAAGGCATTGGCGAACCGTCGCTAACCCCGATCGCGGCAGCGGTAGCGAACGCTGTCGCCGACGCCATCGGCGTCCGCATTCGCGATCTGCCCCTGACACCCGAGCGGGTGCTGGAGGCGGTCGACCGCGCAAAGGCCAGCCAAGCGCAGACCAGGTCTCAGGAGAGATCGCCTACGGACGGCTGCATGCAGGAGGTTTGAGGAGAGCGGGCAATGGGGACACGATTTGACCTTCTGTTCGTCGGTGGGACGGTGGTGACCGGCAAAGAGATTCAGCGGGCTGACGTGGGCGTCAAAGGGGAGAAGCTCGTCGCCATCGAGCAGGATCTGCCGCGAGAGACGGCCAGAGAGATCATCGACGTCAGCGGCAAGCTCGTCTTCCCGGGAGTGATCGATGTGCATGTTCACCCGGTCTACCTCGACAACGTGGAGGACTGCTCTGTCCTGGCAGCCTATGCCGGGACCACCACTGTGATCCACTTTGCCTACGCCCATACCGGGGACAGCCTACTGCACAAAGTCGAGGAGATGATGGCGGATGCGTTGGCCCACTCCCGGCTGGACTTTGGCCTGCATGGCGGAGTGTTCGAGGCTCCCCGGCAAGTGCCGGAGATCCCCAAAGTGATGGAGCTGGGCGTGCGCACCTTCAAGTTCTTCCTCACCTATCTCAAGCAGGGGTGGTACACGGATGACTACCAGCTAATAAAAGCGATGGACATGCTGGCAGAGCGGGGCGGTATGGCGATGGTCCATGCGGAGAACGGTGGCGCGATAGACTATCTGGAAGACAAATACCTGAAAGGCCCCCATGCATCGGCCAGGTATTTCAACAAATCCCGCCCCGCTGCTCTGGAAGAGGAGGCTGTCTTTCGCTCGATCCGCTTGGCTGAGGTTGTGAACTGTCCGCTGTACATCGCCCACGTTACCTCGGCAAGGGCAGTGGATCTCATCCGCAGGGAACAGGCTGCTGGCCACAGAATACATGCTGAAACCTGCCCCCAATACCTAACCCTCACACAGGAGATCATCGAGGAGCGAGGGGCACTGGCCAAGGTCGGCCCACCGATCCGAACAGCTGCTGATCGCGACGCACTGTGGGTCGGACTTGGGGATGGCACATTACAGGTGGTCTCTTCGGATCATGCAGCCAAGGCCAAGGATCTGAACGGAGGTTTTCTAGAGCAGGGCTTTGGCTCGCCGCAGATGGAGACGCTTCTACCGGTGGTCTATAACGCAGGGGTGAATCAGGGTCGAATCAGCCTCGTCCGGCTGGTACAGGTGCTGTGCGAAAACCCGGCCCGCATCTTTGGTCTCTATCCGCGCAAGGGCACCCTCACAGTCGGCTCTGATGCTGACCTGGTGGTCATTGACCCCAACCGCGAGTTCACCATCCGCGCTGAGAACCAACACTCGAAGGTTGGATACACATTGTATGAAGGGCAAACGGTCTTGGGGTGGCCGGAGATGTCCTTCCAACGGGGGCGCCGTCTGCTCTGGCAGGGGCAGGTGGTGGCAGAGCCCGGCAAGGTTCAGTTCCTGCCAACCCGCCCGTCCTCGGTCGAACCGCTGACTTTTTAGTACTACGACCTGCCCTATGAACTGCGCATTTCGGCAAACCGTGCGGCAACTGCCTCAACGCTGTCAGAGGAGCAGAGGCTCGTGAATCCAGAGAATTCGACCCATACGCACCGAGTTTGAGACATTCCATGCCCGTTTTGCCCAGTGCTTTGTCCGGAGCGGACCGCGAGAAGCGGCTTGGCAGCACCTGCGCGGGCCTGTGCTGGCCGAAAACTCTCGTCCGCTTGTGAACTGTAACCAAGAACTCGGTTCTGTGGTAGAATCCTAGCCTGCCAACCCAGTCACAAGAGGCAGGCGATGAACAGAAACTTCCCACGCTTTTCTTTCGTGCGACAAAACATAGATTCTCTCTGCCAAGCGCCAAACAGCGTCTTCGCCACTGGACAAACTGACAACCATGCATTTGTCCTGAATGCGGCCATGGACGTGACACGCAGCAAGCCGGAACTGATGCTGGAGGATGCACTCTTGCGCCAACAGCTCATCGTGCTGAAGCGACAGGGGAAGCGACCGGCACTCACCGGGCGTGATCGTGTGCTCTTCGTACTGTTGGCCAGCAAGCTGCGAACCTGGATGCAGGCACTGGTGATCGTGCAGCCTGATACTGCGCTGCGCTGGCACCGTGAGCTGTTCCGTTGGGTATAGAGACGCGGTCGAGGCTACAGCGAAAACGCGGGAGACCACCTTTGACCGATGAAGTCGTGGCGTTGATCAAGCGCATAGCCAAGGAGAACCGAACCTGGGGAGCGGAGCGGATTGGGGGAGACCTGCTGAAGCTGGGAATGGGGGTGAGCAAGAGCACGATCCAGAAGCACATGAAGGAGGTACGCCCCCAGAAGCGCTTCGAGTAATGCTGGGGGAAATGCAGGAACCCCTCAGTGGCACCGCCACCAAAGCCAAGCAGGCGTTGCTGAAAAAGCTTGTAGCATGGGCGGAGCTGGGCAAAGAGCGAGGGGAGGTTGCCTATGCCTCTCCTCGGCGCGATGCGGGCCTATGTACAATACCCCCGGGGGGGGGGTACAGTGTAAAGAACCGCACAATCGACTACGGTTAGGACGACGAGTAGCCCGAGCGAACCGACCTCACGGTCCAATACGGCCCCACTATTTGCGTTTCCGCCAGAGAATGATAATATGTCCGTAGCTTGTTTGCGCCTGCGCAAATAGCAGCACAGCGATTGGAGGCGTTGCCCATGAAGCCTGAGCTTTTCCGTGACAGTCCATCCGGCCGCGTGGTGCGCGCCCCAGCGGGGTACTGGAGCTTTGTGCCCAACGCACTTCGTCCTGCTTTCCCGTGGACACCGACCCTCGTGGCTGCCCTCTCGGAAGCTGATCGGGCGTCGGGCGAATTGGCAGGTCTTAGCCGAGCTCTGCCCAACCCGCACCTGCTCATCCGGCCCTTCGTACGCCGTGAGGCGGTACTTTCCTCACGGATTGAGGGTACACAGGCATCGCTCTCGGAGTTGTATGCCTACGAGGCAGTCCAACTGGCGCTGTTTGGGCCAACGCCCGATGTGCGCGAGGTGTACAACTATGTGCGAGCGCTGGAGTATGGCCTGGAGCGGTTGCGAGACTTGCCCTTGAGCCTGAGACTTATCCGCGAGATCCACGCTAAGCTGATGGAGGGGGTACGCGGCGAACGCCAGACCCCTGGCGAGTTTCGGCGCAGCCAGAACTGGATCGGACCGGCTGGCTCCACGCTAGCAGACGCGCCGTTCGTTCCACCGCCCGTCCCAGAGATGCTGGACGCGCTGGACTCTCTGGAGCACTTCTTGCACGCGCCTTCGATGTTGCCCCGGCTGGTGTCCCTGGGGTTGATCCACTACCAGTTCGAGGCGATTCACCCGTTCCTGGACGGCAACGGCCGGATCGGGCGGCTGCTCATCACGCTGCTGCTGTGCGCGTGGGATCTGCTACCGCACCCGCTGCTGTACTTAAGCGCGTACTTTGAGGCCCAACGACAGACCTATTACGACCTGTTGCTGGCGGTCAGCCAGCGGGGCCAGTGGGAAGAGTGGTTGCTTTTCTTCCTCCACGGTGTGGCTCTCCAGTCGCGGGATGCCATAGTCAGGGTTGGCCGGTTGCAGAGCCTGCGCGAGCGATATCGGGAGCATCTGCAGGCGACGAGGGCAGCAGCGCGCCTGTTGCAGGCGGTGGATCTGCTGTTTGCCCAGCCGGTTTTGACCGTGCGGCAGGTAGAGGCCGCCCTAAGTGTGAACTTTACCACGGCCCAGCGCTATGTGGGCCAGCTGGCAGATCTCGGTCTCCTCCACGAGATCACCGGCCAGGCGCGCAACCGAGTCTACCGAGCCGAGGAGATCCTTCAGGCGATCGAGGAGCCACTGGAGGTGTGGCACTCATGAAGGATCCTGACGAGGAGTCCTTCGTGAGCGTCGTAAGGGCGGCCCCGAAGGCGGGGGTATTGACCAGAGGCAGGATGATCAAAAGGGGCTCTGTCCGTCCTTTTCAGGACCTTGCTGTCGTGGTTATTGACCTGAAAAGTGATTTACGGATTGACAGACTGCAGTGAGCCCGGTATACTCGACCACAGTGGGCTGAGCTCTCTGGTTCGGCCGTAGTTTAAGGTCCAACAAAGAAGAGGGGAACACCCTGTGTTGGTGTTCCCCATGCGGACCTATGTCCAGTACCCCCGGGGGAATACGAACGACAGGACCGCACAGTACCCTGCCGTTCAGGCTGTGATGCTAGGGGAGTTCACATCTGGCGGCCGCGGGCCGATATCGCGACCCGGTGGTTGTCGTCTCACTCCAACCTACGAATGCGGAAAGACTTTGGCGTGAGCACGGCGAATGCACCTGGCAGCTCTCCGCTATGCTGATTGACTGCAGAAGCAACGGCCTCCGCCTTTCGTGCTGGCGATAGGCCCGCTAGCCGAACAAGCAAGATGCCGGACGTGAGCCGACGTTGACGGAACACCAACTCTCCAAAGTCTTTGTCGGCCGTCAAAAGCACGTCTGCCCTCTCATTTGCCAGATCAAGCACTATATCATCCGGAATCCCTGGCTCCATTTCGGCCACATACCGCACTGCATGACCGTCCCGGCGCAGGTGGTCCACAATTTGGCGATCTACGCTCTCGTCGACGAAAACGTTCACGCAACGGCCTCGGCAACCGGATAAATCACGTCGGCGCGCAAAGCCTCCTTGGCAAATGCCAGGGCCGCCTGGATGGCTTCACGAGTGAGTCGCGGATGCGCGTCCAGAATCTGTTCGATCGTTTCGCCAGCAGCCAGCTTCTCTAGGATTAGCTCGACGGTGATGCGCGTCCCGGCGATGACCGCTTTGCCCATCATCACGTTCGGATCCGATACGACCCACTGTTCTCGCATGTCTACTTCTCCCTCGGAACGTTGGGCTTAGTCTACCACGCTCCACCTTGAACGTCAAGTCTCGATGCGTGAAACCAGCAATTCTCAATATGGTTGCGGTGCGCCCCCTGTCGCTCCCGCCGGATTGCCAAATCCGGCGGTCGGGGCCTGGATTTGCGACTGTAGGGAGTCCAGGCCGAGCAAACGGACAGCCGAGGTCCGATGGTCATCCAAATTGAGAATTGCTGGTGTGAAACCTGGTGCGCGTCTCGTTGGCTTTGGCTTGGCCTGCAACAAGTTGAGTGACACGGGGTAACGAACGACCTGCCAGCCAACACTCGAACTGGCAGGTTATCCTTGAGTACCCCCGGGGGAGTACAACGTAAAGCACCGCACAATTGACTACGGCCTGCCGAGGGCTGGTGGCTGAATCGATGCCTTGAGAACATAAAGGGCCGAGGGCCAGCGATCTCCGGGTGCACCCCAGGTGCGCCATCGCCTAGCCAAGGATTGACACAACGGGGTCGACGGTGTAAACTCCTTACATTCCATGTAAGGAGTTTGTAGGTGAGACGGGATCCGCAGGAGAATGCGCAGGCGCTCTACCGCATCGCAGCTTCTCAGGGTGGATACTTCAGCGCAGCCCAGGCCCGAGAAGCAGGCTACACATACAGGCAGCAGCATTACCATCGTAGCCGAGGCAACTGGCTTCTGATCGACCGTGGTGTTTTTCGCCTGCGAGACTTTCCTCCCGGTGAGCGTGAGGACCTGATCCGCTGGTCCCTCTGGAGCCGAAACCAGAAAGGCGTTCCCCTGGCGATCGTTTCCCACGAGACAGCGCTTACAGTCCATGACCTGAGCGACGTCATGCCAGAACGCGTTCATCTCACCGTACCCAAGGGTTTCCGCAAGAAAGTGCCTGCCGGGTGCGTCCTCCACCTCGCCTCACTGGCAGAGGAGGAGATCGAGCCCCGACCGGGTTACCTCGTGACCACGCCCCTGCGGACTGTGCTCGATGTAGCCGACAGCACCCTGAGCCAGGAGCACGTGAACGCCGCAGTAAGGGAAGCCCTGGAGCGCGGACTGGTCCGCCGTGGTCTGCTGCAGAGTGCGCGCTGCCGGCGCGCAGCACGGGAGCGCCTGGATCGAGCGCTGGCAGCCACAAGGCAAGAGGAGGCCAACGATGATCGGTCAATATGAGACTCCGCATGCCTTCCGCATGGCCTTGGAGGAGCAGTTGAGAAACATCTCGCAGCGACAAGGCGTCGATCTACAACGGCTGCGGCGCCGTGTGGCCTTTGAGCGGCTGTTGGCTCGGCTGTTTGCCGACGAGGATCCACCTTGGTTTCTGAAAGGGGGCTATGCGCTGGAACTGCGCATGGCCCACCGGGCAAGATCCACCCGGGACCTCGATCTCACCATCCCCGATCCTGAGCGCCTGCACCTGCCGGCCGAGTCAGGGATGTCTCAAGATCGTGCTGATATGCTTCACGAATACCTGCAGCTTGCCGCCGAGCGTGATCAGGGGAATGGTTTTCGGTTTCTCGTTCGTGCGCCCAGAGGCGAGCTGACCGGAGCTCCGGGAGGCGGTGTCCGCTGTGCAGTAGAAGCTCGTCTTGCCGGGCGGACGTTCGTGCAGTTTCATGTAGACATAGGTCTTGGCGATGCGATGCTGGGTGAGCCCGAATGGGTGGAAGGAGAAGCCCTTCTGGGCTTTGCAGGAATCTCTGCCGTGCGCATCCCGGTAGTTCCGGCAGCGCAGCAGTTCGCCGAGAAGATCCATGCCTTTACGTTCCCCTGGCAAGACCACGATAACACACGAGTCAAAGACCTGGTCGATTTGGTTTTGTTGGTGAACTCAGGCCTGCTTGAGGCTTCCGAGGTAAGACACGCATTGGAGGCGACATTCCGAGTCAGGGCTACGCATCCGCTCAAGGCCGAACTGCCAAAGCCACCCGACGCCTGGTCGGGGACCTATCGGGCGCTCGCTGTAGAGCTTGGACTTCCGATGCAGGATTTGGAGCAAGCCTACGGGTATCTCACAGCCTTCTGGCAGAGCCATGGCCTGGGAAAGGCCGGCGAACTCGCTGAGGAAACTGAATAGACGACAAAGGAAGGTAGTGTGCGCGAGCCCGGAACCCGCAAGCAACAGAACCGGCACGACTGACCGGTCTCATCCGGGCGACGCCGATAGCCACGCGTGTCAGATCGGCTTGACCGACCTGACAGAACTACCAGGTACTACCCTGTAAGAACTACCAGGTACCCCCGGGGGGGTACACCGTAAAGCACCGCACAATTGGCTACGGATCGGCCACCGAATAGGCCGACGCTATCAGGCCCGCACCCCACCACGATGCCAGGCCCAAGCTGCAAGCCTACTCTAGCACAACTTGCCGGGTCGGGCAAATCTGCTCACGCCGCGCTTTTCGCACAAAGAGGCATCCGGCGCCAGATCTCTTCCCCCTGGCAGCCGCAGAACCCGTGGCAGCACCGGTCAGGAAGTGGGTCTCTTTGATCGCGGCTCGGCAGGCTCCGGTGCGTGTTCGCCATCCATGATCTGCGCCAGCATGACCTGCGCCAGCGCGACCCCCACCTGTGCCACAGCCGGATCAGGCTCAGCGGTGGGCCAGGGGCGGGCGCGGCGATCATCCGGCCCAGCCAGCCCCAGCCGGAGCGCCAGCGCCGGCCACCAGGCCTTGACCGTCTTGGCTGCAGCGCGATTGCGTAGGGCCTGGGCTTCAGTCTCCCGGCCAAGCAGCGCCAGCGCGTCGGCGGCCAGGTCGTCGTAGCCATGCCCCGCGCCCGCCTCGACCGCCTGGGTCAGCAACTTCCGGCCCTGGGCGACCTGCCCCCTCTCCAGCAGATACGCGCCGCCGCGCAGGAGCGCGGTGATATGGGCGCGGCGGTTGCCGGTCAGGAAGCCGTCCCCGCGGGCGGCGTCCCATGTAAACGCAGCACTGCGCCGGTAACCGCACTCAGCCAGGCGCAGCTCGATGTCGGCGACCAGCGGCATCGCGGTGCAGGCCAGGCCGGCGGCCCGATAGGCCAGCTCGCCCCGGCTGCTATCGCCTCTGCCAGGATGCCGAGGATCACGGCAAACCGCGCCGGTGAAAGCTGCGTTTGCGGTGCTGGCGGGGCTCGTGGCGCGGTTGGAGGACTTGGTCGAATGCTGAGCTAAACGGTGAAGAATCCCTCGCTGTTTAGCGTGCGACGCACTGACTCGAGCCAGTGCGTCGCACCGCTACATTTGGCGTTAGTTCTTCGGCACTTTGACGATATCGTAGTCCACGTTGGGTCCAGGCGTCGTATCGAAGCGAGCATTGACCGCGTAGAGCGAATCACCGAAGCTCGCAATGGTGGACGGCACCCGGAAGGCCGGATCGGTGATGGTGCGCTCAATGGCGCCTGACGTGAGATCATCGTTGAGACTGACGACCGCGATGTTGAGCGAGTTTTGCACCACGTAGAGACGTGAGTTGGCAAAAAGGAGTCCATCCCCCATTGGAAGCGTAGCACCACCCAGATCGATCAACTTCGTCGCTCCAGTCTGAGGATCAACTCGGAAGAGACCGCCCGTGATAGTCTGGACGATCATCAGCCACTTGCCGTCGGACGTCGCTTCGATGCCGTTTGAGTTGAGGACGAACCCCCCGGGAGCCTGGGGAGACTGGGGAACCTGGACAAAATCGCCACTCAACGGAATGCGGATCATCGCCGATTGATCGGGCAACGCGCCGTCCGGTGCTAGCGGCACCCGGTATAGGAAAGCAGCAAAAGAATCTGTAAAGTATGCGGCCTCGCGCGTCACGATCACGTCGTTGATCAAAGTGCTCAGCGGCGCAGCATTCAACATATCTTGGAACTGATAGGTCCTAAGAAGGGCCCCGGTAGAAGCATCGTACACGCGGCCCTGCCCACCCACACCCCCGGCCACGAACAGGGCGTTGCTCCGTTGGTCGACACACATACCCATAGCCATCAGACCGGATTGGCCCGGCACGAGGACACTTCCTCTGCCAGTGCCGAAATCGCCCGCGTAGATCGCGCCGTCTGCCAGCGAACCGGAATAGAACGACGTCCCGCTGCCGGAAGCGATGCCCTCCGGTTGCCACCCATTGGGTAGTGAGATGATCTTGGGGAAAGTAACTTCCGACGAAGTATTCGATACCATTGTCTCTATCCTCCCTGTATAATTCATAGATACCTTCATTGTTAGCGGTAGTGTACTACCGTGTCAATAACCGCACGCTAATGTGCCAACGATGTGCGGCCAGTGTGCACCGAAAAAGTGGGCGCACTCTCTGCGAATCGTTAAGGTAATGACCGTATGGCGATAGGCGCCTCCTGGTGTATCGAATGGGTCGCCGTTCGAGCAGCGCAGATCAGGATGCCGGCCGTTCGGTTCAAACTGCGTTCGCGGTGCATAGCGGGGGTTTCCGGTTGCGTTTGGAGAGCATGCTTGTTTCGATGTGTTACGCTGACGTGCCGATCAGCTTTTCCGGCGGAGAAGCTGCACCCCGCCAATCGTTTTGGGTCGTCATGCCTAGTTGTTGTAAGAATGCACCGAGCTCGTGGCGGTAGAAGGCCGCAGAGTCGCCCACTACCGGACCCAGATGCTCGAATAGCTCCAGCATCACCATGCCGTGAATGCGCGCCCAACCGCTCATCAGCAGACAAAGCAGCGCGTCGGGGAAGTCGTACCCCGCCTGCGGCAACCACGTCGCGAAGTGCGCCGTGATGCTGGCCGGGATGGGCACATACTCTGCCGGGACGACCAACTCGCCGATCTGATACGCCTCAAGGAACAGGCGGGCCAGCCCGTCGAAGGGTCGCCTTGCCAAGGGGACGGTGATCTCGGCCGGCGCAACGTAGCCGGGGATCGGGTTGCCGTAGATGAGCTGAAAATCCACAGGATGCGCAATAGCCCACTCACGGTAGGCCAGGCACGAGGCAGCGATCTTCGGCGCGCACGTTTTCGATGTCACAGCCGACTCCGCCGCCTGGATGGCGTCAGCCAGATCTTTGAAGGCGTCCACGATCAGCGCCGTCACGAGATCGTCGCGGTTGGCAAAGTAGCGGTAGAGAGCGGGCGCGCTGATCTCCATCGCGCGCGCGATCGCGCTGAGGGAGACTCCGGCTGTGCCGCTCTCGGCCATCTGCTGGCGGGCGGTAGCTTTGATTTCGGCGATGGTCAGATCGCGCATGCGGTCGCGTCGGGACATGGGTTACTCGCAGTCAGACAAAGGATCGAATTTGTAACGAGATTTCACTGAAGTTACGACATGTAACCTATTATATAGGATATCACTGACTTGTCAAATCTGCGACGTGGCTTGTTGTCAAACCCTTCGCCCAGATAGCGTCCTGTCGCAACGATGACGCGGGGCTGGTCAGCAGGGAGGCCGGCAATCCGCTCCGCCAGTTGCTGCCGCTGTCTTTTGCCCATGCCTCCCCTCATCACAATGACATTCTGGACATGCTGAGCTAGCAACTCGGCCAGCAGATCCAGGTGCTCCCGTCGTTCGGTCAGCAACACGGGGAAACGCCCTGCCTGCATCGCAGCAACCACATCTTCCACGATCAGATGATTACGCTCTTTATCCCTGGCTAACAAGGCGTACAATTCCTGAATGGGCTGGGAAGTCGTGTCTTGCAGGTGGGGTGGCAGGCGGAAGTGGGTGGGTCGAACAATCACCCTGTGGTCGAAGGGCCGTTTCTCTGCCTGTTGGCGATCACTCACGCGATAGCGCACTGGACCACATTGCATAAAGATGATCGGATGATGTCCGTCTTTCCGTACGACCGTGGCCGACAAACCAGTTATGTACCGTGCCTTGCTCTGCCTGACAACCTGTTCAAAGCTGACGGCGGAGATGTGGTGGCACTCATCGATAATCAAGTGGCCATACTCGCCGACGATGTCGTCAACAACGCCTCCCCGACTCAGGCTTTGTACCATGGCAACGTCGAGCTTCCCAGTCGCCTTGTGTTTGCCACCCCCGATCTGGCCAATCTCCTTCGGCGCGATACCAAGAAACCGGCTCAACGCCTCAACCCACTGATCGAGCAGTTGCCGGCGATGGACTATCACCAGTGTATTGACCTGGCGTTGGGCGATCAGGTAGGCTGCAACGACTGTCTTTCCGAAAGCCGTCGAAGCAGATAGAACGCCTGTCTCGTGCCGCAATAGAGCATCGGCGGCCTGCTGTTGTTCCGCTCGCAATGCCCCATGGAAGCTGAGCTGCATGGGAGTTCCACCGAATCGCTGATCGGTGAGCCTCACATCGACCTTGAGAGACCGAAGTAGGTCGGAAAGTTCGTCGAGGCAGCCGCGCGGTAGCCCCAAGTGTTTCGAAAAGTCCTCGCAGCAACTGATAATGCGCGGCTTGCCAAACGTGGACAGGCGCATAGCCTGCGCCTGGTAGAACTCCGGGCCGGCGCTCCATTGTCTGTGTCAGGAGAAAGGCTCCCATTCGGCGGACCAAAGCCGCAGGGACAGGCTCAGACAGGAGAATCCAGCAGTGACCACCATTTCCTGAACGCGACCTCTCCAACGCAGCGGGGACATCGAAAAGCCTACAGGTCTCCAAGAAGGCCCTGGCATCTTCTTGCCAGGAAGCCTCGTCCAAGTCAACTGCCAGGAACCAGCAGGTCTCATCGAGGAGCATGGGATAAAGGCCTATCGTGAAGTCGCGTCCAGGCCTATCTTGCGGATCTATTCCCAAGAGATGGTTTCTCACCACATCATCTGTCACAGGCACCAGGTCACGATGCGCGCAATCATCACACCGAGCCTTGGGCGTCTTACAGATTCCGCTGGCCCATTCGTTGCGACAGACTGGTTGATATCCCTGCTTGCCCGTCTTCAGGCTCTCGAATCTCCTGGCGTATACGTCGTCCCGGCCCCGAAACAGACTACGGAAGAGGGCGATTTTCGCTTCTTGGGAGGACAGGCTGGTCAACAATGGCGACCTGGGCTGCAGTGGTACTTCCTGCACAGAGAGAAACGATGCCTTTTCCTCCCGCAGTTCGCTGACTTGCGCGAGCAACTCCGTCCTACGGGCGTTCAGCTTCGCCAAGTCCTCTTCGGTTTCGGCCAGCAATCGGTTGATCTCATCCAAGCTTCTCACCGCGACCTCTACTGCTCGAGACGCCAGACGCCGCCTCGCGACATGCAGATAGTATGCTGCAAGTTGGGCTGGCAGTGTTGCCAGGACAGGGAAGAAGAAGCGGGTAGATTCAGGTACAACCAGGCAATCATGGAACTTGGGCCGCAGTGCCGGATGCTCAGCAGCTACGGCGATGGCCCGCTGGCAGCCGGCAGGGGAGTCATGCGTATGCGGCCATCCTCAACCACTGCCAAGTGCCCAGCCCAATCGGTCCGACTGTCCAGCGCTGCCACGGCAACCCGAGCCACGTGCGCCGAAGACGGAGTCGAAATGCGGAACAAGATGATGCCACTGGAGACAGGGAGTCTGGCGCGAAAGGCCAACTCCCCAAAGTCCTTGTCGAAGGTGACCAGGATTCGGTCGTCGGCGCGTGCCCATTCGAGGATTTGCTAATCGCTGCTGCCCGGGGCATCGGTGCGCACCCAGGCGACATCGTGGCCGTGCAGCCGCAATGCTGCGACTGCATCTCCGGGAAAGTTCTCGTTGGCAAGAATGCGCATGAGCTACGCAGCCACCAAAGGATAGACCTTCTCTGCCCGCAGCGTTGCGCTGGCATAGCTCAGGCATGCTTTGACATCCGCGTGGGTCAGCCCTGGATAGTTGTGAAGGATCTCGGCCTCCGTCCAACCCTGAGCCAACAGGTCGATAATGAATTCCACCGCGAGGCGGGTTCCCCTCACAATCGGCTTTCCGACAAGGACCTGTGGATCGATGACGATCCGAGTTCGCCAGTCTTCCACCGCTTCCTCCTGTTGAAGTATGCTCATAGCCCGAGTATACTACACCTGGCCAGAAGTCGCAAGGCTGATTGTCGCCTCCCTGCTGCAAAGCCTGTGCGGCCGGGGCGGGTTGAGACGAGAAGGGGAGAGGCGGTGGGCACGCTATGTCATGGTCGGCCTATGAGGATCTATGAGCGGTGCTATAGGGAATCCCTCATAGAGAGGTACTCGTCTGTGCTTGGGGGTGTGGAGAGGCCGCCGAAGTGTGAGAGCGGGACCAGAAGGCGTCACGCACGCAAGATCGGCTTGACCGACCTGGCAGAACTACCAGGTACTACCCTGTAAGAAATACCAGGTACCCCCGGGGGGGTACACCGTAAAGCACCGCACAATTAGCTATGGATCGGCTGCAGAATAGGCCGATGGCTTCAGCCCGGTACCCCGCTACGAGTCAGGCCGACGCCAGCACAACGTGCATCGCTTGGAAAACCTCCTTATGGCTCGCAACGCGCACAACGAGACTCGTGTACACAGGACGCGTCCCCACCTATGCCAGAACATTTCCCATCAGGGCCAAAACGCTTTCCATCGGCACCATCTGGGCCAAAACGTTTCCCCTCGCTGCGAAACGTATCCCATCCCCCGCAGAAACACTTCCCTCCATTGCCTAGCGCTGCCCTCCACTGGACTCGGCTACCCTATCCCCAGGGGTAGTCTCGCCGGCCGCGAAGCTACCCTTTTTCTATCCCTGGGGGTAGGTGACAAACGCGCCGCAAGCTGATATACTCAGTTTCAACGTGGCCAACTGTCGTTGGTCACAGGTCAAAACCGCTACGAAAGGAATGAAGAGCATGCGTCATCTCATCGTGTCTGTCGTAATCAGCCTATTGGTCGCGCTGTTCCTCGGAGCTTGCGGTGCAGCCGCACCCCAGGCTCAGCCCCCATCGGCGCAGGAGACCGCCCCGGCGTCCGAACCGCAGGCCGCACCCACCTCCACACCGGAGCTGGCCATTGCCAACCCGGCCTCCCAGAATTGCGTCGCGCAGGGCGGCACGCTCGAAATCCGCACGCGCAGTGACGGTTCCCAATATGGCGTCTGCTACTTCGAGGACAACCGCCAGTGCGAGGAGTGGGCCCTGCTGCGCGGCGACTGCCCGGTCGGCGGCTTGAAGATCACCGGATATGTCACCGATGCTGCCCAATACTGCGCCATCACCGGCGGGCAGTACACCATCACCGGCAGCGGCAACACCGAAAAGGAACAGGGCACCTGCACCTTCAAGACGGGGGAGACCTGCGATGTCTGGGACTACTTTGCGGGGACCTGCAGCCCGGCCGCCGCGGGGCAATCGACCTACGATGACCCCTTCGCCTACTGCGCGGCAGTCGGTACCGTCGATGCGCCCGATGCACCATATGATGGGACGGCCATGCCCGATGCGATCGTCCAGGCCATGGTCCGGCAGGGGATCGTCACGGCAGACGCGCCGGCCGACTTTCAGAACAACGCCGTGTGGCGCTGTATGGATGGCCGGGTGTGGGTTTGCCACTTTGGGGCCAACCTGCCCTGCCAGGAAAAGGCCGACATTTCCCAGGTGCCCAGTGCTGCCATGCAGGAATTCTGCACGGCAAACCGCGAATCGGAAAGCATCCCGGCCGCCGTGACGGGGCGGGCCACCGTGCACGAATGGAAGTGCGCCGGCGGCCAGCCCCAGGTTGTCAGCCAGGTCTTCCAAGT
>Ga0315286_10002058_pt1 | contig 18583 bp, 12 predicted proteins | sample YL17G10_0_MG_FD_205038 | JGI IMG/M metagenome (GOLD analysis project Ga0315286, IMG submission 205038) | Sediment microbial communities from Yellowstone Lake, YNP, Wyoming, USA - YL17G10_0 | ecosystem: Environmental > Aquatic > Freshwater > Lake > Sediment | place: USA: Wyoming | collected... | reverse complement strand
AGCAGACCAATGATCGTCTCGCCGCTTGGCGTCACGTCCGCAAGGTCAGCGGCGTATACGCCGTTATTCTGGACGGCGAAGTCCTCGGAAGCGAGCTGAACCGTATGGCAGCTCGACTTCACCGAGGCTTCTTTCGCGCGCGACTGCATGCTGATGAAGTTCGGGATCGCGATGGCCGCGAGAATCCCGATGATCACGACGACGATCATCAGCTCGATGAGTGTGAAACCTTTGTTGTTCATCTGACAAACCTCCCTTTGGGTTTTTAACTGAGTCGGTGCTTAGTCATCCGACCGTCTTCCCGATCCTGCCCGTCGAATTCGCAATTAACATGCCAATCGAAATCGGCCATGGACCGGATTGCAACACATTGATAAATAAACGATTGTGCGCTTGGGTAAAGCCCCCGCGACAGTCCACCCAAAAACCGGCTTTCCGGCGGTCCGGGCGTTTTTGCAATCGGCACTGCACGAAACTCAACCGACGGCCTCCTTTTTGCGGCTCTTCTCCAGGTCGTACCTCTGGATCTTCCGGTAGAGCGTCGACGCGTTGATCCCGAGAATCGAGCTCGCCCGTTTCTTCTGCCAGTTGGTGTCTTCGAGCACTTTGAGCAGGTACTCCCTCTCGAGCTCCTCGAGCGTGACCTGCGCCCGGTCGGTGATAAGGTTCGTGTGGGCCTCGCCCCGCGAACGGAGCTTGTCCGGAAGGGACTCGAGGTGGATCTCGGAGGTCTCCTCGAGTATCACGGCCCGCTCGATGACGTTCTCGAGCTCGCGGACGTTTCCCGGCCACGTGTAGTTGACGAGGACTTCCATCGCGTCTTTGGAGATCGTCTTCGGCGTGTCGGCCGATACCCGTTCGTTGTATTTCTTGAGGAAATGGGTGACGAGGAGCGGAACATCGTCCTTCCGCTTGCGGAGCGGCGGAAGGTAGATCGGAATCACGTTCAGCCTGTAGAAGAGGTCCGCGCGGAACTTCTCGTGGGCGATGGCCTTTTCGAGATCCGCGTTGGTCGCCGCGATGAGACGGACGTCGACCTTGATCGGGTTGGTCCCGCCGACGGGGATGATCTCGCGCTCCTGGAGCACACGCAAGAGCTTGACCTGGATGGTCAGCGAGGTTTCCCCCACCTCGTCGAGGAAGAAGCTCCCGCCCTGCGCGACCTTGAAAAGACCTTCCTTATCCCGGATCGCCCCGGTGAAGGACCCTTTGACGTGTCCAAAGAGCTCGCTTTCGAGGAGGCTCTCGGGGAGCGCGCCGCAGTTGATGCTCACGAAGGGGTTGTTAACTCGGCACGACTTGAAGTGGATCTCGCGCGCGATGAGCTCCTTGCCCGTCCCGCTCTCGCCGTAGATGAGAATCGTGCTGTCGGTCGCGGCGACCTTGTCCACGAGTCTGAAGACCCTCTCAATCTCCTCGCTCTTCCCGACGATCGTCTTGAGATCGCCGGTCTTCTTGAGCTCCTTTCTCAGGACCATGTTCTCCTGGCGGACCCGCTTCATGTCGAGCGCATTCCTCACCACCATCCGGATCTCCTCGTTCTTGGCTTGTTTGATCAGATAGTGGAAGGCGCCGTGGTTGACCGCGTCGATCGCGCTCTTCTGCGACGCATAAGCGGTCATAATGATCACGGGGACCGTTTGATCGAGCGTCTTGAGCTCGGAGAGGAGCTCGATCCCGTCCATCCCCGCCATCCTGATGTCGGTGATCACCAGATCGAACTTTGCGCTTTTGTAGTGCTCCAGGGCCTTCGCCCCGTTCGGCGCGGCGGTGATCTGGTACCCCTCCTTGCGAAGCATGATGGTGAGGAACTGACACATGCTCTTCTCGTCGTCGACGATGAGTATCTTTTCTCCGGCCATTCGATTCCCCCAGTGCCTTTGTGCCGCTTGTTACCGAGAGCCGGCGACGGCCGCCAACTCCTTGACTTGTCCTCCGACCTGCGCAGCCCGGAGCGGAAGCACCACCGAGAACTCGGCGCCCCCCACCTCCCGGTTCCGCGCCTCGATTCTTCCCCCGTGCGTTTCGATTATCTTGTTCGCTATGGCCAAACCGAGACCCGTCCCCCCCTCTTTAGTCGTGAAAAACGGCTCGAACAGACGCTCTCTTGCTTCCGGGCCGATCCCGGGGCCCTCGTCCTGAAAAACGATCCTCGCCTGGTTCTCGGGCATTCGCCGAGTCTCGATGACCAGTTTCCCGCCCCGCGTCATTGCCTCGCACCCGTTGATGGCGAGGTTCACCATGACCTGTTTCATCTGTTCCTCGTCGAGCTCGACGACGACGTCTCCGTCCCGGTGGCGCACGCCGATCTCGATCCCGTTCCTGGCGGCCGGGTTGTTGGCGAGGAGCGCCACCACCTCGTCGAGACACTTCTCGATCGAGACGGACCGCCGTTTGGGCGGTCTCAACCGGGCGAACTCGAGAAAATCGCTGATGATCTTGTTCAACCGGTCGGATTCCTTCATGATGAGTTCCATCAGATGCTTGTTGTCGCCGGCTAGCTCGAGTTCGTTGTAGAGGATCTCGATCGACCCGCTGATCGAGGCGAGAGGGTTACGGATCTCGTGCGCGATCCCGGCGGAGAGCTCTCCTATGGCGGCGAGCCTGTCCGCCTTTCTCATCCTTTCCTCCATCTCGCGGATCTCCGTGAGGTCCTTGAAAACCGCGATCACGCCGCGGGGCGCGCCCCCGCCGTCCTTGAGGATCGACGTGCTGAACCCCAGGGGGAGTTGCGACCCGTCGTGGCGGCGGACGGCGATCTCGTGCCGGAGCCTCCCCTGTCCCGCCCCGAGCGCCCCGAGGACCTCGCGCGCGAACTCCGGCATCAGAGGATCGAAAGCCGTCTCCACGTCGAGACCGACGACGTCGTTTTTGTCTACCCCGAGGATCTGCTCGGCGGTCGGGTTGACCGCGAGTATCTTCCCCTCGGAATCGACGACGAGAACGCCGCTACTCATGTGCTCGAGGATCCGTTCGGTGTCGAGCCTGAGTTGCTTGAGCTTGGATCTCGCGCTCTCGAGCTGGCTCCCCCTTTGCCGTACCCGCTCGGCGAGGTAACCGGCGAGCGCTCCAACCACGAAGAAGAGCGACACGTGCATGTACGCGCGGAACAAAAACCCCGTCTCCGCCACCGGCGATACGCTCGCCGCGGCCGGAAGAAGGATCCCCTCCGTCTCGATTACCCCGTACCCCGTGTAACAGATGGAGGCGAAGAGGGCGATCCCCAGACCGCCGTGGATCTGGAGGAGCACCGCCCCGGCGATGATGGAAAGACCGAAGACCAGCGAGAACTGGCTGTCGATTCCTCCGCTGTAGTGGAGGATCCCCGTTTCGAGAAGGACGTCGGCGATGAGGAGCGCCCACACCGCGGGGACCGGGCTCGCCCCGAATCGCAGACACACCTGGAGGACGGCGCCGGCGACGTACCCGAGAAGGAGCAGGACGTAGAGCGGTCCGACGGCGAAATCGGCGTGGGTGAGCTGGACGATCATGATCCCCGCGCCCACGGTGAGCGTGAGAAAGATCGCTCGCAGCATCAGAAACGTCGTAATGCTCCTCGCGCTCGGCGCGGCGCCCCGGGAGAGAAACCCCATCGATCATCCTCCGGAAATGACGTTGATCAACCCGAAATGACCGTGATCAGCTTGAACATCGGGAGGTACATCGCGATGAGCATCCCCCCGACGAGAACGCCCATCAAAACGATCATCACGGGTTCGATGATCGACGTGAGCTGTTCGACCGCCGTATCCACTTCGGAGTCGTAGAAGTTCGCGATTTTATCGAGCATCTCATCGAGCGCGCCGGTCTGCTCGCCGACGCCGATCATCTGCGTCACCATCGGCGGGAAGACGCCGCACTGTCTCAGGGGTTCGGCGATCGTCTCGCCCTGGCTGATGCTCTCCCGCGTGGCGTAGATCGCCTTCTCGACGACCTTGTTCCCCGCCGTTCTCGCCGTGATATCGAGCCCGGCGAGGATCGGAACGCCGCTCGATATGAGCGTCCCGAGGGTGCGCGTAAACCGGGCGATGGCGGCCTTCCGGATCACCATCCCCAGCACGGGGACCCTCAGAGCGAGCCGGTCGATCTTCTCCTTGCCCATCTCCGTGGCGCGGAAACGTTTGAACGCGAATATGGCCCCGCCCACGACGAGAAGGAGGATGTACCACTGGCCCCTCAAAAAGTTGCTCACACCGAGCACGATTTTCGTGGGGAGCGGGAGCTCCCCGCCGAAGTCTGAGAACATCTTGGCGAAGGTCGGGATGATGAACATCAGCATGAAGACCGTCGCGGAAATGGCGACGACGGCGACGACCGTGGGGTACGTCATCGCGCTCTTGACCTTCCGCTGGAGCGCTTCCGCCTTTTCCAGGTAAACGGCGAGCCGGTTGAGAATCAGGTCGAGGATACCGCCCGCTTCCCCCGCTTCCACCATGTTCACGTAGAGCTGGGTGAAGATGGGGTGTTTCGCGAGGGCCTCGGCGAGCGTCGACCCGCCCTCGACGTCGGAGGTGACCGTCGAGATGATCTTCTTGAAATGCGGCTTGTCCGCCTGTGCGGACAGGATGTTCAGACACTGGACCATGGGGAGCCCCGCGTTGATCATCGTCGAGAACTGCCGTGTAAACACCCCCATGTCCTTGACCGTGATCCTCTTCTTGAAGGAAAACCGGATGTTGATGTCCTTGGACTTCTCCCTCAGAGAGGTCACGATGATCTTTCTCTTGCGCAGGTGCGAGATGAGCTCCTGCTTGTTTTCCGTCACGTACTCTCCGGCGAGGATCTCCCCCGTCGGGCTTCTTCCCTTCCATACGAATGTCGCGGGCATAACGAATCCCCCTTGAGGCGGATCGGTGGTACTTGCGCGGCCGTCAGGCGGTGACTTTCGTCCCCAGCATGTTGGCCAGCTCCTCTTGATCGTTGCTTCTTCTCAGCGCTTCCTCGTTGGCTATGTCGCCTTTGACGCAAGCGTTGAAAAGTCCCTGATTCATCGTTTGCATCCCGTATTTCTGCCCGGCCTGCATGAGGCCGTAGATCTGGTGACCCTTGTCGTCCCTTATCGTCGCCCTTATCGCCGGGGTACAAACCATCACCTCGCACACCATGGCCCTCCCCCGGCCGTTGGCTTTTGGGATCAGCTGCTGGGTGATCACCCCTTCGAGAATGAACGCGAGCTGGGTCCGAACCTGCTCCTGCTGCGACGCGGGAAACGAATCGACGATTCGGTTGATCGATTCATACGTCGAATTGGTATGAAGGGTCGCGAGCGTCAGGTGCCCCGTCTCCGCTATGGTGAGCGCCGCGGCCATGGTCTCGAGATCGCGCATCTCGCCGATGAGGATCACGTCGGGATCCTGCCGGAGGACATGCTTCAAGGCGGCGCCAAAGCTCTCCGTGTCCGATTTGACCTCGCGCTGGTTTACGATGCACCTTTTGTGCTGGTGGATGTATTCGATCGGGTCCTCGATCGTCACGATGTGACAACGCCTCTCCCGGTTGATCTTGTCGATAATGCTCGCGAGCGTCGTCGACTTGCCGCAACCTGTCGGCCCCGTCACCAAGAGCAAGCCCTGATGCTTTTCCGCCAGTTTCTCTACCACCGGAGGGAGCCCGAGTTGCTTCATCTCCATGATCTCGTAAGGGATCTGGCGGATGGCGAGACTCACCACACCCCTCTGCAAAAAAACGTTTGCGCGGAAACGGCTCAGACCCTTCACCCCGAACGAGAAGTCGAGCTCTTTGTCCGCTTCGAACCGCTTCTGCTGCTCCTCGTTGAGCACGCTGTAGGTGATTTGAAGCGTGTCTTCCGGGGTGAGCTTATCGTGCGATGTGCTCGCGATGTGGCCGTCGATCCTCAGTTGGGGAGGGATCCCGGCGGTAATATGGAGGTCGGATGCCTTTTTTTCGATCATCTCGATCAGTAGATCCCTGAGATTGAACATGGTCTCGTCCGCCTTTTAGAAGACGCTCGTCTCCCTGAGGATTTCCTCGAGAGAGGTCATGCCTTTCTTGAACTTGTCCAGACCGTCACCCCGGAGCGTGTCCATACCTTCCTTGATCGCCTGTTGCTTGAGCTCGACCGACGGGCGCCGGTCGATGATCATTTCCCTGATCGTGGCGCTGATCGGCATCACCTCGTAAAGACCCAGCCTCCCTCGGTATCCGGTGTCGTTACACTCGAGACACCCCCTCGCTTCGTACAGCGTGATGTCCGCCGGGGCGTCGGTGATCCCCAGCTCCTGGAGGGTCTCCGCGTGGAGCTTGCTGGGCTGTTTGCACTTGGCGCAGAGCTTTCGTACGAGTCGTTGCGCGATGATCATGTTGACGGAGCTCGCGACGAGGAAAGGTTCGATCCCCATATCGATCAATCGGTTGACCGAGCTCGCCGCGTCGTTCGTGTGAAGGGTGCTAAGAACAAGGTGTCCGGTGAGCGCCGCCTTCGTCGCGATCGAGGCGGTCTCGAGATCGCGGATCTCGCCCACCATGATGATGTTGGGGTCCTGTCGGAGAAACGCCCTGAGGGCCATCGCGAAGGAGAGCCCGATGTCCTCGTGGACGTTCACCTGGTTTATCCCCTCGAGGTTGTACTCGACGGGGTCCTCCGCCGTCATGATGTTGCAGTGGGCCTTGTTGATCCGGTTGAGAGCGCTGTAAAGGGTCGTGCTTTTGCCCGAACCGGTGGGGCCGGTGACCAGCACCATCCCGTAGGGACTCTCGATCGCCTCAAGAAACCTCGCCAGAGCGTGCTCGTGGAAACCGAGCTTGGTAAGATCGATCTGGAGGTTGCTCTTGTCGAGGATACGCATCACGACCTTCTCGCCGAAGATCGTGGGGAGCGAGCTGACGCGGAGATCGATCGCCTTCGCCCCGATACGGATCTTGATGCGGCCGTCCTGGGGGACCCTCTTTTCGGCGATGTCGAGCTCCGCCATGATCTTGAGCCTCGATATGACCGCGCCCTTCATCTTGAACGGCGGAGACATCATCTCGTGGAGCATCCCGTCGATACGGTAACGGACCCTGAGGTGCTTCTCGTACGGTTCGATGTGGATGTCGCTCGCGTGCTTTCCGACGGCATCGGCGATGAGGCTGTTGACGAGCTTGACCACGGGCGCGTCGGCCGATTGCGCTTCCTCGAGCGAGAGCTCCTCGTCCGCCTCTTCGACGATCTCGAAATCCTCCTGCATGTCCTTCATGATGCTCGCAAGAGAATCCGCCGAATCGTAGAGACGGTCGATCGTCTTCTTGATCGCCGTTTCGGTGGCGACGACGGGTCTCACCTCGAGACCCGTGATGAACTTGATGTCGTCTATGGCAAAAATGTTGTCCGGGTTGGCCATGGCGACGGTGAGGATTCGCCCCTGCCGTTTGACGGGGACAACCTGGAACTTCGTCGCCACTTCGCTGGGGATCAAGGACACGGCGTCGGGGTCCGGCGGGGTGCTTTCGAGGTTCACCGCGGGGACGTTGAACGCCTGCCCCATGAACTCGGCGAACGCCATCTCGGAGATGGCGCCGGTTTTTACGAGGTTGTATCCGAGAGACCCTCCGTCGTGTCTTTGCGAATCGAGGGCGCGGGTCATTTGCTCCTGGTTGATGAGGCTGGATTCCAAGAGCTTTTTCGCGATTCTGTCCGTCAAGAGTTGTTCCTCCGGAACCGATGGCCGGTCGCGGTTCGCCGCATGAGATGGAAATCATCCGTATCGCGTTTCGATTTGCGGGGTTTCCGCAAGAGTTATGCCACGCCCCCGGCAGCGGGGCTCCCTTGCCGCGTGCGGGAAGACCGCGGGCATCGAGACCGTGGGCGGACCTCAGTCGCAAGCGACGACCCGCGCGGAGGCGAGTATCCGACTGCCCGACCGCGACGCGAAGCGTGCAAAATGCAAACGCGCCGCGTCGCGAGAGCTCGGCCGATTACGGGTTTGCCGCGTCGGCAAGCCTTTTCATCCGCTCGAGCGTCTTGGGTCCTATGCCTTTGATCGCAAGAAGGTCCTCCCACCGCGTGAAAGACCTTTTACCGGTTCGGGCGCTGACAATGCGATCTGCAAGTACCGGACCAACGCCCGGGAGGAGAACGAGCGAGTCTTTCGGGGCCGAAGAGAAGAAGATCAGGGGGTTCCGGCGGAAATCCGGCGGGACTTCCTTACCCGCGCGACCGGCTCTGGCGCGCTTCGAAGGTTCCCCGGAGGCTATCGCTGCCACCGGAGATGACACCGCCCGCCGGACGGGCATCCAGTAGTGGGACAAGTCACCCGCGCGGTGAAAAACCGCCGCGGCAAGGACGATCAACGCTCCAACGATTCGTCGCATCACCACACCTCCCATCATCCCCGCGCAACCAGAACGCGACCGGACTACACTCGACTAATCGAAAAACGTCCATTCAACCCCGTAGACGAATGTCCGCGGGGTCTCCAGGTACGGCCAAACCGTCTCGTAGGCTTCATCGGTCACGTTCAACCATTGGACATAGAGCCGCGCGTCGACGAGACGCACGACGAGTTTTACATTCAAAACGCCGTACGGCGCGAGCGGATCGATCGAGCCCGCCGTCCGCGCGCCGAGGCGTAAGTACTCGGCGCTCAGACGAAATCCGCTCGTGTTCTTGAACAAGTCCCGTCCCGCCGCCGCCGTCGCCGTCGCGCGGTACTCGGGTACCCCGGAGAAAAACCGGACCCGATCGCTCGGCGTGTACTCGAACGATCCGCCGAGGTCGAAAAGAAACCCGAGAAACCGATAACGCAGGTCTGCGCGGTCGTCGAGCACGACTAGATCCTCGCGATCGCCGTTTTGCGGGACCCGCACCCCCCCGGCGCCGCCATCGACCCCGTCGAAGAAAATCGGGTCATCGACACGGATCGCCGTGGCCCTGATCTCGTTGGTCAAGGCGCCCACGCGGACAAGCCACGCGGCGCTCGCTTCGAGACCCGTTTCTTCGCGGACATCGCGGTTGCCGGCAAGGACGACGCTCGGATCCATCCTCACCGAGTGCCGCGGCTGGAAGAGCTCGCCGAGGTTGGGCATCCGGAACCGGCGTCTGAAGGCAACCACCATGTGGTTGTCGGCGCCGAACCATTTCCCCGCCGTGAGGCCCGCCCCCCACCCCGTCTCCACGTCGAAACAGTGGGTCGCCTCCGCTTCCACAACGATCAACGCGTTTCTCGCCGGTGTGATCCGGCCGGTCATTCCCAGGTAACCCTTCTCGAGCCTCGGCCGGGACTCCGCGCCCCCCATGGTCTGGCGCGAGTGAATGTCCTCGTAACCCGCCCCGAAGAGGAGATCGGCGGCATCGCCCAGCTCGACCGAAGACGACGCGTAAACGCCCGTCGTGTGGTTGCCGGTGGACGAATCCGGTGCCGAGGCCTTGTGGCTCCGTTCGAACACGGAGAGACTCAATCGATCGACCGACGTCCTGATCACGGCGAGGTGGCCGTCGCGCCGGAGCTCGCTCGTCGCGGCAAAGAGATCTCCGTCGAACACGCTGGTGAAACGCCGAAACGAGAAGGCGTAATTCGCGCCGCCGGGAAGCGCGCCCCTTAGATTGCCGCCCTGCATCCGCGTTGTCGATTTCCCGTATCCGGATCCCTCGACGACTCCCCGCGCGTCGAACTGGTACCCGTCGTTCAAGAGCTCGTCGAACTCGAAGTCGACGCCCACCGGTCCATCGATCGACGAAAACCTAAGCCGTCTCTGCCGGAGATCGCGGTCACCGGTGGAGAGCTCGACAGCGACGAGAGGTTTCTCGGCCGGCGGCGCCGGTTCCAGAACCCGGTAGACGCCTTCGATGTTCCCCCTCTCCGGAAGGAACACATCGGCGTTGTCGCCGGTCACAAGGTCGCCGAGGAACGTGGTGGGAACCAGGGCCAGGGGGATCCGGTCATCCTGGGGATCGTTGAGCGACACGCTCCCCAGATAAAGCCGCGCTCGAGCCCGACCGACGCCGTATCTCGAGAAGTCGGCGTCGGCCCCGATGGGACCGCGCCGGCCGACGACAAACCCGGCTCGCGTCTCGAGGAAATGATCGAGGGAGAACGCGTGTCGCTTTCGGATCTCTTCGGCGGTCGTGGTGTCGTAGGGGCTCGCGTGGAAAACGGCCCTCTCTCTTCGGACCCGATCGGCGACGACCGTCGGGGCTTTCACCACGGTAACCGTCGAGTCGGCGCGCGTCGAGTCAACGGGAGCGTCGCCGCCGCTCCAGGCCGCGCCCCCTCCGGCGGCCAGAGAGAGGACGGCGAAGAGCGCCGCGACACCGTATCCGCGCGTCGTCATCCGTTTTTCAGCTCCTCACGATGCCTATCGAGCACACGGAGTATCGCCACGAGCGCCACGGCAAACAACATCGTGTTCCACACGACGTGCAGCCCGACAAACAGTATTCCCGCCGCCACGAATTTCACAAGACCTTCGATCGATTTCTCACCCGCGATCGTCGCGTACGCGCCGACGTTCGTCATGACGTCGTAGAAAAAGGTCAAGGCCAGACCGATACCGCCGGCCGTCAGACGGGCGATGCCGCGCGCGCGAAACCGCGCCAGCAAAGGCCCCGAGAGCCCTCCCAAGACCCCCACGACCGCTTGACCCGCCGCCTGGCTCGCCACGAGCGGCGGAAGCGCCGCCCCGAGCGGGTTGAATAACGAGAACAGCACCGCCGACACCGCCCCCACGCCGGCGCCGTACGCCGGACCCAAAAGGAAACCGGAAACGAACACGGCGAGCGTCACCAGCTCGACGTTGGGAATACCCGCCAGGGCAAAGCCGAGCGACACGGCGACGGCAACGAGCAGGCACGCGAGAAGAGCTCTTCGGGTTCGATGCATGGGGAGGAAGCCGGGTGGTCATGGGCACGGTCAAGTCCCGAGCACGCCATACCCAACGATTGCCGACCCGTCACGTCGCGTCACACCGCTTTTCCGGGGACGCGGCGGGCGGAGTCGAGAAATGGTAGACCACGGCGTTCGTTTCGTCAACACGGATGATTCGCGCGGTCGGTTCTTCGGACCAACCCCGTCCGTCGGGGCGGTCCATGGAGAGTGGGGGGATTTCGCGGCGAGGGTTCAAGCGGGAACGGTCTACGACACGTACTTCCTCATCCTCTCTTCGACGTCTCTAAAGGTCACATCGACGGCGTAGACGTCCTCGAAAAACGCTTTGGCTCTGTCGGGCTCGCCCGCCATCTCGTAGGCAAGCGCGAGGCTGTACTTGATCCCGAGCGCGTCCCGGTCGTCTCCTTCGACGAGGGCGAGGCCCTTGGCAAGATGCTTGATGGCCGACGCCGGCTGGTTCTGAGTGATGAAGCAGCGCCCGATCATCTCCAGGCTGCGGACTTGATACGCGGGAGAGTGCGCGGCGATCTGGAATTCCCGTATCGCCTCGTTGAGAAGACTCATCTCGAGGTACGCCATCCCCAGATCGTAGTGGCTCCGGTAATCCCCGTCTTCGACGTCCGCCTTGACCTCGGCGGCGGCATCGGCTTCGCAGCGGGTGGGCGGGACCGGCGTTTCACGCGCCTCCGAGTCATTGCCGAAAACGTTTTCCAAACCTCCACTCACGTCCTCCAATGGGATCACGTACTCGGCCGGCGACGCGGACCGGTCCTCGTCGATCGGCGTGCTCGTCCGCGGGGGCGCCGCGACGGGGCGCGAGTGAACACCGGACAGCCAGTCTCTGTCAAGAGCGGATGGATCCGCTTCGAATTCCCCCTTCGCCTTCGATCCGATCGCGTCCGCCGCGGTTTCGCCGCGCGGGGAGCCCGGCGACCGGGTTGTTTTCGACGAATCGTTCTTCTTCGGATTTCCCACATCGATAACGCCGAAGTCAGCCGCGCCATCGCCGTCGTGCCCGCGCCGGATGTGCGGGGGGACGGACTTGCTGAACGGCGCCTCGACCCCCGCCAGAACGGTGCCGGCGTTCTTGCGGTGCGATTCGATCGACTCGAGCTCGTCGCTCTGAGAGGCTGCCGACGGAGCGGCAACGTGGCCGATCGATTCCATCTTCGCCCTGGCGCGTTCTCTCTCGGCGGCCATCCCACGGGTACGATAGAGCTCTTCCAGTTTCTCCAGTATCGCACCCGCCTCGTCGACGGCGTCCCATGCCGCGAGACACTCGGCGGCGCGTTCGAGGACCTCGGGTTCCGACGGCAAGACCCGGGCGACCTCGACGACGAGCGACCGGAGGTTTTCATCACCGGGATCGGATCTTTTCAGAATCTTGTCGATAAACTGGAGCGAATACGCCACGGCCTCCCGACCGAATCCTTGACTCTGCCGGAGAGTGGCCATCCTCCCGTAAACCAGGTCATCGCCGGAGTTGAGACGGAGGATCTTCTTGCACACGGCGACGGCGTTGTTGATAAGCCCGACCTTGGCGTAGGCGCTGATCGCCTCGTGATAGTATCTGAACGCTTCGCGTTTGTTCCCGAGCTTGAGGTGGATGTCACCGACTTCGTTGAAGACGTTCGGATTGTGCTGCTCGATTTCGACGAGACGCGTAAATTCATCGAGCGCCTTTTCCCAATGACCCTTTTTCGCGTGCTCGAGCGCTTTCTTCCGGATGTTGTTCGGTTTGCTCACGGTTCTTCCCTGACGACCGATCTAGACCCGGGGCACTCCCCCGAGCCATTCCGCTCCATCGATGAACACCCGTTTGACGGGGTTTGTCCCAAACCGATAGGGAATTTCTCGATAATCTTCGCAGTCGAGAATCAGGAAGTCGGCGCGTTTACCCCGCTCGAGACTCCCCACTTGACTCTCGCGCGACACGACGAACGCCGCGTTGTACGTCGCCGCGGCGACGGCCTCGGCCGGCGTGAGTCTCATGTGCGAGCACGCGATCGCAATCATCATCGGCATGGACTCGCTCGGAGAACTCCCTGGGTTGAAGTCCGTCGCGATCGCAACGGCCACCCCGCGGTCGATCATTTCGCGGGCGGGCGCAAACTCAAGTGACGGCAGACCGAAGCTCGACCCCGGCAGGAGAACCCCGACGACCATGGATTCGGCCATGAGCGATATCCCCCGGGGACTTATCTTCTTCAAGTGGTCCGCCGATACCGCACCGACGCGCACCGCCATCTCAGCGGACGACGTGTCGTACAGCTCGTCCGCATGAACCCGGGCCTTGAGACCCGCTTCCATTCCTGCCCGCAAAATCCGTTCCGCTTCCGCCGGTTCGAAGACCCCAACCTCGGAAAATACGTCGATAAACTCCGCCAGCCCTTCTTCCGCCACCCGGGGAATCATTTCGTGGATAAGGAGCTGGATATACTCCTCCCGGCGGCCCGCATACTCGGGGGGGACGGAATGCGCCCCGAGAAAGGTTGGAACGATGCGGGCGGGGACGGTCTCCGAGAGGGCCTTGATCACGCGGAGGTGCTTCAACTCGTTGTCGAGATCAAGGCCGTAACCGCTTTTTATTTCTATAGTTGTTGAGCCGAACCTTATGCAACCGCTCACGCGCTCGCGGGCGAGCGCGAAAAGGCGTTCCTGTGTAGTTTTTCTCAGGTCGGAGACGCTTTTTGCGATTCCTCCACCGGCTTTGGCGATCTCGGCGTACGGGACCCCCTGGATCCTCTTTTCGTACTCGTCCAACCGATAGTCGGCGAAAACGGCGTGGGTGTGACAGTCGACGAACCCGGGGATCACGACGGCTCCACCGGCGTCGATTTCCGTGCAACCGGGGGTCGGAAGGACGTCGCGCATGACCCAATCCGAGGGGCCGGCCGCGACGATCGTCCCGCTCGACGCGGCGAGCACTCCGCGTTCGACGAGACCGATATCTCTCAGGTCCTTCCCCCTGCGGGGACCCGTTGTCGGGCTTTGAAGTGTCAACAGCTGGCGGCAGTTCGTAACGATGAGGTCGGCTTCCCGTTTCAAACGACGCTCCTTGACGAGACCGAGTCTCTGGATGATCGAATAAGAGCGCTGACAGGATGCGGGCGGTTGCGACGCCGACTAGCTCTCGAGAAACGGGATTCGGATTCCGTTTTTCTTCGCGCTTTCGATCGCGATGTCGTAACCGGCGTCGGCGTGTCTTGCAATCCCTATGCCAGGGTCCCCCGTGAGGCAACGCTCTATTTTTGCGGCACCTTCGCGCGTTCCGTCCGCGACGACGGCGAGACCCGCGTGGATCGAAAGACCCATCCCGACACCGCCCCCGTGGTGAACGGAGACCCACGCGGCGCCGTTCACGGCGTTCAACAGCGCGTTGAGAATGGGCCAGTCGGCAACGGCGTCGCTCCCGTCTTTCATCGCTTCCGTCTCGCGATAGGGACTCGCCACCGAGCCGCTGTCGAGATGATCGCGGCCGATCACGACGGGGGCGCTCACTCTACCCTTGGCAACGAGATCGTTGAGCGCGAGACCGAAAGCCGCGCGCTCTCCGTACTTGAGCCAGCAGATCCGCGCGGGGAGACCCTGGAACGCGACGCGCTCCCTCGCCATCCGGATCCAGCGCTCGAGGGCTTCCTTACCCTTGAACAGATCGAGAACGAGTTCATCCGTCACCGCGATGTCCTTCGGATCTCCCGAGAGTGCGATCCATCGGAAGGGGCCGCTTCCCTCGCAGAACAAGGGCCGGATGAACGCCGGGACAAACCCGGGAAACTCGAAGGCGTCCTTGTACCCCGCCTTCTCCGCCTGACCCCGGATGTTGTTTCCGTAGTCGAAAACCACCGATCCCGCGCGGGAGAATCCAACCATCGCGCGGACGTGGTTGACGATCGAAGACATCGCCCGTGAAATGTAGCCCTCGGGGTCCTTGCCCCGAAGCTCCGCGGCTTCCACGACGCTCAGTCCCTCGGGAACGTAACCGTTGAGCGGATCGTGAGCGGAAGTCTGATCGGTGACGGCGTCCACTTCGACGCCCCTGCGAAGAATCTCGGGAAACACTTCGGCCGCGTTTCCCTCGAGACCGATCGAGAGCGGCCGGCGCGCGCGCTTGGCTTCGAGAGCGCGTTCGATCGCCTCGTCTATGTCATCGGACATCACGTCGACGTACCGCGTCTCGAGCCGCCGTTTGATCCGGTCGGGGTTGACCTCGACGGCGAGACAAACCCCATCGTTCATGGTCACGGCGAGAGGCTGCGCCGCTCCCATTCCGCCGAGACCGCCGGTGAGAACGAGCCTGCCGCGGAGTGACCCTCCGAAGTGCTTTTCCGCGCACGCGGCGAATGTCTCGTAGGTCCCCTGGAGAATCCCCTGGGTGCCGATGTACATCCAGCTCCCCGCCGTCATCTGCCCGTACATCATCAGATCCTTGCTCTCGAGCTCCCAGAAATGTTCCCATGTGGCCCATTTCGGGACGAGGAGCGAGTTCGCGATGATAACTCGCGGGGCACCCGGGTGCGTTTTGAAAACGGCGACCGGTTTACCGGACTGGACGAGGAGCGTTTCGTCGTTCCCGAGTTCCTTGAGACACCGGACGATCCGTTCGAAGGACTGCCAGTTGCGCGCCGCCTTGCCCGTTCCTCCGTAGACGACGAGGTTTTTGGGGTCTTCGGCGACCTCGGGGTCGAGGTTGTTGCAGAGCATGCGAAGCGCCGCTTCCTGAAACCATCCGCGGCAGTTGAGCGTCGTCCCCCGCGGCGCCCGTACCACTCGGTTGGCGATGTCGATCGACATTTGTATACCTCCTGAACGAGAAGTCTAGCACCCGAGCCACGCGATCAAAACAAGAATCTGGCTTCGGTACGAGGCATATCGGCGGGCGTTTGCCGCCGCGCGATTTCTCGCGGCGGGCGATCCTCGCTCGTTCTCGCGAAGGGCCCGTCATGACCCTCCGATCCACCAACTCACGCGAGATGCGTTCAGAACGTCCGGTTGAGGATTACGTGGACCTTCGTCTGGCGCAGCGAGAGATTCTCACCAACTCCGAACGAGATGTCGATGTTCCCCACCCTCGATTCGGTCCGCAGCCCGAAACCGTACCCGACGGGGTACTCGTCGCTCTTCGCGACCATCCCCGTTGGATCGAGCGATTCCTGAAGCACGTAGCCGCCGTCGACAAATAGGTATCCGTTCTCGCGCCGGCTCTTTCCCAGTCTCAACTCGGACCGCGCGTACGCGACACGCCTCCCGTGGAACTGGTTCTCGCGGTATCCTCGGACGGTGCCTGCCCCGCCCACGTAGAATTGCTCCGAGAGCGGGACGTACTCCTCGCTGCTTTCGATCCCGCGGTATACGAGCTCCACCGCCCCGTGCGAATTTCTCGTCGCGTCGAGGGTGACACCGAGACGCCCCTCGAATATGTACTGTGAGACCGCTTCGTCCGGGCCGCCGGCGCGCATGCTCACGTCCTTTCGACCCCAGGTGTGGCGGGTGTTGACATCGACGTACGTCCCGCGGTCCTCGTGGCCGTCGGTAAACCGGACTCCCGCGGCGAGCCGCAACCGCAGGGTGTTCGACACGTCGCCCTCGCTGAACGTGTTCCGATCGCCGTACACGGCGGCGTCGACACCGACAAATCCGTTCCACAGCCGTCCCACGGGGATCGAAGACTCGACGCCGAGCGACTGCCAGGTGTAGAGCGTGTCCAAACCGGTCTGCTCGAGCGCGACGCCAAGACCCAGACGGCGTCCGAGAAAGAACCGCTCGCGGAAGGAAAGACGCATTTCATGTCTCCCCTGTCCGTCGTTCTTCCAGAGGACGTGAAGATCGCGGAGCGCTCCCCCGATGTTCGCGAGGTCGAGCCGCACCAGACCGCTCAACACACGGTTCTCGTTCTGCTCACGGTCCGCGTAACCGATCGCCGCTGACGCGCTGTTCCTCCACTTGGGTTCGAGAACCTTGATCAACGCCTCCACGCCTCCCCCCTCGGGAGAGAGCCGGACCTCCGGATAGGAAACCTCGTCGAACACCCCGCTCGACTCGAGACGAAGGTACGAGTCGCGGATCCTCTCACCGTCGTACGCCTCTCCGGTCTCGAGCCCGGAGAGCTTTACGGCGAGGTCTTCCCTCGTGCGCTCGAGCCCCTCGAAACGAACCCGGCTGATCGTTTTTCTCCCCCCTTCGACGACGTAGACCGAGAGCGTCACCGCGTTCAAAGACTCGTCGAACTCCACACTATCCACCCAGACCTGCGCAAACGGAAAACCGCACGCGTCGTATTCCTGGAGAAGCCGCCGGAAACCGTTCTCGAGCTCGCCGGGGTCGTATCGATCCCCCGTTCTCACGCCGAGGATCTTGCGCGCCTCTTCGTCGGGGACAAGATCCGGTCCCCTCAAAGTGAGCGACCCGTAGCGGGCCGGCTCGCCCTCGTCGACGTGGAGCACGATGGTAGAGTCGGCGGCCCGCTCGATCCTGATGGCGGCCGAGAGGAAACCGCGCTCCAGATAGGCCGACTGGATCGCTTTCGCAAGCGCCTCCGGACCGGCCGCGCCTCGCGCCGCGGTGAGCGTCTTGATCTCGTCGTCGGCGAGCGCGCGGTTTCCCCGCACCTCGACCACCGGCCCTCGCGGGGGTGCCGCGCGGCCGGTCGAGACCGAAGCGCAGACGACGACCGCCGCCGCGACGATCCTAGAAATACGCCCGAGTTTCCACGGTGAATTCATGGTCTACGATCCTGTTTCCCGAAAATGTCTTTTCCGCCCGCCCCTGGTACGTCCCCAGGAGCGAGATCACTTTCGACAGTCGGAAGGTCGGAGCAAGGGACCATCGGTGCGCCGTCCCCGGAGAAGAAAAGAAGAGCGGCATGACACCGGGGTCCACGGGTAGCGTGTATTGCGTCACCTCGTACCGGGCGAAAACGTTGAGAGCTTTCGACACGTGCCACACGAGACGTGGCCGGAAGGTGAGTGCGCGTTCTTCCGCCGTGGATTCGGAATCCACCTGGTCGCGGACCTCTATTTCGCCGTCGAGCGTGCTCCCCGCGGGAAGCCTCCACCCCCATCCGGCGGACACCGCCCAGCCCAGCACGTCGTACGTGCTCCCCGTGCCGGGGGGAATCCCCTTGCCGCTACGCGCCTGCACCTCGCGCCTCACCTCGAGGTTCGCGCTGAACACGCGGGTGAGCGACCGGTCGAGCCGCACCGCTTCTTGTTCGTAGTACCGTTGCTCGTTGACATCGTTGAAACGGTTTTCCTCCTGGTCGTCCCGCTGAAAACGAAACGTGAGCGCCCAATCCGGATACGACCGTAGAAACGACCATTCCTGCCGTAACGAGATAACGCCGGCAAGCGTCGACTCGTCCCGCTGGAGGGCGGAGGGAAAGAGAAGGTACACCTTGTACGTCTCGCTCGAGGTTGTTTCTTCCTTGATGTTCAACGATTGATTGAGCGAAAGGTTTGACAGAACCCACGAGAGAGGTCCGCCCCGCGGTTTGTCGGTGTTTCCCGTCCAGAACAAATTCCAGGTGAGCCCAACCCGCTGAGTCGGTATCGTTTCATCCGTCGGGAGAAGAACGATGGTGTAGGCGCCCCTCCCTTTTCCGACGGGTTCTCCGAGCTCGTTGTAGTCACCCTTCCCCTCGCCGACGAAAACGACCGATTTCTTCTGGACGAGATCCTGGTTCTGGCCGATCTCGTACTCGACGGTCGACCGGATGCCAAGACGATCGGAGCGGACGAGACCGTTGAGACGCGCGAGATCGG
>Ga0315286_10002057_pt1 | contig 18595 bp, 22 predicted proteins | sample YL17G10_0_MG_FD_205038 | JGI IMG/M metagenome (GOLD analysis project Ga0315286, IMG submission 205038) | Sediment microbial communities from Yellowstone Lake, YNP, Wyoming, USA - YL17G10_0 | ecosystem: Environmental > Aquatic > Freshwater > Lake > Sediment | place: USA: Wyoming | collected... | reverse complement strand
CTCATGTCGTCCGTGAAGGCGAAATTCTTCAAGGTGTCAGACAATTGTTTCGCATCGCCTGGCTGGAACAGGAAGCCATTTTTTCCGTCCTGCACGAATTCAGGTATCGCCAGACTATTCGCTCCTATCACCGGGCAGCCGCATGCCATCGCCTCTAACACAACAATCCCCTGGGTCTCGCTGGTCGAAGCGGTGATGAACGCGTCAGCCGCTGAATAGTATCTCGCCTTGTCCAGCTCCGAGACATAGCCGACAAAAGATATCTTTGTCCCAAGCCTCAGCTCCTTGGTCAATGTCTGCAAGTCGTCGAAAGCAGGCCCCTTTCCCGCTATCACCATCTGCGAGTCGTCATCCAAAAAGGTCTTAGCAGCGTTTACCACTAAATCCAGGTTCTTCTCGAAGCTCAGCCTGCCAAGGCACAGATAGACTTTCTTGGACGTCAGGCCTAGTTTCTCTTTCGATTTCTCCCTGTCCTGCGGCTGGAGCGTGTTGATGTCTATCCCGGTAGGTATCACAGTTATCGGCGGCTTTATCTTTAGCATGTCCTTTATCGCGTTGCTCGGAGTTATGACTTTATCATACTTGTTGTAATGCGAGAAAGAATAGGACCAAGCCAGCTTCTTCAGAGGCAGTTGGCCAGCCTTGAACGGAGACAGGTATTTCACGAACTCCGAGAGCAGCGTATGGAACGTGCTGACTTTGGGTATCTTCTGCTTCTCCGCCGCCTTGATGCCATAGTTTCCCATGAAGAAAGGGCCGTGCGTATGCACTATATCCAGTTTCTCCACCTTGCCTATCGGTATCGCCAGCTTGAACTCGGGGTATGGCGGGAATGGCAGGGACGCTTTCGCATGGACAGTCATACCTTTGTGGTTCTTGATGTTCGTCTTCGGGCAGTATATATGTACCTCATGGCCTCTCTTGACCAGTTCCTCGCCGAACGACTCTATCGAGGTGACTACGCCGTTCGTCTGCGGAAGGAACGTCTCGGTGAAAAATCCTATCTTCATTTTTACCAGCCCACGAAAAACACTGCGAGCAAGGACAATGCCAGAGAAAGAATGAATATCAGCGGAGCGAGTATCTTCATCATAGCTATCATCGAGTTGATTGTAGACACGAGCTCTATCGACCTCTGCGGCCCGAAGACGTCTATCCCCCTGACCTTTATCATTTTAGCCCCTACCTCGACCGGCTCCAGGTTGCCCAGCGCCAGTTTGTAGGTCTTTATGGCCAGCCTCACAAGTATGTCTTTCCTTATCTTCATGCCCAGCGGATTCTCGACGCCCCTCACGCTGTTAACGCAGTGGGAGTCGGTTGTCATTACCTCGACCTCGTTAGCTCCTAACGCCTTTAGCTCGTCGATTATCTTCTCCCTCAGGCCAGCTACGATATTGTTCGCATCAAATATCACGTAAGCCGTCTTTTGGCCGTTTGTCTCTATGACCGCCACCCTGAGGCCGGTGGGGCCGACTCCGTCTATATAACTATAGTCTTTCATCGGATCTATCCCCAGACCCATCCTTACTTTGTACTCTCCCTCTTTATCGAGCCGTGAATCCAGTTTTTTGACTGCATCAAGCAGTTCAAAGACTACCGGGTTGCCGGAGTAGACGGCGTGGTCGCCAGGCCGATGGCAGTTGTGGCAGTCGGCGTATATCACGTTCTCATAGCCCGGTCTGACCTGGTTCATCGCAGCAAGCCCTATCGAAAAATCTATGTCCTCGGTAGCATCTGGCGAGAATGTCGAAGCCATGAAGAGGCTATTGCCGAATTTCTGGCCGATGAGCTTAGCCACTCCTTTTTGCGCCCTGACTGAATGGCTGGCAGTGCTATGATACTCTATACCTCCTAAGTTCTTCTTGATTTCATTAGCGATTAAGACAAGGGACGCGGTGTTGGTCGGATTCAGGTCATGAGTCGCAGTGCCGTGCGGTATGAACAGCTTCATGTCATTCTCCAGCCTCTCCATCAAGATTCTGGTCAGCTTACCCCCGCCGACCTCGCCGAAAGGGCCGGGATGGACATAAGGTATTACAAAGAGAGTCTTGATTTTCTTCTTGGCCCTGAATGCAATCAGCCCGACTAGAGTATCGGCCTTCTCACCAATCTTCTTCAGCACATCTTCTATCGTCGTTGACTGGTCGAACCAGTTCTCCAAAAAGGCAGCGGCTACCTCTATCGTGTTTATCCCGAAGTTCCTCTTCATGGGCGCGTTTATCAGCAGGATGAAGAGCGCTATGCCTAAAGCGAATATTATCATTGGCAGCACTACCTTGACTGCGAGGAGCGGCAGGCTCACGACAACGCCTGGGATCATGGCCCCGGCGCCAAGGATGGCGAGATAGCCCAGGATCGACTGGAACGAGCCGAGAGCTATCGCCTGGAAGACAGAATAGGGATAGGTTATCTTCAGCACAAAGCTCCTTATGATGAACGCCAGCACATAGCCGAATATCAGTATGTCCATCAGTCCGTATAACCCGTTTGGCATCACAGCGCCAATCAGATAGAGGACGGATAGGATAAGGGAGTTGAAGAATGCGAGATAGAACGATCTCCTATAATTGAGCCTCTTCTCGGTCGGGCCGCTAAAGATGCTTGTGAAATAGCCGGCCAGGAGCGTGGGGAGCGCTATGAAATAAAGTCCTAAAAAGACGCCTTCGGTGAGAGTGACAATGCCCAATCCGCCGCTTAAGGCGCTGTTCAAAGCGCCGACAACGACCGCCATTAGCAGGATTAAAGCTATCGATTTCTTGGCGGAATGCAGGTCTATGAGATAATTAGTGAGGCCGACAACTTTCATTTTCCTGTCTTTCACTTCTTTCATGCTTTATTATTAGACCAGCAAGTATAAATATGTACTTCGTCTTCATTTTACCATGAAAATCTCGGATGCTGTCAAGGCCGCGGAAAAATCGAAAGACATAAAAGAGCTGCTGCAGGACGGATATTTCCTGAACTCCGGCATGGCATTCCTAGAGCCAATGGACAAGGATGCGGAGAAATGGACCCTGACCTACTATAATCCAATTAAGAACATCGTCGCCCAGGTCGAGGTCGATGAGACTATAGTGGCGGTGGGTGAGAGGGGGACTCCGATACATCCGACAAAAGAGAGGCTGGACATCAAAGAGGTAAAGACGTCTAGCGCCAAGATGCTGGAGAAGGCCAGAAACGACTTCAAGAAATACAAGCAGCCGGTAAGCCAGATATTAATGAGCATCCAGACCGAAGGCGATAGGCCCATATGGCGCGTGAATTTTGTCACCACGCTGCTCTATCTGATAACGGTAAGGCTGGACGCTAAAAAAGGGGATATTCTATCGTCCGAGATGCACAGCCTGGCGAAATAGCTATTGCTCTTCGTTGCCGAATTTTATGTCCAGGTCTCTCTTGACCGAGGCGCAATCCTCTATTATCGAGTCTAGATGGGCCACCAGCCGCCTTTTTTCGCCCTGCAGATCCTTGACCCTCTTGTACGGCTTTATGGCGTCTTCAAACATGCGATAGTCTATGACAGAATAGGGGAACTTGTCTATAGACTGGGAAACATCCTTGACTATATCGGCGAGGAATTTGTTCATAGCTATCTTGACTTCCTTCCGTATCATCTTGTCCTTTGCTATGTGCCTCTTCATCTCCCTGACGACCGCTGCTGTCGGGAAGGCCAGCTTCTGCTCCAGCGACGCATCGACTTCCTCTTCCGATTCCACTGGTTTCTGCTCTTTAGATTCTGGTAATTCTTCTGCCATTTAAACACCCCTTTGTAAACATAATCAGCAAATATATTAGGTCATCAAAGAATAAAAAGCATTCGTTAGATGTAGGCAACCTCTTCTTCCTTCTTTTTCTCCAGTGACCTCCTTTTTAGCCTCCTTATCAGGCCCGCTTTTTCCGAATCCACTATCGCCTTTATCAGGTTCGGATTGTGGCCGACCTCCTTTTCAATCCCCTCGAGAATCTGGCGGGCTTCAGAGTCGTTGACGTTATACTCGCTCAGATAGTTCTTCACAGCACCCATAAACTTCATCCAGCAGGTCATAATCTGATTAAGAATTCGTAGTATAAAAATTTAACACACAGGATATTTTCCATGGGCCAAGTCCATGCAGAACCTCTGGATTTCAGCCAATTCTTCGTCTATCTCCCCATGCACCTGCTTCTCCACCTCGGCCATAGAAGTGCCTTTCTTCAGCTTGATCTGGGCGGCCGCCACTGCCGGGTGGTCTATCGGCTGGCCTATCCTGCTCAGCAACCAGATGTAGATCTCCTCTATTCCGGGCACGTTTTTATAGACGCGGTCGGCTATTCTGTGAGTCAGGACGTTATAGATTTTCCCGACGTGAGACACAGGATTCTTTCCGCCTGCCGCCTCGGAGCCGATAGGCCTGTTGAGCGGGATCAGACCGTTGACCCTGTTCCCTCTTCCTACCTCGCCGCAGTCCGCCCCATCGGCCGAGGTGCCCAATACAGTCAGGTACACCCCGCCAATCCCTCTACCGTTCGCATCAAGCACATTCAAGCCAGCAGTGACTTTCAGGCCCTCGGAGGTCTCGTTGGCATACCTCTTGATCTCCTCGAGTATCTCCTCCTTCTTTTTGAAATAGTCCTGCTCGCTCTTTATGTAACGGTCGACCATGGCCATCGCCACTATGAGCTCGATGTGGTCGTTAGTTCTCAAACCCATGACCTTGATGTCCTCGCCTGACTCCGGGTACTTGTTCTTGAAATCATCTGAGTTCAGGTGCTTCTCCGTCTGAAGGACGAGCTTTTCGGTTATAGTCAGGGGCGCATAGCCTACGGCAGCCGAAGTGTCGTTAGCGCCAAGTATAGCTGATTTCCGATTGAATATGTCAGTGAGGGCCTCTGATCCGGACTTAATCTCGGACATGTACTTTAAGTGCTTCTCCGGATCGACAAACCTGAGATTATCCTTGAACCATTTCTTTGCCGTTTCTATCGCTATCTTGTTCGGGTCTATCTCCGGCGTTGTCGTCGCCCTGTCGCCGAAGATGAGCAGCATCGGCTTGGCTAGAGTGCCTCCGCCGAACCTGGTCTTGGTCTCGCCAGCGACCAACAGGCCCTTGTCAACGTTATGGTGCAGTATGGTGCCGGACTTCTTCAGGTACTCCTCGCAGAGAGCCACAGACACCTGGTCCATTAGCGCGTCGCAGATAGAATCAGGATGCCCCAGGCCTTTTCGTTCGACCACCTCGACTCGTTGGTTCTTCTCAGGCCGCGTGAATTCCTCAACTAGAATGTTCCTCATGCTAACTCTTTCTATTTAGCAACCGCCTTTTAAATATATTTTGTTGTATCCGCAACAACATACGGTTAGGCGGGCACCTAACGAAACCATAAACAGATATATTGGACGTTAGGCTAAACTTACTTGGTGATTAGGATGAAGAAAGGAATCATAGGACTTGTGCTTATCGTGCTCGTCGCGGTATCGTTCTTCGCGGCAAGCACGGCTATGGCCCAAGACGCCAGCAATACCACTAATGAGACCAAGACAATAAGCGTTACCGGTAATTATGTTCTGTCGATGGACCCGGACAAGGCCGAGATCTATCTGGGCGCAGAAACTCGGGCAATAACAGCGCTACAGTCACAGCAGGACAACGCCAACATAATAGCCGCAGTCAAGAGCGCGCTATACACTCTAGGTTTGACCAAGGCGGACATAGAGACCACGAGCTATTCGATATCTCCGGTGTACGACTACTCCAAGGCCTGTTCTGACGTTAACTGTATCTGGCAGCCACCAAAGATAGTCGGCTACACGACCGTCCACCAGCTGAAGATAAAGACCGTTAATATAGACAAGGTCGGCCAGTATATCGACGCGGCGGCTAAAGCCGGAGCCAACGACGTCAACTACATATCGTTCGGCCTCAGCGACAGCAAGCAAAAGACTTTATACAACCAGGCATTGACCGAAGCGGCAAAGAACGCCAAGGACAAGGCGAACGCGATAGCCTCAGGATTAAGCGTGCGTGTCAAAGGCGTGATCTCTGCGAACGAGGGATATGTGTATGTAACGCCATACTACAAATCACTCTCAGCAGGAGCGCCAGAATCCAGCCAGGCGAGCACAGAGATATCCGCGGGCATGATACAAGTGTCTGCTAGCGTCTCAGTGGTTTACGAAATCTAAACCACTTTATTTATTTTTGTGGTCTATATGGACGAGATAGTTCTGGACAAGAGGACATTTGAGGCCCTGGCGATGGAGAGCAGGGTGAAGATACTCAAAGCCCTCAAGGAACGGAGAAAGACCCAGTCCGAACTATCGAAAGAATTATCTCTCGCCCCGTCGACCGTATCTGAACATCTCGAGAAGATGCTGGACGCAAGCCTGATAGCCAGGAAGAAGGACCACCACAAATGGATCTACTATGAGCTTACCGAGAAAGGCCAGCATATTCTGTCGCCCCAGAAGGCGAGCGTCTTCGTTTTCGCGCTCTCTCTAACGCTTTTCCTAGTTTTTATCGGATACCTGTTCGTGACTTTCACCACGGGGTCTTTCAGGGCGGCCAGCGCGCCGATGTACGATAAGGCTCTAGGAGCGGGCAGTCCGGAAGCCATGCCCTTGGCCAGTCAGGTAATGACCCAGCCAGATTATGTCACGCCAGCGATTCTGATAGTCGTTGTGATTGTTGCGGCGTTACTTTTTCTCTGGCGCTTTAAGCGGATGAGAAAACAGAGGACAGTTCAGGACTAGCGTCTCGAACTCCCCGCCCTCTCCAGAAATATTTATTTTATACTTGTCCCTGATTTTCTTCAATTCTTCGAACGCTTTATAGTCTAGCCTTCTTCCAACCCAAGATTTATCCAGGCCTTCAGCAGCCACATGGGTTATAACTATCTCAAAACCAGCGTCTATCTGCTCCTTTAATAGGCTCTCTTGGTCTCTATGCCAGAGCGGGGCGAGAGAGGCCACGCCCAATTCCTTCGCAATCCCGTCTAGCCTGCTCTTCTGGTAATTACTGGCTATGGCGCCGGAAAAGAATCCGTCGATAGGCAGTTTCTTCAGCGCCTTCTTCAGGTCGTCGAGCTCCTCCTCTTTCTCGCCTTTCGTCCTGACTATGATATGTTCTATCCCAATAGCCGCGGCCTGGTCGGTAGTCATCTCGATCATCGGGTAGTGGAACATGTAAGACTCTGGCGACTCAGGAAAGACGGAGACCAGATAACTGACTTTGTGCCCCTGCTTTAGAATCAGGTATAGCGCATAGGTGCTATCCTTCCCGCCAGAAAAAAGACACGCGAGTTTCATGCCAATCAGAATATGCTTGCCAGCCACGCTATCAGGCCGAGCACTATGATCACGCCTATAAGGAACAGCACGAGCTTCATCATCTCGGGGTTGTTGCCGGTCCCTATGTTCACGAGGGCCGTCTTTTTCGCCCCTTTCTTCTTGATTTCTTCCCTTTTCTTTGCCGCTTCATCGTAAGCTTTTGCGGCCATCTCATCGGCCTTGTGATATGCTTTTATCCCCCCGACCATTTCAGCCGGAACGGGAAAAGTCTCTTTCAGCTTTTTCTTGACCTTATATGGGAGCGACTCCTCTCTCCACGGCTCTTTTATCCTCACCGCGCCAGGCCTCTGCATCTCCTCCCTGACCATCTCGACAACCTCTGCTGCCTCTTCCGCCTTCTTTTTCTCGCGGCTCTTCTCTGTCCTGAATCCCCTCTTCTTTTTAGGATACCTCTTGAAGTCCTCAATCCTCTTCTGGACGAGAACATAATCGTCAAGGTTATTCTGTCTGAGGGCCCGGGCCTTTTTCACCGCCGCTTCCTCTCTTTCCGCCGTCTGCGCCCTCACCGAACCGAAAACCATGCGCTTCCCGGGTCTACCCCTCTTCCTGTATTTAACGACGGTCTCTGTGTTTACCACTACCCCCTTATCGGGCCGCATGCTCTTTCCGCGAAAGCTTTTTCTTGGCATTTTCATCTACTTGATTATTAAACTACATTTAAATATAATAAGCTTACCAATAATTAGTCGCGGACCGCTAGCTTAGTCTGGTCGGAGCACCCGACTGATAATCGGGAGGTCGCAGGTTCAAATCCTGTGCGGTCCAATGCACTATTTTTAAATATACGGGCTGACTTGTTCTATCATGGCACAGAGCGTCAAGATCATAGACGAAAAGCCGATCAAGAAGTATATAATGAGCGAGCCGTCGTTAGACACGTTGATCAAGGACCCGTCTCTAGAGGAGATCATGGTTAATGGCCCCAATATCCCTGTTTTTGTCTATCACCGCGACTATGGGACATGCGAGACGAACCTGATTATGACCGAGGAGCAGATACTAGAGGCGATACTGGATATAGCCAATAAGATGAACGACAGGATAGACGCCACCAAGCCTTTCCTGGACGCCCGCCTATCGGACGGCTCTAGGCTGAACGCGACGATACCCCCGGCGACTCCCGAGGGCCCGACAATAACAATCCGTAAGTTCAAGGAGAATCCATTGTCTATCGTCGATTTGATAAACCTCGGGACAGTTGGCATAGACCTGGCGGCAGAGCTATGGATGTTCGTCGAGGGCGAGAAGAACTATCCGCTGAACATATTAATAATCGGGGGGGCAGGGGGAGGGAAGACAACGACGCTCAATGTCCTCTCGTCGTTCATACCTATGGAAGACCGGGTCGTGGTGATAGAGGACACGCTCGAGCTGACGTTCCCCGAGAGAAAGAACGTCATAAGGATGGAGAGCAGGCCGGGTACCCATCTGGCCGGCGAGATAACGATGAACGACCTGCTGATTAACAGCCTGAGGATGAGGCCCGATAGGATAATCATGGGAGAAGTGAGGGGCGAAGAAGCTGAAAGTCTTTTCAACGCCATGAATATAGGCCATTCGGCGATGGGTACGCTGCACGCAAACTCGCCTGGCGAATCGGCCGCCCGCCTTACCAACCCGCCGATGAACGTCCCTCCGAACATGCTGCCCCTGATGGACCTTATCATAGTCCAGCACAAGCTCAGGTCCGGCGGAAGCCTGAAGAGGAGGATAACGTCAGTCGTGGAAGTCGCCCGCTCGGAGGTAGGCGTTTCGTTCAGCGAGATATTTGCGTTCGACCCGAAGACGGACAAGGTACTAAGGACCGACGTTCCCATGCAGAAGGAGGAGAAGATGGCCAACCTGTCCGGCCTGACAACCATGGACCTGAAAAAAGAGGCGCAGGAGAAGAAGCTGATCCTGCAATACCTGTTGAAGAACAAGATAAACGACTTCGTGAAGGTGCAGGACGTGATACAGCGCTACTATGTCGACCCGGAGTCTGTGATCTCTAAGTAGCTCCCATCTTCTTTATCTCGTCGATGTTCTTGCCGAAATAGCTCTCGAATTTCGGAGTTGTCTCGAGCATTTTTGTGTTGCCCGCCTTTTTCGCTTTTATGAAACCTTTCTCAGCGAGCAGCTTGATGTAGTCATAGGCTTTGTTCCCTATGATCTTGACGACTATGGACTGCTTGACCGGGTGTTTGACTGCGATCAGCCCCAATGTCCGCAGCGTGGCTTTAGAGAACTCTGTGTCCACCGCCAGATGGGAAACGTGCTTTGTATAACTGTCTTTGACTTTCATCCTGAACTTGTTCTCCGCTTTTATTATCTCAAGACCAGTATTCCGGGCATTAAAGTCAGCGATCAGCTCGTCAAGGATTTTTAGCACCAGCTCCCTGTCCTCAGTCTCTATGATATCCATCAGTTCGTCTATTCCGATAGCCGCGGGCGACATGAACAGCGCCGCCTCAGCCAGCTTCTTTTGCTCATTTTCTTCCATGTTTTCCCTCAAACAGCTTTATCTCCGTCTCCAGCAGATGTATGAATATCTCACCAAAGGCCTTTTCCTGCCAGACCGCTATCTTGCCGTCGTTGGCCAGGTGCAGGACAGGGATGAGGCAGTTTATAATGCCGGCGCTCGTCCTGTTCTCGAGCAGATCGGAGAACAGCACCAGGTTCTCTTCGTCTATATTCTTCTTTATCTTCTCTAGGCTCTCTTTCAGCTTTTTCTCAAAATCCTCGCTGTCGGCCGCTATCTCCAACAGACTATCTGGTATTATCCTCTCAAGCAGCCTGTTCTGTCTCTCGGCTTTCTTCTTCTCCTTGCTCATTATGTCTTCCATCGCGGCTATGAGCTCCTCGAGGGACACTTTCCTTGTAGTCGTCCTGAGCACGCTCTCCAACTGCGGGACTATCGGCTCAGAATAAATCTCGTCAGGTATCATTATAGGGACGATAGTCTCCTGCTGCGTCAGAACCCAAGAATCAGATTTGTACCTCAGGAGGATGCTGGACGCCAACACCACGTTAGCGGATACCTTGAGGTTGAGTTTTTTCAATTCCTTGACCTGCTCGAGATACTTCTGGCTGATTAGAGACAAGTCTATATCCCACGGGTCGAGATTCTGGTTCTTCACCACATCGACCAGTATCTCTTTCCATTCGGGCTTCCCAGCCATCCCGATTAAGTCCAGTTCCATCGCGCCACCAAAAGCGATATTAATAGACGGATTTGAACTTTATAAACATTCTACTGCGCGGCATTAAGCTTATATAGATGTTTGGGAAAAAGTTTAGAGATGATTTAATGGTTGGAGCGAAAAAACCACAGAAACCCAAGGTCAAATGCCCCCAGTGCGGAGCAGAAATAGAACTAGACCCGAAGACGCAGGAAAGCGAGATTATAGAATGCCCGGATTGCGGATGCGAGTTGGAAGTGGTCAAGAAAGGCACGCGATTGGATGTAGAGGCCCTTGAGGAGAACACGGGCGAGAAGAGCGACCTGGGCGAAGCAGAAGAGGCTGAGGACGTCGAATAGCTATAACGCGCCCAGCAAAAATCCCACTAATCCTATCCCGAGAGCAAGCAATGTTAGTTTTCTGACCCTCTCTAATTCTTTTAGCCTGACCATAGACCAGACGTTCCAGAGCAGGATAACGTCCGTGACTATAACCGGCCCCATATACAGCCAGTTGTCCTGGAATTTCGGCAGGAGCAGGAAAGGTATCGGCGACATGACTATGGCAATCAGTATGTAAAGCACGGCAAAGTACTTTGATATAGTTTTGCCCAGGGCGATAGGCAATGTCCATCGCCCGTACTTCTTGTCTCCGACCATGTCCTGTACGCTCTTTATTATCTCTCTCCCAAGGCCCATCAGGAAGGCTATCGAGGCCAGTACCTGAATCGATGCGCTGATCTGGCCCGAGACTATATAGTTGCCGAAGATGAAAGGCACGGCCATCGAGAAAGCTATGAACATATTGCCTAACAACAGCAGTTTCTTCAGTGTGTAGGAATAGAGTATCGCCAGAACAGAAAATACGACGGCAATCCAGAAGCAGTTCATGTTTACCAGGAGAGCGAATAGGACGCCAAGCGGAAACGAGACTTTGGCAGTGACCATCGCGGCCCACGCCGAGATAGTGCCATTGACTATCGGCCTGTCCTTCCTCTTGTTCTTCTTGTCGGTCGGATAGTCCATAAAGTCGTTCAGGGCGAAAGAGCCCAGCCCAATGAAGAAGACGGAGAGCACGCCGAATATGGTCGGCCAGAGAGCGATTTCCTTGGTAACGACTATCTCTCCGACTAGGACAGCTAAAGCTAGAAAAAGAGAATGCTCTATTCGCGTAAGTCTGAAAAACGCCTTCAAGTCCATGTTAATCTTTCAAGCTTTCCCACATTACTTCTTCTTTCGGGAACACGACTACGCCATTGTCTGTAATCTCATACGGATGGGGCCTCTGGTTGTGCTTGGAGCCCCTCATCTTCTTAACGAACATGACCCTCTGCGGAGGCTTGAAGTATAAAGAGATTATAGCGTCTGTGACGAACTCCTCCACGCCGAACCTTGAGAACTGGTCTCTCCCACCAAGCGTCTCGGCGGTCAGGACGGCGGTGCACTTCAACTCCTTAAGCTCATCTCCTAACTTGAATAGCGAGTATCTTATCTGCGACATGTCCCCCATCCACATGCCAAAGGCAGTGGTTGAGTCGATGACCAGCCTCTTGGCCCCCATATCGGTCACCATCTTTTTAATCTTCTCAATCTCCTCAGGGAACCTCTTCGCGAACTCCGCCGGCTCGATCATGCCGACACGATAGAGCTTTATCATGCCCTCTTGTTCATATTTAGTCAAATTCCAGCGGAAGTTCTTCATGTTCCACCAGATGTTAGTGGCTCCTTCCTCCATCGAGATGTAGATGCCTGGCTCGCCGTACTCTTCCGCGCCCTTATAAATGTACTGCATTGCGCAGATAGTCTTGCCGGTGCCCGCGCCCCCGCTTATCAGGACGTTGGAGCTCTCTATAAATCCGCCTTCTATGAGTTCATCTAGGCCGGGTATTCCGCTTCTAATTCTGTTCATATCCTACTCTAACTCCTTACTTCTTTTTAAAACTAACATTATATTAAAATACCATGTTTCTCTAAGTTTAACTATGGTGCAAAAAAAGCGCAAACTTACCGATGATTTCAAAGAATACGATATGATTAGAACTAAGTACGGTTTTGCGCACCCAATAAAAAGAGCGAGGCTGGAGAAGGCAGAAGGGAACAGGATTCTCAAGAAATATGCAGAGAAAAGGATGAGTTTCCTTCTAAGCTCTCTGTACCCCGAAATGAGCGCGGAAAGAAAAAAAGAGATAGTGAACAAATTCACAGGAAAAACTGAATTTATGCACTGGATGGCCGCACTAAAGTTTCCCAGTAAATACGCATTGCATGATCCTAAATCTAACTCGACCATGGTCCGTATGAGATCTCTGAATAACCAAAAAGAATTCGCAAACACTTTAAATCACGAAGCCATCCATTTTCTGCAGGATGAATTTAAATACAACTTTCCAAAGGACGTGGAAGAGCGCATAGCTTACGGTGTTTCTTCCTCGCTGATACCAGATGAAGCAACGCTTAAAGAGATCAGGAAAATTAATAAGTTTTCAGATGCAGAGTTTTCCATCCCGTTAAAAAGCAGACTGATGGCCGAGAAACTTCAAAATGTGAAAAAACTTGAAGATGTTTTTATCGGGGAGCGCGGTATGGATCGCATACGCGGCTTCCCAACCGATTCGATAATCTTTTCCATGTCAACTATTTTGGCAAAAACCGATATTAGGGCCAGAAACCAGTTTTTGCGCGATACCATGGAGGGCAAAAACCTGGTAGCATCATTCAACAACCTGATGAAGCATAATGGCATCCAGGCAGTGGTCGAGGGCAAGCAGCTAAAGATAAAAAAAGTCAAGCCTTAGAGATATTTTTCCACATCGAATCTCTCGCCGAGCTTAGGAACGATAGACGTTATCCCGAGCTCCTCTTCGGTCCATCCGGCGAACGGCTTTATCTGCTCCTCTTCGCCGTGGATGAAAAAGACCACCTTGGGGCTCATCTTCTTCACATAGTCCTGCAGCTCTTTCTTGCCCGAATGCGCGGAGAACTCGAAATAGCCCACCTCTAATTCTTTATAGTCTAAATCATAATCCTCGAACATGAACCGCTTCGTATCTATCAGCCTCTGCCCCGGCTCCCCCTCTGGCTGGTATCCGACGAAGAACACGGCCTGATTTGGCAATTCTTTCATCCGGAAAAGATAGCTCACGGCTGGGCCGCCTTGGAGAAAGCCGGCTGTGCTGATTATTACCGACGGCTCCTCAAGCGCCTCTTTTCTGGCTTTGCTGTTCTCAACCCAGATGGCCTGGTTCAGGGCGGCATGCGTCTCTTTTGCGTCCCTGATATAGTTAGGGAACTGGAGCATTATCTCGCTGGCCTTCTTGCTCATGCCGTCCATGTAGACGGGATAGTCGAAGCCGTGGCCCTCCAATATAGACAGTATCTCCTGCGCCCTTCCGACAGCGAACGATGGGACCAGCGCGTTTCCATTCGAATCACAGACGCGCCTGCAGCTCTCGACGAACTTCTTCTCGAGCTCTTTCCTGTTCGGATGCTCTCTGTCTCCATAGGTCGCCTCGGTTATCATCACATCTACGCCCTTATAACCATCATAAGCCGCCTTATGCAGTCTTGTATCGCTGTATTTAATGTCGCCGGTGAACAATAGCGAGTGCTTGCGCGTCCTTAGATTGACTGTGGCCGAGCCCAGTATGTGGCCCGCGTCCTGGAAGCAGAACTCAAAGCCAGACGATATCCTGCGCGGCCTGCCATAGCCCATGGGGATGATGTTCCGAATCAGCCTCTTCAAGTGGCCGTGGGAGAATATCTGCTCGACGCCCTTCAGCCTAGCCACCTTTATCGAGTCCTGGACAAGCAGGTCGATAAGAGGCAGCGATGGAGGCGTCATGTAGCACGGCATCTCGGTCTTCTTGTAGAGCAGCGGGATGGCGCCAGAATGGTCCAGATGTGCATGCGATATTATGATCCCGTCCAGCCGCCCCCTGACCGGCAAAGGCAGCAGCGTTTCATCATTCATGCGTACGCCATAATCCAGAAGCACGTGCTCTTTCTGCTCCTCAACCAGTATGGCCGCGCGCCCGACCTCTCTGCAGGCGCCAAGAAAAGACAATTCCATGCGTTCTATTAAGAGCTATAGGTATTAAATATTTTGCTTGAGTTAATGCTCCTCGGTGTCCATTTGAAGCAACTCGATTTTTCAGACGCGGAGAAACTCTTGCACAAATATCGGATAAAGACGCCTGATTCCGGTATCGCCAAAAAACCGATAGAGGCCGTGAAGATAGCCAAGAAGATGGGCTATCCTGTGGTGATGAAGCTCCTATCTCCGGATATTGTCCACAAGACCGAGAAGAAAGCGGTTATAGTCGGATTATGCGATGATAAATCTGTTGAAAGCGCCTTCGATGAGATCAGGAAGCGCGCGGGCAAAGCAAAGTTCAAAGGCATGCTGGTGCAGCGCCAGGCCGAAGGGCATGAGGTCATTATCGGGGGGAAGAGAGACGAACAGTTCGGAGCGATAGTATTGTTCGGCCTCGGCGGGATATTTGTCGAGATCATGAAGGACGTCTCACTCCGCATCGCTCCTATCGACAAGCACGAGGCGCTGGCGATGATCAAAGAGGTCAAGGGCTATCCGATTCTTGCAGGCGCCAGGGGCCAGAAGCCCGTTGCTCTGGAGAAGCTCGCTGAATTGGTCTCTTCTGTTTCAAGGCTGATTTATGAAAATGACATTCAAGAGCTGGACTTGAACCCGGTTTTCGTCAATGACAGGGAATGCCTGCCGGTCGATGTGAGGATGATGAAATGATAAAGTGGCTCTACCAGGAGGGCGGAAAATCAGGCTCGGGCGAGAATGCCAGCTACCGCATCCCGGAAAATGGGGTCGTATGGGTCTGCGCGGTTAGCCCAACGGAAAAGGAGCTCTCCAAGATTTCCAAGGATTTCTCTCTCCCGATGCACATCCTGAAAAACTACAACCGGGAAAGGCGCTCGGTCAGGTATTCGTTCGAGCCGTTCGCCTGCACGTTCGTCGACTACCAGCTGGTTGCCGGCGCGGTTGAGCGAACCAACGTCCTGTTCTTCATAACCAAGAACTTTTTGATCACGATACTCGAAGAGCCCATAGTGGCGTACGAGACTGCCTATACCGAAATCAGCGGCAAGATAAAAAAAGAGGGGTTTTCTACAGTAGCGCTGCTCACAGAGATCCTAGACGCAGATGTCGAGGAGAACTACGACGTCATGGAGAAGATAGAGAACGACATCATGGCGCTGCAGAAGGAGATAGCGGTAAAGAGGACAAGGACCCACATCGAGAAAGTGGTCGAGCTGAGGCGCACTCTGAACCACATATCCCGCGCCTTCTGGGGCTCGTCCAGGATAACCTATTTCCTGAAGATCGGCCTAATCTCGCTAAAGCCGACGCAGATCGAGATGAGGAAGATAGACGACCTGCACGAAGGCTTCATCCACCAGCTCGACATGATATCGAACATGAAGGAGACTCTCACCGATACGATCACTATATACCAGACCAACATCTCGAACTGGCTGGCGGAGATATCGAACAAGATAAACTCGAGCATAAAACTGCTGACGTGGGTGATGTTCGTCCTGACCGGCCTAACGCTGGTCATAACCGTCCCCAACACGCTGGCGACAATATTCGGCATACCCTACTTCGGCCTGTCCTCCTCTGTCTCGGGATATATCGCCGAGCTGCTGATGGCGTCGATACTCATACCGTTCGTGCTGTTTTTCGTTTACTGGAGACTGGTGAAGAAGAGGGCCGAAGGAGCAGAGACGCAGCATGTATAAAGTCAGGATACACGGCCGTGGTGGCCAGGGCGCAAGACTGGCAGCGAAGATTATAGGCATGGCGGCCTATCTCGAAGGCAAGCATGCCCAGGCATTTTCTATCTACGGCGCTGAAAGGAGAGGTGCGCCAGTCGCAGCCTTTGTAAGGATAGACGACAAGGAGATACTGGAGCGGGGCTATATCCATGACCCGGACTGTGTTATAGTATTGGACGACACGCTACTAGGGCCTGAGATAGGGGTATTCAACGGACTAAAGCCCGGTTCTCTCGTCCTGATAAACACAAAGAGGAAGATACCGTTCAAGCCGCCGAAAGGAGTAGAGGTAGTGCCTGTCTGTGCGACTGACATTGCGCTCGAGATATTCGGCAAACCTATTTTCAACACGGTCATGCTAGGGCCGTTCGTAAGGCTGACGGGCGCCGTGAAACTGAACAGCGTTAAAGACGCTATATTCCACCAGATAGGCAAGAGGAAGAAATACCTTGTTGAACAGAATCTGAATGCGGTCCAGAGGTGCTATAACCTGGTCTGCCCGATAGGCGAGAAGAAATGATTGAAGAACACAAGATAAAATACGAAGGGGCGAAAGGCGTGCCAGTGATCAGGGAGATGGGCAACGCGGTTAAAGTCCATACCGGCCTCTGGCGGACCGATAGGCCTATGGTAGATTATGGCAAATGTATAAAGTGCAAGCTCTGCTACCTCTACTGTCCGGTCACTGCATATTCCTGGACAAAGAAAGGGCCCGCTTGTAATTACCATTTCTGCAAGGGCTGCGGAATCTGCGCTGAAGAATGCCCGGTGAAGGCGATAACCATGGTCAAGGAGGAGAGGTGCTGAACGATTTCCTGACAGGCAATGAGGCGGTTGCATGGGCAGCGAGACTTTCCAGAACCCAATATATTCCTAACTATCCGATAACTCCTCAGACCGAGATTATAGAGACGCTGGCACAATGGCACGCCGATGGACAGCTTGACGCGGATTTCTGCCCGATGGACTCAGAACATTCGGTCATGTCCGCAGCTATAGGCGGGTCAGCGTCCGGAGTGAGGGTATTCACCGCTTCATCGTCCCAGGGGGTAGAGCTGATGCACGAGATGCTCTATATAGCATCGGGCCTGCGCCTGCCGATAGTTATGGCCAACTGCTCGAGAGGACTATCGGCGCCTATAACCCTCCTCTGCGACCACAATGACTATCTCGGCATGAGGGACACGGGCTGGATCATGGTCAATGCGCAGAACAACCAGGAAGCCCTCGATTCGACTATAATGGCGTTCAAGATATCGGAGGACAAGGATGTGCTGTTGCCGTCTGTGGTCAATCTCGACGGCTATGTGCTGTCTTATACGATGGAGCCGACCATAGTGCCGGAGCAGGGAATGGTCGACAAATTTCTTCCGCCATATAGGCCGAAGCATGCGTTCTTCGACCCAAAACAGCCGATGGTCCAAGGGATAGCTGTCCTTGACGGGGTGAATTATACTCATTTCAGGAAGCAGGTGCACAAGGCGCAGCTGAACGCCAAGCACGTCATAGAGAAAACCTGCACGCAATGGCACAAAGCCACGGGCAGGCATTACGGCATGATAGAGAAATACGAGATGGAAGATGCCGAAATGGCTATCGTCACGCAGGGCTCTGTCAGCACCACGGCAAAGGCGGAAGTCCAGGAGATGAGGAAGCAAGGCATGAAGATAGGGCTATTGCGCCTGAGAGTAATGCGTCCGCTGCCAAAAGAGGAGATAAGGAACGCGCTCAAGAATATGCATGGCGTGGCTGTCGTAGACAAGAATCTGGCGCCAGGCGTCGGCGGCATAGCGCATTCAGAGATCCGCGACTGCCTGTACGACATAGAGAAACAGCCGATAATGTCCTCGTTCATCATGGGGCTGGGCGGGAAGCCTGAAGAGATGAAGCAGTTCGCGCAGATAATAGATATGCTAAAGAAGGATATGATAGACAAGATGGGGAGGGTAAGATTTGTATAACGAACTGAAAGCATTGAGCGACATACCTGAAGAGGATTTACTTATCGGCGGCTCTCCGACCTGCTCTGGCTGCCCGGCGGAGATCGGCCTAAAGATGGCGCTCAAGGCGCTAGGCAAGAACACGATTGTAGTCAACAGCTCTGGCTGCATGTCGCTATTATGCAATTATCCGTACACTCCGCTGAAAGTGCCCTGGCTGCATTGCGCGATAGAGAACGCCGCCGCGACAGCTACCGGGATAGCCAGGGCGATGCGGCTGCTGAAGAGGGACGCTACTGTAATATGCTATGCAGGCGATGGGGCGACCTACGACATAGGGATAGGCTCTCTCTCCGGCAT
>Ga0315286_10002055_pt1 | contig 18603 bp, 10 predicted proteins | sample YL17G10_0_MG_FD_205038 | JGI IMG/M metagenome (GOLD analysis project Ga0315286, IMG submission 205038) | Sediment microbial communities from Yellowstone Lake, YNP, Wyoming, USA - YL17G10_0 | ecosystem: Environmental > Aquatic > Freshwater > Lake > Sediment | place: USA: Wyoming | collected... | reverse complement strand
AGGTGGGCTGCCTTGGGGTGTTGCAGCATACCCCCGATGCTGAAAAGGCATTCTCGAGCCTGGCGAGGTGTGTGAAGCCCGGGGGGGAGTTGGTCATTGACGTGTATCGAGCGGACCTCCTTGCTTACATCCACTGGAAGTACATTTTGCGCCCGCTCACAAAAAGAATGGCCAAGGAAAGACTGTACAGAGTCATATCGGAAATCACGCCGCGTCTGGTACCCCTTGCCGGTCTGTTGCGGAGAATTGGGGGGCGGGCTGGGGCGCGACTTGTCCCTATTGTCGAGTATTCTTATCTCAGGCTTCCGCGTGCCATGAATAGAGAGTGGGCAATTCTTGATACCTTTGACATGTACTCTCCCGAGCATGATCATCCCCAGAGAATCAGTACTGTACGTAGCTGGTTTCAGTCTGCCGGATTCATTGATGTGGATGTTCGGCGTGGACCAAACGGAATCGTTGGCAGGGGATCGAAGCCAGGCATGAGGGATGGGGTGAGGCAATAAGGACATGTGTGGTATTGTGGGACAGTTGTTGCAGAACGGACGCTGCGACCCGGAAATCCTCAGGGCGATGAGAGACCGCATGATCCATAGGGGACCCGATGATGCCGGTGAATGGTATTCGTCGGATCACAGAGTGGGATTAGCTCACCGTCGGCTCTCGATCATCGATCTCTCGCCAGCCGGTCATCAGCCGATGCTGGATCGCGGCGGTCGGCTGGGGATTGTCTTCAACGGCGAAATCTATAACTTCCAGGACCTGCGATGTGCGCTTGTAGGTAAGGGCTACGTGTTTGACTCCCAAAGCGATACCGAAGTGATTCTGGCAAGTTATCGTGAATGGGGGATTGATTGCCTTCAGCACTTCAACGGCATGTTTGCTTTTGGCCTCTATGATTCTGAGCAGCAGCGGCTTTTTCTGGCACGTGACCGAGCGGGGGAGAAGCCGCTCTATTGGTGGCATTCCAACGGGAAAATTGTTTTTGCCTCGGAACTCAAGGCATTGATGGCCGACGCGGCGTGCCCTCGTACCCTAAATTATCAGGCCCTCGATCATTACCTGGCCTACGGCTATGTGCCGGGAAGCATGTGTATTTTGGAAGGGATCAAAAAGCTCGAAGCCGGCCATGCTCTGGAATATGATTTTGCAAAAGACGAAGTGCGTTCCTGGCGGTACTGGCGGCTGCCTGAAACGAATGCGGTCCAGAAGGGTGATGTGGATGATTTCTCGCGCGAACTTGAGGAACTGCTCAAGGACTCCGTCAGACGGCAGTTGGTTGCGGATGTACCCGTTGGCATCATGCTCAGCGGTGGTCTGGATTCGAGTCTGATTACGGCGATGGCGGCGGCAATATCTCCTCATCCGATAAGGACATTCAATGTTTCTTTTCGGGGCCACGATGGTTTTGATGAGAGTGCGCATGCGAGGTTGATTGCCAATTCTTACGGAACACGGCATGAGGAATTGGCCGCCGAGCCCGCCTCCGTTGACTTGCTGCCGGATATCGCAAAACAGTTCGACGAACCAATTGCAGATCATGCCATCGTGCCGACGTATCTCCTGTCCCGTGAGATTCGCCAGCATGCCAAAGTTGCTCTCAGTGGGGACGGCGGGGATGAGCTGTTTGGCGGTTATGGTCATTACAGTTGGATACTGAAGCAGGAGAGCCTACGAAGGTATGTTCCCAATCTCGTGAGACGGGGCATCGCCCGTGTTGCCCTGGAATGCGTGCCGCTGGGGACGCGTGGAAGAAATCACCTCATTGGCCTGTCGAATGACTACACACGTAGCATATCTCACATCAATCTATACTTCGATCATCTATCGAGAGAACGCATCTATTCGCCCCATATGCGGCACGATGCTATCCACGCGACCCCCGAAATCTACAGAGCATCTTTGCCTGATCCAACACACTCTCCCCTCAGGCAGGCAATGGAGGCGGATTTCCGAACGACCCTCGCCGATGGCTATCTGGTCAAAGTTGACCGCGCCGCCATGCTTGCTTCACTCGAGGTACGCACACCATTGCTGGATTACCGGATCATAGAGTTCGCCTATGGACGTGTGCCGGATCAATTGAAGGTGACAAGGAATGCCCGGAAGATTCTCTTGCGACATCTGGCAAAGCGGCTGCTGCCAAAAGAATACGATGTAACACGCAAACAAGGATTCACCATGCCATTACATGCCTGGTTCAAGGGAGATTGGGGCAAGTATATGGAATCGGTGCTGCTGGATTCGGATAAGAGCCTATTCAGCAGACGATTCATTCAAGAGCTGCTGTCTCTTCAGAGAAGAGGATATTCGAACACAAACCGGCTGTTTGCGCTGACCATGTTCGAATTGTGGCGAAATGAATACAAGGTCAGTTGCTGAAGATGAATGTATTAGTAAACTGTCTGCCTTTGATGAGTGGTGGTGGGGTAGCATACCTCCGGGGTCTGGCACCGGTGCTCAGCGGCCAATTCAGGGATTCATCGGAAGGGCATTGTGTCAAGTTTGTGGCATATCGAGAGCAAAGCCCTCTATTGCAGGCGGTGCCTGAGGCGCAGATCACCTGGGTCAGGAGGTCTCGCCTGACCGGTTACCGCCGCATATTGTGGGAACGCCTGAATATGGCACGTATTGTGGATGAAGAAGACACTCATGTGCTATTCACACCCTACCAGGTAGGCCCTCCCGTCCGCGGGCCGAAGCATGTCCTGATGATACGAAACATGGAGCCGTTCCTCTGTAATGGATACGCATACAGTCCGAATTCCTGGCTACGAAATCAGGTGTTGCGATGGATGTCGGTCCGGGCACTGCGGAGGGCGGACCGAGTAATTGCCGTATCCGAGTTTACGAGGGACTATTTGGCCGGTGTCATCGGGGTTGGGGGACATCGTATAAGAACAATCTACCATGGCCGGCAACGGTGTTCGGCACACAACGCGGAGGCGGCGGAAGATCGTGGAATACTCAAGCAACTCGGCGTTGCAGGGAACTACATTCTGACGTGCGGGTCTCTTTTGCCTTATCGGCGCCATGAGGATATCATTGCAGCGTTCGAGGAATGCTTCGCCGTGTTGGCCCCCGGTACCCTGCTTGTCATCGCGGGATCGGGAACGGATAGAGCATACGCCAAGGCGATTCGTCAACGCATCGCTGCTTCTCCTCATCGTGATCGGATCATTGCCGTGGGGCAGGTGCCTTGGGATGCCATGGCCGCCCTATACAGGCATTGTCATTTCTGCATTTTTGCGACAGAGGTTGAGGCATGCCCCAACATTGCCATAGAAGCTATGGCAACCGGCTGCGCCATTGTCTCATCGGACGCGCCGCCGCTGCCGGAGATGTTTCAAGGGTGTTCTTTGCAGTATCGTTCCAGAGATATCAGACACCTGGCATTGCAGATGTGCCGATATGCGGAGGATGAAGGCTTGCGCCACGAGATGAAATCGCTTGCATCCAAGAGGGGAGACACGTTTTCCTGGGAGACATGTGCCCGGGAAACCTATTCAGCCCTGGTCGATTGGAAAAGCAGATAGAATCGGTATGGATTATACAAGCTCTGACTTGACATTCAAGATCCGAAAGGCCATTCGATACGCTCGCATGTATGGTCCCCGGAGGACGCTGACGAAGATCCGGGGACAGTATCACATGAAGAAGCATTATCGCGTGTTGCCGCCAGTCCGGCTACCAGTCGAGGGAGGCCATGTCGGCATCATCGGGTGCGGCAACTTCTCTTACTGCAACGTGGCCCACTATCTCCTGAAGAACTACGGCCGCGTCATGCGTGGCTGCATGGACATCGACGTTGAGAGAGCTGCTTCGCTCTATGAAAAATACGGCCTGCGGTACTACACCGATGACCATGACCGTATCATCAACGATCCCTCCATCGATCTCTACTATATTGCCTCCAACCATGCGACTCACGCCGAATACGCGGTTGCTGCTTTGGAAGCCGGGAAGTGCGTTCACATCGAAAAGCCCCATGTGGTCACAGTGGAGCAACTGCGTCGTTTGTGCAGAACCATTCAGAATACCGGCAGGAAGGTCAATCTGGGGTTTCTGCGGCCTCGAAGTCCCATGGGACAAATGATTAGGCGGTATCTTGACGCCGAATCCGGACCGGCCATGTTCAACTGGTTCATCGGTGGGCACGAGATCCCGCCGGATAACTGGTACTTCAAGGAAGAAGAAGGTGGCCGCGTGCTTGGTAATCTATGCCACTGGACCGACTTTGTTTACCAGATGGTTCCGCCCGAGAAGCGTTTCCCGATTACGATCATACCAACTCGGTGGGAGAAGTCAGATTGCGACATTGCTGTCACGTATGTCTTTGCTGACGGCACGATCTCTGCGATCACGTTCTCTGCCAAGGGGCATATATTCGAGGGGGTCAGCGAGAGGTTCACTGCCCAGAAGGGCAATACTCTCATTTGCCTCGATGATTTCCGGCGTTTGACTATCGATGTGCTTGAGAGGAAGCGGGTCGTCTCCCCACGGTTCCGCGACCACGGACATGAAGGCAACATCAAGCGCAGCTATCAGATGGTCCGCCCGATGGAGGGAGGCTTCGATGGCTGGTCGCTCGAGAACATTTGGGAAACCGGAGAGCTGTTTCTCAAGACCAAAGATGCGTTAGAGCGAAACGACAAAATAATCGTGACAGCATATGATCCATCAAAATTGAATGAAGCAAGTCTTGCAGCATCTTAGAACGGGTCACATGGAACTTGCGGAGGTCCCATGCTCGCGGGTAGGGCGAGGGCAGGTGCTCATTCAGACGCGGGCATCGTTGATCTCGGCTGGCACGGAGCGGATGCTCGTGGAATTCAGCAAGGCGAACCTGATCCAGAAGGCTCGCCAGCAGCCGGATAAGGTCAAGCAGGTGCTGGACAAAGTCAAGGCCGATGGCCTGATACCGACGCTGGAGGCCGTGTTCCGGAAGCTCGATGAACCGTTGCCGCTGGGGTACTGCAATGCCGGTGTCGTGCTGGAGGTCGGGAGTGGTGTAACGGACCTGGTGCCCGGCGACCGGGTGAGTAGCAACGGCAATCATGCAGAGATTGTATGCGTGCCTCGCAATCTTGTGGCGAAGGTCCCGGAGAATGTGAGTGATGAGAATGCGGCATTCACGGTTCTTGCCAGTATTGCCTTGCAGGGTATCCGCCTGGCTCAGCCGATGTTCGGTGAGAAGATCTTGGTCTTTGGCATGGGGCTGATCGGGCTGATTACCGTGCAACTCCTGCGATCCAGCGGTTGTGAAGTGTTGGCCGTCGATCTGAACCCGCAGCGGCTCGCCCTTGCCGAGTGGTTTGGGGCGAAGACGGTGGACCTGTCCAAAGGGGCAGACCCAGTTGCTGCTGCGCGGGGCTTCGCCGGTGAGCAGGGCGTCGATGCGGCGGTCATTACTGCCTCGGCCAAAACGGATGAGATCATCCATCAGGCGGCGGAAGGCTGTCGAAAACGTGGTCGGATCGTGCTCGTCGGTGTCGTCGGGCTGAACCTTCGTCGCAGTGACTTTTACCAGAAGGAGCTCACGTTCCAGGTCTCATGCAGCTACGGGCCGGGACGCTATGACGAGAGCTATGAGCAGGGGGGGCATGACTATCCGCCTGGTTACGTCCGCTGGACGGAGGGCCGCAACTTCGAAGCGGTCTTGGGCGCAATGTCGAACGGCGGACTCGACGTGGGTCCCCTGATTACCCACCGGTTCAAGCTCGATAATGTGTTGAAGGCCTACGAGACGATTGAGCACGATCCATCGGCTCTGGGCGTGATCCTTCAGTATCACGATCAGGTGGACCGCTCCAGCGTTGTGACGGTCTCGCAAAGCCGTACGGAAGCGGCCGGCACGGCCGTGGTCGGCGTGATCGGAGCAGGGAACTTCTCGAAGGCGATCCTCTTGCCCGCGCTGGCCAAGGCGAAAGTACGCATCGCCTGCATCGCCGATCTCAACGGAGCGGCAGCCAAGCATGCTGCAGTCAAGTTCGGTGCACAGAAGGCGGTCACCGACTATCGGCAGATCCTTGATGACAGGGATGTCAACGCCGTGTTCGTGGTCACGGGCCACAATACGCATGCACGGTTCGTCTGCGAGGCCCTGGAGGCCGGAAAGCACGTCTTTACGGAAAAACCTCTGTGCCTCAATGAGGCGGAACTCGAACAGATCGAATCCGCCGTCCGCAATCACCCATCCGCCGTCCTGATGGTGGGTTTCAACCGCCGCTTCAGTCCACATACGGTCAAGATCAGGAACCTGTTGTCGGGCAGGGGCGGTCCGTTGTGCATGAATATGACGATCAACGCCGGCGAGATCCCCGTGGATCACTGGACGCAGGACCCCGAGCGAGGGGGAGGAAGGATCGTCGGGGAGGGGTGCCATTTCATCGATCTGCTGAGCTTCATCGCCGGCAGTCCCATTAGGTCCGTTTCGGCCGCGATGGTTGGGGATGGCCCGGCGGTCCGGGACGACAAGATGTCGATTGTCCTGGAATTCACTGACGGTTCCATCGGGACCGTGAACTACTTCGCCAACGGCGCGAAAAGCTATCCGAAGGAGATGCTCGATGTTTTCAGCGATGGCAGAGTCCTGAGATTGGAGAACTTCCGGGCGACGCATGGATTCGGGTTCAGAGGCTTCAAGAGGTTCAAGACAGTCCGGCAGGACAAGGGGCACGCGGCCGAGACGGCCGAGTTTATCCGCCGGGTGGGGCAGGGCGGCGATCCGCTCATCCCCTTTACGCAGCTCAAGAACGTAACGCAGGCCTCATTCGCTGCCGTCAAATCCGCCCGTGAGCGAACGATCGTTGTCCTGTAGGATTCTTTGTCCTTGGTTCGGGGAGAGGGATGCGAACCCTTTCGAAGCTCAGTCGTGCTGCTTGGACCGTGCGATATCTCAAGGCACGGCAGATTGCCGGGCAGGTTCGGCATCGAGTCGTTCATTCGTTCGAGCGATATGGGAATGCAAACGGCGAATGCGTTGAAATCTATCCCGGATGCGCCTGGCCGAATGGAGTGAGATTCCTCGCCCCGGGCGCCCAGAACAATCGGGCCGATGCGATCCGCCAGGATACTCTGGAATTCCTCAGCGCACAGGTGACAGTGGGCTTCCCGCCACGATGGAATTGCCCCGAGTTGCCAAAGCTCTGGCAGTACAACCTGCACTACTTCGAATGGCTGTGGGCGTTGGACTACGAGGACGGCAAGGCGGTTGTCCTCGACTGGATTCGGAATCACTTGCTGGCGAAAGGCGCCGTCGGGTGGGAGTCCTACCCGATTTCGTTGCGGCTGATGAACTGGGGTGCCGTCTTCTGGGGCCGATTTCGCGAAAGGACGGAGGCGGACGAGCCGTTTTTAGGGATGCTCTGGGGGAGTATCTGCCGGCAGGCGGAATGGCTCGTGCGGCACTTGGAGACTCACCTGCTTGGGAATCATTATCTTGAGAACGGTGCGGCCCTGGCAGTGGTCGGCAGTTGTTTCTTCGGGGAACAGGCTCGCGGATGGTTTGGCAAGGGGTGCGGTATCCTGCGGGATCAGATTACAGAGCAGATTCTCCCGGACGGCATGCACTTCGAGTTGTCGCCCATGTACCACTGCCGGGCGATCTACGTCTTGGCGATGCTGGCAGCCACAAACAACAATCGGTTGCGAGATCTTGCAGAAGGTCCTCTCTCTCGCATGATCAAGACGCTCGATCATGTCTGTCATCCGGATGGCGGGATTGCCCTGCTGAATGACAGTGCCTTCCGCATCTGCAATGAACCGGACGAGCTTCGGTCCTATGGCCGCCATCTTTTCAAGGGTTGCCCCGATGGGGCGACCCTTGGAAGAGGGTGTTTCGCTCTGGAGTGGGCCGGCTACTACGGTTGGCGAGACTCCGATGGGACGTACGTGATCGCGGACTTTGGCAAGAGTGGCCCCGATCACGTTCTCGGCCACGCGCATGCCGACATCTTCAGCTTCGAGCTCTCTGTGAAGGGACGCCGAGTTATTGTGGACTCAGGTGTATATGATTATGAGCCGTCATCCACACGCTCGTACTGCCGGTCGACCGCGGCTCACAATACCGTGGAAATTGAGAATCAGGATCAGAGCGAAATGTGGGCCGCCTTTCGCGTGGCTCGGCGAGGAAATCCTAACGATCTGCGATGGGAAGCTCGCGAGAATGGATTCGAATTGAGTGCTTGGCATGATGGCTACAGGCGTCTTCCGGGGAACCCCGTTCATTCGAGGATCATGTGTTGGGATGCAATCGGCTGCCTGAGGATCATTGACCAGGTTAGCGCACGCCGCAGCGTTCAGGCTGTGTCTCGACTGCATTTGCACCCGAGTTGTTCCATCGCGGCGATCAGTCCGACGAAGATCCAAGTGGCGCGTGATGACTCGGTTTGCACCATAGAATCAATGACTCCTCTTGCTATTCACGAGAGCCTTTATTGCCCGGAGTTCGGCGTTCAGCAGGTCAATCGATGTATCTGTGCTGCAACTCATGGGGCCAAAACCGAGACACGATTTTCCATCCACTGCCCTCATGGATGAACCACTGACGGGAAGAGACCCATGCGGCAGTAGGGCGTGCCGATGGTTTCTTGGACTATGACATCTCCTGATTTGGCCTGGAACATAGAAGCAATATGAGAATCCTCATCGTTTGCCAGTATTTCCCCCCCGACATCACTGCGGCGGCGTTCCGTATGTTCGATACGGCTCAATTGCTGGGGGCCAACGGTCATGGTGTCAGGGTAATCACGGCTCATCCGCACAGGTCACAAGTCGATGGCGATTCCGTTGCCGAATACGACAGGCAGATTTCGGGTGTCTCGCGGACCCGGGTGGCTCACCTGAACGGGGGAGGTTTCTTCAACTACATCAAGCATTACACATCATTCATGGTGGGAAGCAGTTGGCTTGGCCTGAAACTGTGGTCGGCCCGCTGGAAACCGGATGTGATCTGGGCCAGCTCTCCCCCTTTGTTCGTTGGACTCAGCGGTGTCGCATTGTCCCGTCTGTTTCGGGCTCCGTTGGTACTGGATGTCCGGGACATATGGCCCGCCTCTGCCGTGGGTACCGGTCAGCTCTCGGTACAGGGAAGAGCTTACAACTACGGCGAGAAGATGGAGAAGTACGTGTATGACAAAGCGGCACACATCACGTGTGTGGCACGTCCCATGCAGGAGTATATTCGCACGAGGACCGAGACTCCTGTCACCGTCGTCTATAATGGCGCGAGAGCATCGGATGTTGTTGTCGGAGCCGCAGGGAGTAGTGGCTCAAAGAACGGCCGTACTCTCTTGTACGCAGGCAATCTTGGCCGGGCGCAGCAATTGGACCTGCTGGTCCATGCCTGGGCGAATGTTCACGGAAGAAATGGGCTTCACCGTTGGAGCATGAAGCTTCTGGGAAGGGGGGTCATGGAGAAGGATTTGAAAGAACTCACCACGGGTCTGGGAGTCAGTGGGAGTGTTGCTTTTGCTCCGCCTGTTTCACGGCAGGATGCCCTGCGGGAGATGATGCAGGCTGCTGCTTTGTCGGTGAGTCTTCAGCCGGGCAAGGCGTTTGAGAAGACGATCCCGTCCAAAGTCTTTGACTGCATGGCCGTGGGAAGGCCCATACTGGCGGGAGTTGCGGGAGAAGCGAGAGACATTCTCGAATCGACCGGAGCGAACGTGTGCTATGAACCAGGCAATCAGGAACAGTTGGAACGGGGCCTTGAACGGCTTATGGGGGACTACGCGCATTTGGAGCAGATGGCCTGCGGAAATCCTTATGTGATACGGAATGGATACACGAGAGAAAAGGCCGTTGCGATCCTCGCGAACGTCTTTGATTCGGTAGTCTGAGGTATGTCTGCCTATTCCGCGTACTCGAACAGCACGACCTCGTAGTGGTCCAGCTTCGGCACGACCACGGAGAGTCCTTTGCCGTCCTGCGAGAAGCCCAGCGTTGAGCCGGCCTGGAGCAGACACACCGTTTTGACCTCTTTCTGCGGCTTCAGGTTGATGCGGATGTCCCTGATGGGAATTGGGCCGTGCAGGGCCTTGTCCTGCTGGCCCGAATGGTTGAACAGGGCCACCCACTCGAATTTGCCGTCCTTTCCGGCGCGATGGGTCACCTCCACGAGCGGCGAAGTCGTGACGTGCAGCCGGCGGTCGAGGCGGAGGACCGAGTCGATCGCGCCCATCACCAAGCTCGCGTGTCCCTGGTGGCACTGCTGCTCGTAGTGGCTGCCGATGTCCCAGGGGAAGCAGGCGACGGTGCCTCGCTCGTGTTTGCACAAGAGCAGGGCGGGGTGATCCGAGACGCTCCGGTAATAGCATTTCTCCGGCGGCCCGAACATGTCCGCCGGGATCAGCCGCAGCAGCCCCTGGGCCTTGTCGCCCGTCTCATAGACGTGGAATGGCCCCTGCAAAAACACCAGGTCCAGCTTCTCCAGGTCGGCCCGGCCGAATCGCTGCCGGTCTTCCGGGCGGATGCGGATGTACGCTCCCTTCTCCGGGGGGCGGGTCTGCTTCCACGAGACGCCTTCCATGCACTTGAGGGCCGCCGGGACCTTGCCGGTCAACAGCAATCGGCCGCCCTCGGCCACATACTCATCCAACGCCGCACACTCGCTCTCCTTCAATCCGCCCGCACCGGGCACGATGACCAGCGGATAGCTCTTGAGCACCGGCCGGTCGAGCGTGGTCAGCTCGAACGCGACCTGGTTCTCACAGAGAATTTGCAGCAGGCCGTCATACTCCACACCGCCACGCCGGACGACGCCGACCTCGCCGGCGGGCCGGGTCTGCTTGAGCCATCGCTCGTTGGCGGCGTGGAACCGGTACAACTGGCTCGTCAGGTCGAGGCCCGTGCGGTCCTCCTGGCTCCCGAGTGGGCCGATGCAATAGAAGTCCACCCACGCCCCGTTGACCATGTGCTGCCAGATCCGCCGGACCGTCAGATAGGGCGACACGGCGGCGTGGCGGTAGGGGATGTCGATGAAATAGACGGCGCAGTTGGCAAGCTGCCGCTCGTCGGCCGTGAGCAGGGTCGATTTGGCGTTGTCTGTGTCGCGGTACGTCCCGACGCTCAGGGGCGTGTTCGACTCCTTGCGGATGATGTCCACGCCGGTGGGGGTGTACGTGCAAATCGCCAGGTCCGGCCGTTTGGTCTTGAGAAACGCATTGACCCGGCTGAACTGCCGGTCGCTCATCATGCGGGTGAAGTCGAGGTACTTGCGATAGACGGGGCTCTTGTCGTCCTGCGTCTTCGGCAGCTCCATACCCGCGAACTCGCGGAACTTGTCCTTGCACGCCTGGCACTGGCAGATGCCGTGGTAGTTGCCGCTGTAGTCGGACCGCTGGTAGCCGATCATGTTGAAGAAGACGCCGTCGAGCGGGTAGCGGCCGACGGCCTCGCCGAGGATCTCGAACATGTACTCCTGCTGATACCCGCCGCTGACGCACGTGTGCACCTGGCCGTTGTAGTTGACGTGCTGCCCTTTCTCGCTGACGTAGAGCCACTCGGGCCTCTCGGCGGCGAACTTCTCGTTGATCTTGCTGAAGTCGAACCGGCCGATGACGCGAATCCCCTCCTTGTGCAGCCGCTGGAGCACCGTTCCGACAAGATCGCCCTTCATGAACGTATTGCGATAGTGGTAGGGGAGGTCTGTCGGATAATTGGCCACGATGCCCCCGACGTTGAACAAGACGACGGTGACCCGGAAGTCCTTGATCTCCTGCACATAGCGGTCAACATCCATCGCGGCGTCGATCTCCCGCAAATTCGTCTGCACCATCCGCTGCGGCTCCAGCCACCATCGATTCACCTCCTGGGCCTGGGCAAGATCGGGACAGACAAACGCCCCACTCGCGAGAAACATCAACGACACAGCACCAATCACTCGCGTGACCTTCATTTCGCGGCTCCTTTCCAGTGGCCTCGACCTGCAAATGCGGCAATCCGTCCATGCCGGGACATGTGCCCACGGTGGTGACAAGTCTATGGCCAGAATCGAAGAAATGCAATCGCCGTAACCACCCGCCCGAATCCTCCCGCGTCATCAAAGTGTCCCCGGACCACCGCCCGCAACTCGTGATTGCACAATAATGCAGCCCAGCCGCCCCCGGCTTGGTAGTCTTGAGCATCACCCTCGAGGGCGGGGGTGCTGCATTCTCGGTGAGGTCTGCCCGGTCATCCTTTCAGATTCCGATATGTGGTTCTGCCTTTTGTCTTTTGATGTTTGATTCCACGGCGGATTGTGGCTATTATCACTCCTGCATCGTTCAGGTACTATGCTATTGGAGGCCGACAAGAACTCACGGCCCACGGTGGATGTCCTCATAATCCAAGAGTACAGGGGTCAGCAACGCCATGAAGATCAGATTGCATGAGGAAGCAGCAAAACACTTCAACGAGAAAGCGGCTGCCTTTCTGTATGAACTCAAACCGGACGAGACCGCTAAGATCCGAGCGGATAGGCCGTCGAAGAATCCTCATGTTCATAGGGAGTCATCTGTCTCTCATGTTTTTGTTTCGCATGTCATCACGCAGAACGAGATCACGGAGATGTCGTCTCTGGGGTATGTCGATCATCTATCCGGTAGGCAAGTCGCCCGATTCTGTCTGGTTGACAATCGATCCATAGGACTCAATCCGGATTCCTATGCTGAGTGTGAGCGATTCATTGAGAACCTCCACCGCAAATCTGAAATCAATTCCTTCTTGAGCCAGGATTTCCTTCGCGATTGTGCCTTCGAATGGTTCGAGAAGCGATATAAGGGCCTCCTGCGAGAGGATAGCAACTGGATTGGTTTCTTGACTGAAAAGGCAGAAGAGGCGATAAAGCCCATGAAGACATCGATACCGATCTCGTTCCTGGCTATTGAGGAGCAGTTTAACGTTGGCGCTGTCACCTTTGAATACTTCAAGAAGGACTTCTACGATCGATACATCAACCACACCAGGGCACAGGCTGAGCAGCATGAGGCCTTTGACTCAAACCAGTTCGGAGCATTCGAGACCAGATTCAGGAGCCAGTACCAAGGTGTCGTGTTCGCGTCCATGACCGTAGAGGCTGAACCAAGGAGATGTGTCGAAATCACAGCGTTGGAAGTCGAGAAGGCCCTGATGGTTCTGCGGTTCTTTTGCCCGACTTGCTTCGTACCTGAAATACCGTGCTATTTTGGGATAATGGGGCACACTCACATTCCGGAAGACTATTGCTTTATCTTCGAAGGGGACTTCCCTTTAGTACAGGAGGGAATAGCAGAGAGGAGAGCGCACAGGTGGGACATCAGCGTCAATCACGTGTTAGAGCTTCAGAGTTTAGGTCTCACGGCTGCTTCCGATTTGATTGCGAACAAGGACCCGTCGGAGTTCGAGGATTTGATTCTGAGCAGTATGTCCTTCTTCGCACGTTCTGTGACTTCAAGGGAGTTCCAGGACAGAATCGTCTATGCCTTGGTGTCGATAGAGACGATCCTGTTGCGAGATCAGATGGAGCCCATACAGTCGAGCGTGGGCCTCAGACTAGCTTTCTTGGCAAAATCGGACCCAAAGGGACGAAAAGAAGTCAAAGAATTGATCAACAAAGCATACAAGATTCGCAGTTCGTATATCCATCATGGAAAACGCAGTGAGGACTGGGCGCTGCTGCGCGATCTACAGCATGCAGTGTGGACCGGTATTCATAATGCCCTGCTGTTAACGAATAGATGCAAGACGCAACGGGATCTGCTTGATTACATAGAGAGCATCATACTCAGATAATCTATGCCACTCTTCATTCCGTTGTGCGGGCCGAGGATCGATGACAGGCCCCCATACTGTAGCGAGGAGGCGTTTATCTCGTGCTTGGCTACCGCGTGCTACTCGGCTTGCCGAGGGCTGCTCGCAGTTGGAGTGTTCGCTCCGGGGAGGCGAGGAAGAGCTCGTCCGGGAATCGGCGGTAGGAGAGGATTTCGTTGTAGATCGCGGCACCCTGGTAGGCGTTCAGGCCCATCCCGGCCAGGTATTGCAGCCGCAAGTTGCGATCCGTGTTGATTTGGGCGTCTTTGAGCCACTCTCCCAGATCGGGGCCTTGCCCCGCGTAGGTCAAGAGCAGGTCCATCGCCGAGGCGAATTTCACTTCCGCCAATGACGCGGCCACGTCCAGGTGATCGGTCCGTTCCAGCCGCTGCTGGAGCTCGTCCACGTCGATCTTCCTCGGCTCCACCTGGCCGAGCAGGACGACGTCGTATCCTTGTCCCCTGATGTCGTTGCTCCAGATCGTGCCATAGGGAAAGGCGGCGAAGAAGGTCGCCATCTCACTCTTGACCACGTCGGGGCTGCTCTCGTACAGGGGCACCCATTGCGTGACCAGGCCGCCCGGATTCAGACGCCGCTTGCACAGCTCGAAGTACTCCCTCGTGTACAGGGCGGCGGAGCCTTTGATCCAGGGGTGGATCGGGTCGGAGGTGATGACGTCGAACTTCTCGTGCGTCGTGAGGACGTAGTGCCGGGCGTCGTCGTACACGACCTCGACGCGCGGATCGAGCAGCACGTTGTAGTTCTCCTTGCCGAAGAACCCCGCCGCGACCGTGGGAATCAGCGGCTCGATCTCGCAGAGCACGATCCTCTCGACGTCCGGGTGCAGCACGAACGCCCCGGCGGTGACGCCCGCTCCGCAGCCGACCACGAGGATCGACCGCGGCTTGGGATTCAGAAGCGCCGAGATATGGCCGAGCATCCGTTGCAGCCGCATATCGGCCGGCTCGGTCGAGGCCTCCACCTTGCCGCAGACGTGAAAGCTCACGACGCCGTCGCTGAGCAAAGTCACGGCAATCGTCGAGTTCATCCCTTCGCCGACGTACAGCGACTCGGCCACCTCGGATCGCGAGGCCAAGTACCGGCCATAGGCGACCAGTCCCGGCGGGATCGCCGGCACGCTCCAGACCAGCGGGACCGCCAGCATCACCACGACCGCCAACGCCACCCAAGCCGGCCATCTTCCAGCCCGTTGTCCGGGTGGCAGCGTCAAGGCCGAAGGCCTTGGCGATCGTAGCTCGCTCGACGGGTCAGCCATCCCCAAGCTTCGCTTGAGGCTGCCACCCCGCCGCGCCCAAATCGTGGCCGCGAGGAGCAGCAGCACGCTGACCGCCGCCACGCCGATCATCACTCGCTGACTGCCGCGTGTGCCCAGCCGGGGAATCACCACCATGCTGAAGGCCAGCGAGCCGAGGATCGCGCCGACCGTGTTGGCCGCGTACACGCCCCCGACCAGCCGGCCGGGCTCCTGTCCCGGCGACGCGACCGATGCCAATGCCAGGGGGAAACTCGCCCCCCATAGGATTGCCCCCGGCAGCACGGCCCAGACACACCGCATCAGATCAAGCTGGAAACCGATCCAGGGACTCCAGGACAGCGATGGATCGATGGGCCAGTAGGGCAGGGACTTTGCCAGGGCATAGGCTGCCCAGGCAATCGCGCCCATCAGGAGCAGTTGGCAGCCGCCCAGCGCCATTCGGGGCCTCAGACTATGGCGGGAGATCACCGATCCGATACTGCTGCCGATGCCCAATCCCACCAGAAACACCGCGAGAATGATGGAGAAAGTGTAAACTGTCCCCCCCAGCAGCAGCGACAGAATCCGCGTCCAGACGACTTCCGCGCCCAGCGCGGTCAAGCCGGAAAGGGCGATCACCACGTAGACGATCCGAGCTCCTGTAGGGCGAGCGTCCCCGCGCGCCATTGGAATGTCGTGCGAGGACGCACGACCTGCGGGCGCCCGGTGGGGTGTCCGGCCCGCCAGAAGCAGGGCGATTGAGGCTACGGTGAAGTTGAGGGCCGCCGCGACGTAGGTGGCGATGGCGCCGTCGTGGACTCTGAGCAGGTAGAAGCCGGCCAGAAGGCAGCCGAAGACCGCCCCGGCGATGTTGCTGCCGTAGAAGAAGCCCAGCCAGGAGATGCCTCGGGGCGTGGCCTCGACCCAGCGGGCGATGGCCGGCAGGGTCGCGCCCATCAGCAGGGTGGGGGGCAGCAGGCACATCGCACAGACCGCCCCACGCATCAGGATGCTCGCCGGGCCGGGTCTGACGTGTGCGACGTAGAGTTGATCGACGTAGGGCATCCCGAAGAGCAGGGCGATCCCGGCGATCCCGATCCCCAGCTCGATCAAGGCGTAGACGCGGAGCGGATGCCGCCGAGTGGAAACAACCCTCGGAAGAACAAGGCTGCCCAGGCACATCCCGCCCATAAAGGTCCCCAGCAGCACCCCCAAGGACACGGCGGAGGAGCCGATCACCAGTTGGAGAGACTGGAGCCAGACAACCTCATAAATGAGGGCAGAGCATCCACTGCCAATGAACAGCACCGTCAACAGCGGCAGGAACCGCCGTGACGCCGACGCAAGATCCGATTGGCCCAGGCTATGAACGATACTCACAATTCTATAGTGGCACCACACGGCCACCGGTTACGGATTTCCTTCAGGATTTGGCAAAGTCCCTGCCTACCCAGCCTTGCCGTGCGGCCCTGCCACTGGCCCAAGGCGTCAATTCCGAGGGGTTTGGGGGGAGGAGTCGAACGCACCGTTCTAAAGATGCCTAAGTGCCGCAGAAAGGTAGGCCGCGGCGGCTGAGAGGAGCAAAACCACGGACCGCCCCTTTCGGTGCTATGCTGCGGGGCGGTCCTGAATTTCCGATGCGAGTTGTCGCTTTGTCCGGGGGAGCCGGTTTTGCCATGGGCTTTCAGACCACGAAGTCGCAGCCGGCGGAGATGAACTCCATGTGGTGGTCCATCATCTCCACCCCAAAGCTGGCCCCGATGGATATCCCGAGGCCCCATAGCACGAGCGGCCTGTCCGGCACGACCAGACGCACGAAGGGATTGTCCTTCGACAGCCTGACGTTATCGTGGGCGGCGATCAGCTTCTCGCCGTCGTAGGCATGGACGTCCCGCACCCAGGCGTCGATGGAACCGGTTGTGAAGCGGAGCATGACCGCGTCAACACGCAGGCGCACGTCGTTGATGAGCACCGGCGTAGGGATCGCGAAGTGAAACCAATTGGTGCTGCCCGATTTGCCTTCGACGTTGATGCTGAATCCCGCTCGCCGCTCCGAGACAATCCGGTCCGGATACTCGATCTGCATGCTGTGGCCGTGAATCCACGATGCGTAGGTGATGTTGATCGCCGCCACCTCGGCCCGGGCCTTCTCCGATGTCAGGGCATTGACCCCCACGCCGCCGAGCACGCCCATCCCCGACAGCTTCAACATCTCACGCCGGTTGGTCTCTCTGGTCAAAACTTGCTCTTTCATGACGTACCTCCTTCTGCGGACTCAAATGAGTAGATTCACTTCGGCCGGACACAGTGCCGGACCGAGGATCTGTCTTCATCAGGCTTCGGAAAACATCTTTCGGAGAGCTCGTCGCGTAAACCGTTGCTCGTTCATGGTGTCAAACTGCCTACCCGCACAAGTTAAGGACATCCGCACGCAAATGTCAAGTGAATTCCTGACTGCAGAAACGCGCGAACGCGCGAGGCGTAGAACGCCGGGTCTTTTTCTCGTTTTACCCCGTGCTCTCGGTGCCTCTCCGGCAGGTCAGGGATTTTCGTTGAGCATCTTCTTGCTGCGCAGGATGTGGTGGTAGTGCTGGGCGGAGCGGTGGGCCTCGTCGCGGACGTATTGGAGCAATTTGCGGACGGGAGAGTGGGGGCCGAGCTTCAGGGGTTGCGAGCTGCCTTGAAGGTAGATGTCTTCTTCCCGCTTGGCGATGGAGGCCATTTTCGTGTGCGGCATCTCCACCGGCTCGCCCGCCGCGATGCCGGCCGCAATCATTTCTTTGAGGGCGGTCTCGGCGGCCCTGAGATGGCCCAGGCCACCGTCGATGAGGATCAGGTCCGGCCAGAGCTCCTCTCCGCGAAGGGCGTACTTGTAGCGCCGCCGGACGACCTCGGCGATCATGGCATAGTCGTCGATGCCTTTGACGGTCTTGATCTTGAACCGCCGGTAGCCGTTCTTGAAGGGCCGGCCGTCGATGAACTTGACGAGCGAGCCGACCGATTCGGCCCCGCCGATATTGGCGATGTCGATCCCCTCGATGATGCGGACCTGGTTCGGCATCTGCAGAATGTCGCGCAGCTTGACCAAGGCCTCGGTCGGGTCGGTCGCAAACACCTCCGGCTGGACGTGCTCGTCGAGCGTGCCGCGCGAGTCGAGGCTCTCGATCAGGCGGATGCGATCGCGGAGGATCCCGGCCTTCTCGTAGTCGAGGTCCTTCGATGCTTCCTCCATCTGCTGTTGCAGGTCGCGAAGGATTGTCGAACGCTTTGACCGCAGGAAACGGACGAGATCCTTGATGATTTTCCTGTACTCCTCTTTCTCGATCCTGGCCCCGCACGGGGCGACGCATTGGTGGATGCTGTGGAGCAGGCATGGGCGGAAGAACCGCCGCTTGGGGTCGTCGGCCCGGATATCCAGGGCGCACGTGCGGAACTGGAAGATTCTCTGCAACTCCACCAGCACCCCCCGCAGGTCGCTGACGTTCGTGAACGGGCCGAACAGGAGGGTCCTCTTCTCGTGGGGCTTGCGGGTGATGTACACGCCCGGGAAATCATCGCGGATCATGATCTCCAGGTAG
>Ga0315286_10002053_pt1 | contig 18621 bp, 14 predicted proteins | sample YL17G10_0_MG_FD_205038 | JGI IMG/M metagenome (GOLD analysis project Ga0315286, IMG submission 205038) | Sediment microbial communities from Yellowstone Lake, YNP, Wyoming, USA - YL17G10_0 | ecosystem: Environmental > Aquatic > Freshwater > Lake > Sediment | place: USA: Wyoming | collected... | reverse complement strand
AACTGAGACAGCTTGAGATCTACTTTTGGTTATGGTTTTATTAACTAAAACTGCTCCTATTGGAGAAAGTTTTTTTATGCGGTTATTTGCAGTGTCAGCCACCCAGCATTCACCAGTTGAAGAATTAACTGAAACTGACTGGGGCCCTTTAAAGCCTGAAAGGTTAAGTATAGTTGTTCCAGCAGAAGAAAGTTTTTTTACGCAGTCATTTCCAGTGTCAGCTACCCAGCAGGAGCCGTCAAGGGGATAAACTGAAACAGAGTTAGGGTTAGAAGAAAAACCCCCTACCCAGATATCCGAAGATAACTCGCCTACCTGATTAGTGTGAGAAAACCAGACTGGGCTTGTAATTTTTACATCCTGTCGCAACACAACCGTATCCTCTAAAGCCAAGGTATAGGAGGTACTACCTAAGGGGTCACTTAAGACCATCTGTGCATGAACAGATTTTACCTGGTTTGCCCTTGTGGCAGGAGTTCCGTTATCCTGTAAAAAATTAAAAGTTAGACTATCTACTCCAGGAGCAAGTAAACTATCTACATCTGAACCAGTTTGATTGGAGCGCATCATTAAATTTTTTTGCCCACCATCATAATAAAAAGTAATATCAAATTTGTCGTCCAGGTCACGAATCTTAATCTGGGTGCTGCCAGGAACCTGGGTTATCCTTCTTGCCTGTCGGATATAGCGGGTCATCATCTCTAAGGCCGCCCGGCCGTTTTGTAAGATCTCCTGCTTACTTGAGCCCACTTCCCAGGTAGAACTTACGGAACGGATGAAAGGAATAATCGCCGCCATCAATAAGGCAGAGAGAATAACTACCAGTAAAATCTCAATTAAGGTAACAGCCTTTTTATGCACCTAAATCTAGCAATTTACCGACGCGAAATCTTTGTATCGAATGTAACTTTATTCTCCGGCTCTTCTTTATGCCAAGTGCTTACGCTAATAGTCTTGATGCTCCAGATCAAATCAACCGTATCGTTAGCCGTCCATCTATAGTTATTATAGGGTATAGACCAACTTACAGGGTTAGATTGATTAAAATTATTATTGAAATTTGCCAAGGCACTCCATTTTATATCTTCGATTTTTTCTTGGGCAAGAAAAATCGCGGTAGTTTTGCGTTCAGTCTTAATTTTAGTCTGAATAGCCACCGGCACCCAGTTCATTATCGCCATGAGCCCCACGGATACAATCACTACCGTAAATAAAATTTCTAAGAACGTGAACCCGCTTTTATACATCGGCTATGGTTTCTGGATGCGCACTGTGCCGGTAGGGCCGCTGACCGCAATGGTCCACTTTTCTCCGCTGGCAATAGTAAAAGTTATCGCCCCCGTGCCTGACCAGTCTGCATTTCCTAAAGCATAAAAATTATATTGATTCGTGCCCGTCCAACCTACTCCCGTAGGTATCTCTTTGGTCTCAAGGATTGGGCCGCCCGGTGAAATAATATGATAATCGTTTGGCGCAGAATCAAACCTAATACTATATTTTCCCGTACCGGCATTATTAATAGCCTGCATACGGACAGATCGCATATCCGAGCTAATATTATAAACCGTCGTCCTTAAACGATACTTATTTAATATGCCCCCGCCCCCAAAACGGGGCAAAGTTACCCCTACCCAGACGGCAATTAAAAGGATAACTAAGAGGACCTCAAGGATAGTATAGGCTCTTTGGTAATTACCCATCTTTTAAGATAAAGCCAAAAAGGCAGAAAACTCTCTTTCTGCCTTTTATTTAAGACTATGGATGCGAGTGTATAGTAACCCTGTGCTTTGCAGCATCAATCGCATAAGTACTGCCAAACGGACACTCCGGACTACCGTCAGGAAAATAACTCCCCACTACAAAAATTGCAGAATCAGGAGATGGCCACCCTCCCTCCATTAAATTGTATAATTCTAGCTGAGCATTGATGGCGGATATATTAGCTTTACAAGCCTCCTGCTGTGCCTGCTTTTTAGTATAGAGAACACGCGGGATAACAATCGCTGCCAAGACACCCACTATAATAACAACTAAAAGTACCTCTATTAAAGTGAATCCTTTTTTATGCATCTTGTCTCACCCCCTTTCTATTAAATTTTATACTTTGCCTAAACTACGTATAATATCAAACATAGGTAGATAAATCGCCAGGGCAATATAACCGACCAATATGGCCAAGATAAAGGTCAGCAGAGGTTCAAGCCTGGTTATCAATCTCTTGATGCTATGGTCGATTTCTTCATCCAGGAAATCAGCCGTCTTACTTAACATCTCCTCCAAAGTCCCGGATTGCTCGCCGGTAGCAATCATCTGCACGGCCAGCGGCGAAAATAACCTCTGTTTTTCTAAAACCTCGGTTAAGGTCCTTCCCTGATTAATATTTTTCTGCAATGCCCGGATAATTGCGGAACTCACCCGATTATCTAATACCTGTTCGGTTACTTCCAGAGATCTACCCAAGGTTACCCCGCTAGCCAGCATGGTGGCTAAGGTGCGGCTAAAACGGGCAGTAGAAAGTTTGCGGTTCAACCGGCCAAAGATGGGCATCGAGAACTGGAGGTAATCTAAAAAAAAACTCACCTTTTTATTTTTTTCTTTAATCCTTTGAAATCCATAAAATATAGCGATGATCGCTAACAAAACCAACCACCAGTATTTTATCATCAGATTGCTTAACCAGATAAGAGACAAAGTGGGTAAAGGTAAATTTACCTTTAGGCTTTTATAAACGTTTTTAAAGACCGGGATAATAAAGATTAATAAGAAACTAATTACGCCTAGAGCGACAAATCCCACCACGATAGGATAGGCAAAAGCTGAAGCAACCTTATGTCTTAAGTCTGTTTCTTTCTCCAAATGTATGGCTATCCTTTTTAAGACCGCCGGTAAGATGCCCGCGGCCTCGCCAGATTTAACCAGATTGACAAAAAAATTAGAAAACACCCGCGGGTGTTTAGCTAAGGCTCCCGAAAGACTCAGGCCATTCTGGATATCAAAAATAACCTGATCAATAACTGGCTTTAATGTTTTATCCTCGGCATCCGAAGATAAAATAACTAAACATTTCACCAGAGGTAGGCCTGCGGAGATCATCGCGGAAAACTGGTGGGCAAAGAGAGATAAGTCGGGTTTTCTTAACTGGACAAAGGACAGCAGAAACTTAAGCTTAGAGGCCAGTATAATTTCTTGCAAAAAAGTATTATAAAGGCCTAATTGGTTTAGTTTAATCTGGGCCTGTTCTTTATCCTTGGCCTCAATCACCCCCCGGAATTCTTTGCCTTGGCTATCTTTAGCTACATACCTGTACTTAGACATTATTCCTCTTGGATAAAGATGACGCGCTTAATCTCGCTAGGTGTAGAAACTTTCTCCATCACTTTCTGAATAGCACTTTGACGTAAAGTATACATACCCTCGCTCATCGCCGCTTCCTTAATCTTGCTTGCCGGTTGACGCACCAAGATAAGCTGCCTAATTTTTTCCGTTATACTCATCATTTCAAAAACAGCGGTCCGGCCACGATATCCGGTATGAAAACAATAAGCGCAGCCTCTGCCTCGGCTAAAAGTATAATCCCCATCTTCCTTTCTTAAACCTAATTCGCCTAAAAGAGCATCATCAGGTTTATATTCCTCTTTACATTCCGGGCAGATGGTTCTGACCAAACGCTGGGCCAATACTCCAATCAGAGAGGAAGCCACTAAGAACGGTTCAATTCCCATATCAATAATCCGGGTAATCGCAGAGGGCGCGTCATTGGTGTGCAAGGTTGAGAAAACCAAGTGGCCGGTTAAAGCGGAATGAATAGCAATCTCCGCAGTTTCTAAGTCTCTAATCTCACCGACCATGACGATATCCGGATCCTGCCTTAATATGGAACGTAGGCCCGTGACAAAGGTAATCCCGGCCACAGGATTCACCTGAGCCTGATTAATTCCTTCCAATTTATATTCTACGGGGTCTTCGATTGTGATAATGTTTTTAGTAAGTTTATCCATCTGATTTAGGGCAGCATATAAAGTAGTAGTCTTGCCGCTACCCGTGGGTCCGGTAACTAAGATAATCCCGTAGTTGTGGGAGATCAAAGTATTAAATCTTCCTAGTTCACCAGAAGATAATCCCAATCCCGCCAGGCTTAAGAGCATGCTTGTTTTATCCAGAATCCTGATCACGATCTTTTCCCCGGCAATCGTAGAAAATGAAGCCACTCTTAAATCATATTCTTTATCATTAAATCTTACCGAGATATGGCCATCCTGGGGCCGTCGGCGTTCCGTAATATCCATATCCGCTAAAATTTTGATCCGCGAGATAACCGCAGACTCAATATTCTTAGGGATAGTCATAATATCGTGCAATATCCCATCAATGCGGTAACGCAAGCGCATCTCGGGGTACTGCGGCTCAAAATGGATGTCCGAGGCCCGGGCATTTATTCCTTCGTTAATTATAGAATCCACCAAGCGTGTGACCGGAGGCTCTCGCATCCCTGCCTCTAATTTTCCCGGTGCCAAAATTTCTTTTTCCAGCTCGGTTTCCACGCTGGGTAACTCGCTGATCATTTGTTTGGCCATCTGCTGGATATCAAAATGTTGTTCGATAGCCTGCAGGATCTCTTTTTCCGTGGCCACCATCTGTCGGATTTTGAATTTAGAGATTAAACTTATTTCCCCAAGGGCATCCAGATTCAAAGGGTCGCTCATGGCTAAAAATAGCGTATCTTGCTCTAACCTGACCGGAATTAAACGATAGCGTCTAACCACAGATACGGGCAGGAGACGGGCTACCCGAGGTTCAATCTGTAAATCCGCTAATTTAACGTAAGGGATATCTAAATATCTGGCTAAGGCGCTGGCGATTACCTGCTCGTTAACATAACCAGAGGTAACCAATGTCCTATCTAAGGCCTGCTTGGTGAGGCTAGATTTTTGAATAGCTTTATCTAATTGCTCCTGAGTAATGATGTTTTCAATCACCAACATCTTGGCTAATTTATCCCATTGCTCGATCTTGGGAGAGGTTTGTTGGAGTACCTTGTTAATCTGGGCGGAACTCACCCAGCCTTTATTAATTAGGATTTGCCCAAGATAACCGCCCTTATGGCTTTGTTCTTTTAAGGCTAATTCTAACTGCTCTCTAGTGATTAAACCCGAGCCGATAAGGATTTCTCCTAGCTTAGGTTTCTGGGGCATCTTGTCTCCTTTTTGAGAGTATATCTATTCAATGTTATTATAAAACTGATTATTTGTCAAGCTGTTATAGAGAGGGCGGCGCCGAAAATTTTCTAGGATAGCTTGTTCTTGGGGATGGCTAGGTTTTGCTTTGAGCATTTTCTCCCAGGTTGCCTGGGCTTTATCTATTTTGCCCATTTTCTTATAAAGACGACCTAACATATAATAAGCCGAAACATAATCCGGATCTGCTTCGATAGCCTTAAGCAGCTCTTCTTCGGCTTTCTGATAAAGAGACTGGGCAAAGTAAACAAAAGCCAGCTGGTAATGCACGCGCTTGCACTGAGGAAAAGGAAAGCCTTTTAAGGCCTCCTGAAATTCCAGTATCGCCTGATTATATAGCCCTTTCTCTAAATAAGCATTGGCCAGGTTAGCATGCACCCGTATATCCCAGTGGTCCGCATTTTTATGCGCTGATTTTAAGGTAGCTTCAAAAAGGATTACCGGATCTCGCCACTCAAAGTTTCGCGTAATAGTCAATAAACTTAAAGTAGTAATGATCACTACTATTATCGTCATCTTAAACTGGTAGGAAATCTTTAATCCCGTAATGAAAAAATCTTTACCTAATAATTTATCCATACCTAAGGCAAGGATAATAAAAAACCCGATTGATGGTAGATATAACCAGTGGTCTGCCACCACTGCATTAAGGGGTAAAATTATATTAGTCACCGGCAAAAGGAGAATAAAAAACCAAAGGCTGGAGAATAAAAGAACCTTGTTATATCTATACTTGACGATCCATAACAAGATAGCAATCAACAGCAAGATACAGAAAATAACGGATAAATCTAAGGGTCTACTTAAAGAAAACGACCTGTCGATACGCAGATTCCCGGGAGAGAGCAATAAGAATAGATAAAATACGATTACTTTAGGAAAATTTATTATTCTGGTCGATAAACTTAAAGGCAACATGCCTTCGGATTGAAAAGGCAAGAATTTATTTCTCAATAGGATATAAATACAAGCCAGAGATAAAAAAGGGATGTGCTTCTTAAAATTTTTTAATTTATCCCCGAAACAATAATCATATAAAATTAAGAGCAAAGGCAAGACTAAGGCGATTTCTTTAGCAAGAAGGCCAAAAATAAAGAAAAGAGCGGAAAGAAAATAAAATACATTCTTACTCCCTGCTTTTGTCTTATTGACTCTGGCAAAAAGTAAAAGTGCACTTAAAATAAAGAAGCCGGCCAGTAAATCTGCCCGGCCGGAAATATAGGTTACTGCCTGGGTATGTACCGGGTGCACCAAATAGAATAGACTGCCGATTAAGGAGGCCTTTAAGTTAAGGCTTAGAAAATTGATAAGGTAGAATACTAAAAAGGTATTCAAAAGATGCAGGATTAAATTGGTGAGATGATAACCAAAGGGGTTTAGCTGCCAGAGACGATAGTCAAACATTAAGGATAAAGAAAAGAGCGGCCGGTAGAAATTACTATTGGTTATCCAATGAAAAATATCTACCGTAAATATTTTAAATAAATTGCTAAAACTTTTTATATAACCGTTGCCGACAATCAAAATCTCATCATCCCAAACAAAATAATTGGCAAAAGAATTAAGGTAGGTAATTAGGCCAATGAGGGCCAAGAAAAGGCAAGCTAATCTTTTACTTAAGTTTACCAAAGTAGCTTTTCTCTTCAAAACTTGATTAAAGCCAGGGTTTCGGAGCGGGTCTTCTGATTTTCTTTAAATATTCCTCTGACTGCCGAGGTTACTGTTTGGGTACCGGGTTTCTCCACACCGCGCATAGACATGCAATTCCCACAAATAGCTACCCTTCCATTGCGCCTTACTAGAATTAATCCCTTAGGCACAGAAACGCAAAAAACTTTTTCTTTATATTGCTTAAAGGTGAAATTGCATGGTCTTAATTTAGAATACCACTTGTTTTCACCGGCTTTTGTTTTATGAGTCTCCATTCTAAAATAATTTTTGTTATTTTGTTTTGTGCAACCCATGCCTAATTTAATGCATATTTCTTGCAAATCATCTATCAGCTTTTCTGACTTGGAGACAAAATGTATTGCTTTATTTCTTTTAATATGCCCATCCCCCTTCACATACCAATCCAGAAATAATCTTAAAGATTTCGAAGATGTATTTTTGATAATCTTAGGGACATATTTATCACCTGATTTCCCAAATTTTTTAAAATAATTATAAAGGCCCTCGTCTTCGATACGGAACTGGATTGTTTTATTACTTTTACAAAGGATATATTTAATTTGCAGCTTGGTAAACAAATCTTTAATCTCTGAAAAGTATTTAGATTCGGGCGATTGGGAAACTACAACGAACTTCCTTTTCCCTGTTTGCGTTACACAGCCTTCGCTAACCCAAATTCCAAAGAATTTTACAAAAATATCAAAATTTATAATATACCTACCAATCTTTATATTCTTGGAGTTCCTGCCTACCCAATTACATGCCCTTGGAATTATTATGTATTTTTTCATAAGCTCTTTAACTGCAGATATGCGCCATTTATTATTTTTGTTATAAAAATCCTTTTCTGAAGAATAGCAGAATCTATGGTCTGGGGTAACTAATAAATCTACGGAGAGGCTTTTAATTTCTACCATCTTCCCATTATATTGATAGGAAATAAATTTCCTCGGCCTAGTAAACGATAAACGTCTGGTTAACATATCTACCTGCGCCACCATAACATTCTTTTTTAAATCTCTAAATAATTGCCATCCGTCTTCCGTTAATACTTCTGTTTTATTATCGTAACACAAGTGCTCTGCTTCAATAATTACCATGACACCCAAAGGTTTTAGTTTTGACATGATAATATCAGCTATTTGAGTGGTTAACCTCTCCTGCACCTGCGGCCGTTTGGCTAAAATATCCACCACGCGGGCTAATTTACTTAAGCCGGTAACCCGGCCTCCCTTGGGTATATATGCGATATGGGCTCGACCAATAAAGGGAAGAAGATGGTGTTCGCAGACAGAGTAGAGGGGGACATTTTTTAAGAGAATGATTTCGTTGTGTTTCTGGTCTAAAACCACCTCTAGTTCTTTGGCGGGGTCTTTATCAATGCCGGAAAAAATCTCTTCATACATCTGGGCCACGCGCTGGGGGGTTTGGATCAGATCCCTGGCTTTTAAATCAGCGCCTATGGCTTCTAAAATATCCCTCACGGATTTTTCAATTTTTTTCTTATCCATTATCCCTCCTATTTACCGATACAAAATTCGCTAAATATCTTATCTAACAAATCTTCAGAAAAACTCTTACCTAATACCTCATCAAGATATGTAAGAGCCTCTTTGATATCCTGGGCAATAAATTCTATAGGCAATTTATTATCTAAGCCTTGAGTTGCCTCAAGAATAAGTTTTCCCGCTTTTTGCATTGCCTCGATGTGCCGCAGGTTGCTCAAAAACATAGGTTCCGCACTGCTTACTTGCCCATTATAAACTAAATCCGCAATTGTGTCCTCAAATAGTTTTATATTTGTAAATTTTTTTGCCGATATATCCACCACATAGCGGAATATTCTTAAGATCTTGCGCCTTTGGATATTCTGCTTCAGATCAATCTTATTGATAACCGCAACAGTAGTTTTTTTCTTTAATTTCCTGATGAGCACTTCATCATCTTCGGTTAATCTTTTACTACCGTCAAATAACAAGATTACTAAATCTGCCAAATCAATATGTCTTTTTGAGCGCTGGACGGCTTTCTTTTCTACTAAATCCCGCGGCTCAATAATCCCTGCGGTATCAACAACCCTGATGGGGATGCCTTTGATATCAATAACCTCCTCAATGGTATCCCGGGTTGTGCCGGCAAGAGGAGTAACGATAGAGCGTTCCTGCCGAAGAAGCGCATTTAAAAGCGAAGATTTACCTACATTGGGCTTGCCGCAGATAACCACGTTTATCCCTTCGCGAAATATCCTCGCCCGGCCAGAAGCTCCTAAAATATCCTTTAGCTTTTTATGGATATTCTCTAATTTTTTAAGCAAAACTTCCAGGCTAAGCGGACCGGATTCTTCTTCAGGAAAATCAATATTGGCTTCTAAAGTAGAAAGTATACCCAAGAGGCCCTGGCGGATTTTATTTAACTCTTGGGATAAAACACCCTTAAGCTGTTCCATCCCTATTTTTAAAGCCAAATCTGTCTTGGCGCGAATAATATCTAAAACTGCCTCAGCCTGGGCCAAATCGATCCTTCCGTTTATAAAGGCGCGCTTGGTAAATTCACCGGGTTGAGCTAAACGGCAGCCATTTTCTAAAACCAAATCTAATACCCGGCGTAAAGCCACAACACCACCGTGACAGTTTATCTCGACGATATCCTCTTTGGTGTAACTCTTTGGGGCGCGCATCACGGTCAGGATGACTTCATCAATTACTTCCGTCGATTGTCCACGGTCAACAGTCCACTGTTTTTTATTATTTATCTGTGGACTATGGACAATGGACTGTGGACCATCTACGATCCATCCGTAATGCGTAGTGTAGGTTCTAAACATTGAGGGTTTCTTTCTATCCTTAGAAACAAATATTTTATCCGCAATAGTTAACGCATCTTTACCGCTAATGCGCACTATGCCAATCCCTGACTCGCCGATAGACGTGGAAATCGCCGCAATCGTATCATTCAGGTTATAGTTAGACATCTCTAAATTCACCCACCACAAATAATGAACCGGTAACTAAAGCTAAATCGCCTTCTTGAGTAAGCTGATAAGTTAATGCCCGCGCGTCCTTAACATTACCCGTTATATGCACTGCTTTACCATTGAAATATTTGGCTAATTCCTCCGGCTCACTAGCCCGAGGATTATTGGCTCTAGTTAGAATAATCTCATCTGCCAAATCGCTAAGCTCATGGCATATTCCTTTGATGTCTTTATCGCCAGAAATACCTAATATCAGAATTAACCTGCGATATGAAAAATTGGCTTTAATCGCTTCTTTCAAAACTTGACTTGAAGCGATATTCTGGGCGCCATCCAGAATTATATAAGGGTTTCTTGAGATCGCCTCGCACCTGCCCGGCCAGAGAGTGTTATCAAGGCCATTCCGGATTGCATCCATACCCACATTGATATTATAATAGCGTAAGGCTTCAACTGCCCCCACGGCTACGGTAGCATTGATGCACTGGTGTTTGCCTAACAGCTGTATCTTAAGGTGATTGTATTCACCGAAAATACCGCGTACCTTAAATCCTGCGTCGGTAAACTCACAAAATATATTCTTGTTCACCTCATATAACTTTGCCCCAACTTCTTTACATTTCTGCCGAATAACCTCTCTAGCCTCTTCTTCTTGGGGCGCGCTAATTACAATTACCTGGTGTCCTGGTGACCTGGTATCCTGGTGACCTTTAATTATTCCTGCCTTCTCCGTGGCAATCTCACCTAACGTATTGCCTAACTTCTGAGTATGTTCATAGCTTATGGGCGTGATCGCACAGAGCAAAGGACTGACGACATTGGTAGCATCCAACCTTCCGCCTAAGCCAGTTTCTAAAACCGTAAAGTCTACTTTTTTCTCTTTAAAATAAACAAAGGCCAAGGCAGTATAGGCCTCAAAGAAAGAAAGGGGGCCGTATGGGGAGTTACGGTTGTATTCTTCTACCGCGGGTCTTAATTTTTCAACGAGCTCGATTAATTCCTCCTGGGAAATCATTCCCTCAAAGTCGGTTTGCGGTTTGCGGTTTGCGGTTTCTAGATTTAGAATCCTTATTCTCTCCCTAAAATCAGATAGGTGAGGAGAAGTATAAAGCCCAACTTTAAAGCCGGCTTCTCTTAAGATATAGGCAATAAAAGCGCAGGTTGAGCCTTTACCTTTTGTTCCGGCGATGTGTATACATCTTAAATTATCTTGAGGGTTATCTATGTTGAGTAAAAAATCCTTGAGCCGCTCTAACTTCAAAGATTCTTTGTAGGGCCAGGCAGGAATCTTTTCGTAGTTAATCAATGCCTCTAGATATTGGCTTGCTTCTGGGTAGGTCATTGTTTAGGTCATAGGTGTTAGGCCACCTAATACCTAATGTTTGAAGTGCCGTATACCGGTTGTCACCATCGCGATTTTATATTTGTCGCAGGCCCGAATTATTTCGGCATCCGATATGGAGCCGCCGGGCTGAATTATGGCTTTTACCCCTCCCTTAGCAGCTTCGATAACGGCATCGGCTTTCGGGAAGAAGGCATCCGAAGCTAAACAGGAATTACGGCTTAAGCTTCCGGCTTTTCTTTTAGCAATCATTACCGCATCCACTCTAGACATCTGGCCTGCGCCAATGCCTACGGTTTTTGTCCCGCGCACAAGAACAATGGCATTGGACCTTACGTGTTTGGCCACTTTCCAGGCAAAGATAAGGCTGACAAGCTGGCTTTTCGTGGGTTTCTTTTTCGTTACTACCTTCAGATTGTTGACATCTAAAGTCTTTAAATCTTTTTCCTGTAAGAGTAATCCGCCGCTTACCCGTTTAAATTCGGGTTCCTCTATCGGCTCTAAATCCCTCAATTCTAATAAACGCAAGGCTTTTTTATCTTTAAATAAACCTTCGACACCGCTCTCAAAACCCAAAGCAATAATACACTCCAAGAATCCGCTCTTGGCAATCACCTGCGCAGTTTTTAAATCCAGTTTCCTATTCAAGGCAATGATGCCGCCAAATGCCGAAAGCGGGTCGCATTTCCAGGCCGCAAGATAGGCCTTAGCTTGAGTTTGCGCTTCGGCTACGCCACAGGGATTGTTATGCTTGACAATCACTGCTGCCGGATGAGAAAATTCTCTGGTTAATTCCCAGGCGGAATTTAAATCTAAGATATTATTAAAAGATAATTCCTTGCCCTGTAATTGCCTTAAGCTAATCAGGCCCTTGGTTTTGGATTTTTCTTTATAAAATGCCGCTTTCTGATGGGGATTTTCGCCATAACGTAAATCCTGGATTTTCTCAAAGCTTAAAGTTAGCTCGCCGGGAAATTCTTCGGATGCGGGATGAGCTTTAAAATAATTCTTAAGATACGTGTGTATGGTATGGTCATAATGACTGGTTAAACCAAAGACCTCGATAGCTAAATCCCGCATTAAATCTTCGGATAAAGCCCCTTTATTCTTCTTTAGTTCTTGAATAACCTGTCCATAGCGGCTAGGATTACCGATTACCGCGACTGACCGATGATTCTTGGCGGCGGAACGCAGCATGGAAGGCCCGCCGATATCAATATTTTCAATGACCTCTTCTATTTGTACGCCGGGTTTCTGTGTAGTTTTTTCAAAAGGATAGAGGTTGACCACCACAATATCGATCAGCCCTATACTATGCTCTCTTAAAGTCCCCATGTGTTCGGGGTTATCCCTTAAAGCTAATAATCCGGCGTGTATCTTGGGATGCAGAGTCTTCACCCGTCCGTCGAGCATCTCCGGAAATCCGGTATATTCGGCTACTTCCCTAACGGCAATGTTATTCTCGCGCAGTAATTTTGCCGTACCGCCTGTAGAGAGAATTTCCACTCCCAGTAGGTTTAACTCTTTGGCAAAATCCACAATCCCCGTTTTATCTGACACGCTGATTAATGCCCGTTTAATTTTGACCATCTTATTTAACCTTGCCTTTCTCAGCCATAAAAATGCACGTCTTTAGACATTAAACCTAATCTGCAATAAATCGCCGTCTTTAACAATATATCCCTTGTCTTCTAATCTGACCAGGCCCTTGGCTTTCGCAGGGTTTAATCCCCCGCTTTTTACTAGATCTGCGTAGCCAACTACCTCGGCCTTGATAAACCCCCTTTGGATATCCGAATGAATTGCCCCGGCGGCCTCAAAAGCAGTAGTGCCTTCCTTGATCGGCCAGGCACGCAGCTCTTTTTCGTTAACCGTAAAAAAGGAAATCATTCCGCAGGCAGCATAGGCGCTAGAGATAACCTCGGGTAGGACAGCTAAATTTTGTTCATCGACAAAAGCCGCAGGTTTTAAAGTAACCAGATTAAGATTTAAAAGCAATTTTTTCTCTTCTTCGCTAAAGGGGACCTCGGCTAAAATAATCTCTTTCTCTAAGGCCTCTTTAGAGCGTAAAAGTAGATCCTTATTTTGCTCATCGAGAAGGTGGCTTTCGATAATTTCTAAGTCCGCGAGCACTAAATCTAATTTTGCCTTCAGGCCGCAGAGAATGCCGTCGGCATCTTTAAGATGGCTACTGTCTTGAAAATCTATCTGAATAAAGGTAATCTTCTGGGCATGGAAAAGGTCTTTTAATTTTTCTAATCTATCATCGGCAAGATTCTTCTTGCCCAAAGGAACATCGCAACCGAAGACGGCTATTTTCATTTTTAGGATTGTTCTTCTTGTTTCTTCGATGCCTGATATTGGCTTATGATTGTAGAGGCAACCTTATGCGGGACTTCTTCGTAATGCGAGAAGCGCATCGTATACATTCCTCGACCGCCGGTGATAGAACGCAGGTCATTAGCATATTTAAACATCTCGGCTAAAGGAGCCTTGGCTTTAACTACCTGGGTTTTTCCTTTAACCTCCATGCCCATAATCCGACCCCGGCGGGAATTTAAGTCTCCGGATATCGCACCCAGATATTCTTCCGGAATGACTACTTCCACATCCATGATCGGCTCAAGCAACACCGGAGCTGCCTCTAGCATAGCTTTTCTTAGGGCCATAGACCCGGCAATCTGAAAGGCCATATCCGAAGAATCCACTTCATGATAAGAGCCATCGCAAAGGGTAATACGGATATCCACTATTGGGTAGCCGGCGATCGCGCCTTCAGAACAAGCCTGTACTACGCCTTTTTCTACTGATGGAATATAATTCTTGGGGATGGCGCCACCAAAAATTTTATCCACAAACTCAAGGCCTTTGCCTTTTTCTTGAGGCTCAACCTCAATCCAAACATCGCCGTATTGACCTCGGCCTCCGGATTGACGTTTATATTTACCCTGGACCTTAGCGGATTTGGTAATCGTTTCTTTATAGGAAACTTTGGGAGTGCCTAATTCTACCTCGACATTAAATCTTTTTTTCATGCGGCCAACCATAACATCAAGATGCAGGTCTCCTAATCCGGAAATAATTAATTCCCTGGTCTGTTGATCTCGGGTTATTTTAAAGGTGGGGTCTTCCGCGGCAAGTTTAGCTAATGCCCCGGAAATCTTCTCCTCATCCTGGCGGGATTTTGGCTTTACGGATGCGGATATAGCCGGATCGGGAAAAATAATGGGACCGAATAAAACCTCGCTCTTCTCATCGCAAAGCGAATCCGAAGTCACCGTCTCTTTTAATTTGGCAATAGCCACGATATCGCCACAAGAGGCCATATCAACCAATCTCTGTTCTTTGCCTTGTAAAATATAAATCTGGCCGATTCTTTCTTTGGTTTTTTTATTCACGTTATAAAAACTGGTGTTTGAGACTAGTGTTCCTGAGAAAACGCGTAGTAACGTAAGTTGCCCCACATAAGGGTCAGATATTGACTTAAAAACAAAGGCAGAAAAAGCCCCACCTTCTTGAAAAAGAATTTCTTTTTTGACTTCGGGCTTTAAGGGGTCGCTGCCTTCTATCTTAGGCCGCTCTAAAGGATTGGGCAAATATCCAAGAAGGGCATCTAAAACCTGGGGCGTACCTTTGTCAGTTAAAGCCGAACCTGTTAAAACCGGAAATATCTTACGTTTAATTACTGCCTGGCGCAGGCCGCTTTTGAGTTCCTCGGAAGATAATTTTGTGCCTTCCAGGTATTTTTCTATTAATTTATCGTCGCTTTCGGCAATTGCTTCTATCAAATCTGGCGTATCCCAAGAATCGACCATCATGGCTTTCTTGGAGAGCCTCATCTTGATCTCGGATAAAGTCTTATCTAAATCGGTATTTTCCTTATCTAATTTATTAATGAATATCAGGCAGGGTAATTGTGTTTCTTCTAGAAGTTCCCAGGCGCGTTCTGTCCCCACTTCTACGCCCGCCGTAGCATCCACCACGATAATGGCACTATCTACAGCGCGGATACCGGAGATAGTCTCGCCAAAGAAATCCGCGTAACCGGGCGTATCGATCATTTGAATTCTTATGCCTTGATAATCGCAATAGAGAAGGCTGGAATTGATGGAGTTTTTCTTTTCTATCTCGTCGGAGCTGTAATCACTTACGGTAGTCCCATCAGCGACTGTGCCTTTGCGGGTGGTGGCTTTAGAGAAATAGAGCAAACTTTCACAAAGCGTAGTCTTTCCTGACTGGGCATGACCTAAGAGAATAACGCTTCTTTTGTTTTGGATATTCATAACTTTTGTGCTTCTTTATAATATTATCTTGTTGAAAATAGAACTGATTTTTAAGTATTTAATTATATAACGTTAAGGAGGCGGGGTCAAGGATAAAAATGTAGGTAAATAAAGTGGAAATTTAAAAACTACAGGTAAGCCCAACGAGTAAACCTTCTATGTGGGTATGACTATCGGGCTCGTAATAATATGTACCGGATATCAATACGGGGTCTGACCTAGTGATATTCCACCAAGTAGAATAAGGTGTCAAGTCGAAGGAAATATGCTTTAAGAAATGGTATTTTATAGGCAACTTAAACTCCCAACCCCCTACGCCTTTCAATACAAAGGTGCCTCCTTCATATAAATCTGCGCGCATTTTGCTGTCCACGGCAGCCATCCCCTCTATATCTAACCCAACGGATAACTTGGCAAGTAAATTATAATTAATTCCTCCTCCTAATCCAAAATATACCCACCGATATCTTTCTGCATAGCAAAGAACGCCTTGTATTATCTCGTTTTCTCCCCTATACCATATCCTTTGACCTATATCCAGATAATACAGTAGCTCTGTTCTTTCGGAAAAAGTTCTATATGCTCCTAGCTTGACCCCAAAACGCTGCACCACTGCTTTTTGCTCACAAGTAAAAGGTTGTCCCCCGGCAGCTCCATCGTAGGTAATTAATGCGTCATAACGCTTAAAGTAACCCTCTACAAATAGCCTAGCCTCTATCTGCTTGATGTAATTTGCGCCTCGATAACCCGCAATGGCATAAATGCCTCTCAGCTTTCCGTAGTCCTCATCCAGCGTATCCCCGCCAGAGATTTCTTTATAATGCATATGATTGGCGTCGTGGCCCGCAGATATGTAGAAAGCGCTTTTTGATCCCTCGGCTTGTTTCTGCGAAACCTTTTTGTCATCAATAAATAATGCCGGGCCATTCATAAAATCACTTTCTTTATCCCCTGGGCTGATTTTTTCTCTGCCCTGCGGAGAAAAAGCTTTGTTTGCAGAAGATAGAATTTGCGATGCAGGCTGCATTTTCATCTCTGCCAAAGATAAGGTTGCCTCGATCACCTTACCCCTAAAATCAGAATCCACCTGGGCATACGTTATTGGCGGGAGAAAGAAGCATAAGATATTTAAAAAAATGTAAATTCTTATTGCTTTCTTTTCATTCAAGGTAGGTATAGATTTTGCCTTTGTAGTTACGCAGGACGTATTTGCCTTTGGCCTGGGAGAGAATATAATTTGGCCCGACCGGTATTTTACCGCCGCCGCCCGGGCCATCAATCACATAGATAGGTACGGCATAACCGGAAGTATGGCCGCGGAGTTTCTCCATAATATTTATTCCCACCGCTACCGGAGTCCTAAAATGCTGCGTGCCTCTTACCGGATCACACTGATAGATATAATAAGGCCGGACTCTGATCTGTAGGAGTTCATGCATCAGGCGTCTCATGATATAAGGCCGATCATTTATACCTTTTAAGAGAACCGTCTGGCTACCCAGGGGTATCCCCGCATCCGCCAACATATCGCAGGCAATCTTGCAGCGTTTGGTAATCTCTTTGGGATGATTAAAATGTATGCTAATCCAGAGGGGGGAATATTTTTTAAGTATGGCTACTAATTTTTCATTGATGCGCTGGGGTAAGGTGACCGGCACGCGCGTGCCTATCCGCAAAAATTCTACATGTGAGATAGAGCGTATATTTTGGATAAGCTTTTCGATCTCTTCATCTTCGAGTATAAAGGGATCGCCTCCTGAGATAAGCACATCCCTGATTTTTTTATTGGATTTTATATATTCTATAGCAGCATCAAATCTCGTGGGGGCATTAGATTCCTGGTAATCACCCACTAATCTTCGTCTTGTGCAGTGCCGACAATACATTGCACATTGTTCGGTAGCTAATAATAAAACTCTATCCGGATAACGGTGGACAAGGTGTGGGACGGGTGAGTCTCTGTCTTCCGCGCAGGGATCAACCATTTCATGAGGCGAGATAACGGATTCGGAAACTACCGGAACTGCCTGGCGTCTTAAGGGGCAATTGGGATCCTCGGGATCCATTACGGTCGCCCAGTAAGGAGTGATGGCCAGGGATAATCTTCCGCTGGCCTTCTTGGTGCCCTCTTCTTCCTCAGGAGTTAATTTAATAATCTGCGCCAGCTCTTCTTTAGTACGGATTCTTTTGTTTACCTGCCAATGCCAATCTTCCCAATCCAAAGGATTAACATCTTTGTAGATATTTATCTGCTGATAATCGCGGGGCCTTCTGACCGGACGCGCCGGAGTTACCGCTTCTTGCTGTAACTTTTGATTTTCTACTAATACCGTATTATTCAATTTAGCTTATTCCTTTCTGAGGCGCTGATTAATATGGCCTCAATAAGATCCTCGTATTTCATACCCGCAGCATAAGCCATAATCGGAAAATTAGATTCCGTAGGATTAAGGCCGGGCAGAGGATTTATCTCTAAGACATAAGGAATGTTTTCTTTGCTTAAACGTATATCGGTACGCGAAATATCCAAGCAGCCTACGGCCCGATGGGTCTTTAAGGCGGTATCTCCTACTAGCTCTTCTATATCTGGCGCTAATCTTGCCGGACAATGCAATGTCGGCACTAACCCGAGTTCCGCATTGCCCTGATATTCTTTCATCCGCCAGGAATAAAAATATTCGCCACTCTTTGCGCAATTAGAAAAATCAATCTCTAAAATAGGCAATATTGTCGTCTTGCCGTTCTCTAGAATTCCTACGGTCAATTCTTTACCCTCAATGAATTCCTCGACCAGAACTTCTTGTTTATAAATATCTTGTGTCTCTTTGATTTTATGATAAAGAGATTCTTTATCATTGACGACGCTGGAGGCATTTATGCCTTTAGCCGAACCTTCGCGGTTAGGTTTTGCGATCAGAGGAAATTTTAAATTGGGATCCAGCTCTTCATTACCTTTGCTAAAGAGCTGAAAACGGGGAGTGGGAATATTTTCTGCCTTTAAGATCTTTTTCGTCAAGCCCTTATTTAAGGCCAAAGCCAAAGCAAAGGTATTTGAACCGGTGTAAGGAATATTTAAATAATCTAATATCGCCGGTATCTCGGATTCGCGAAACCGAC
>Ga0315286_10002052_pt1 | contig 18623 bp, 17 predicted proteins | sample YL17G10_0_MG_FD_205038 | JGI IMG/M metagenome (GOLD analysis project Ga0315286, IMG submission 205038) | Sediment microbial communities from Yellowstone Lake, YNP, Wyoming, USA - YL17G10_0 | ecosystem: Environmental > Aquatic > Freshwater > Lake > Sediment | place: USA: Wyoming | collected... | reverse complement strand
GGGATACCCGCGGAAAGAGCGTTCGTTACGTCAACTTGGCGGACAGTACGGCGCGCAAGGCCTTTCAGGTAAGCCGCGATTCGCTGCAATTCAATTTGGACGGCCGGTCGTTAGAAGAAGAAACTGTTGAGACTTCAAGGCGTTACGTAAGCGCAGTCCGCAACATACGCCGCGCAGTCGACCCGACTTACCTGATTCTGGTAGGCGGAATGAGCGTCATTCCAATGCCTTTCCAAGACGACGCCGTCACTCCGGATGGAAGCGCGTATTTCACTACGAAGGATGGCCGCATTTATTCCGATGACTTGTACTCAATGGAACAGGATGGCGTCGCGCCTTCCGTCGTCGTCTCCCGTTTTCCAACTCCTCTTTCGACGAGTCCGTCAAGCATCGGCGTCATAGCACACGCAGTTGCCAACGCAATAGAAGGGGACTTGACTCCCTTGCAGCGGCAGAGGACTCTGATGGTTTCAGACATTTGCGGAGGCTATCAGGAAGACCTGCCGTGCTGGCTCGGCCGGTCGGATGCCACGTTTGAAGAGAACTTGCTCAAAGGCTGGCTTGGACGCGACGGCGAGGCCGTGTGGAAAGAATTCAGCCAGAGCGACTGCACCTTTACGGCGGTCGACCCTCCGAGCTGCGTGTGGTCTCCCCTGGCGTGCAACAATACTTACTACGAGGGACTAACCGTATGTGATGCGCAATCCTTTCGTAACGCCTTTACCAAGGCTTCTGTGCTTTTCTTGAACTTGCACGGCAGTCAGAAAGGCGGCCTCGCGGCCCACGGCGTCGTTGCAGGGACGGAAGTCACGTATAATCTTTTTGATGACCTGGCGGATTCTTCGGACTGGTTTTCACTGCCTTTCAACCCGTTGTTCGTTTCCGGCGCTTGTTTCGGAGGCAGGATAGCCTCTTCCGAAGTAACCGAGTCCTTTCCAATGTACGCCATCTCAAAGGGCGCGCGCGCAGTAATCGGCTCCGGCTACACCTTACTGGGAGGCGGCGGAGACGGTGGTCCCACGGAAACGGGAATGAAGGCCTTCGCTAAGAACTTGAGCGAAGGCGACCGCTTGGGCCAAGCGTTTCTCGCCTTGAAGAAAGAAGCTTACGCGGCAATGCAGGCCCAACGCGGAAACAATCAAGCCTTCGCCGCAGCCGTCGCGCAACCTACTTTCACAGAACACTCTGTGCCTGCAGACCCCCTGCAGGCAGTCCAGTCGTCCGTCCGCTACGAGACGCCGTCGCCTGAAAAAGCCTTTTACAACGCAGTAGGCATGACGTTGTACGGAGACCCCTACTCAAAACTTCGTTCCTGATTGCATTTGCGCTTGTTTTTTAAACGCCGCCTCCTTTTTTCTGTAAGTCGTTTTTCAAAAGGTGATTTTTACGGAAAGAGCTTCAAGAAATGTTCCGACGCGTTCGGCAAAACCTGTTTCGCACGTCGCGCCCCAGCCGCCGAAGGGCAAGATAACCGTTTCTTTTGCGTTCGACTACTTCAAGTACAAGCTCATCTACCTCGTCGCGATAGTTTTTCTCACTGCGTTGACGTTCTTCATGTTCTCGCGCGCGGACTTCAAGCTCACCGACTTGTTCGACTTTACGCGCATGCAGTACACTCTTGAAAAACTGTACAGCGTTTCCGCAATTCTTTACGTCGTCTTGTTTGCGCTGTCGCTTTCTGCTTCCACTTACTACGGCTTCAAGCTCAAGAAGTGGCAGTCGTTGGTGGCGCTTCCGCTGACGCTCTTGGTGGCGTTTTTGTTCAGCTACGTTTACCCCCAGTTTTACATGCCGTTTCTCGCAATGGCCGTCACTATCTCGGCCGCTGCGTTCTTCGCGTCCTTCGCGAAACAAGTCAATTTGACTTACGCGGGTTCGGCGTTGAGCCAAGCGCTGTTGATTTTCGTAGTGCTGTCCTTCGTTTTCACTTACTCGATGGTGGAGTCGCAGAAGGAAGCGCGGTTCGACCAGTTCTTCCAGGGAATGAGCGAAATGGCGTTGAAGCAGGTCGTCGGCCAGCCAGCCGCGTCCTCGGCAGCTTCGATCGTGATTCCGGACTTTAACGCGACTGAATTAATTTACGCGGGCCTCGACCGGAACGCTACGCGCACGTTCGTCGCCTCTCAGTACAACGCGCGGCGCGACGCTTTCCTCACGCCGTTCGAGGGTCAGCCGTACTTCTCAAGCCTTGCGTCAGGCACCGGCACTTTCGAAGAACTTCCCTCTTCTCAGCAGGATGCAATGGTCAATTCGTTCTATTCTTTTGCAGGCAACCAGTCTGGTAGGTTCCAGCAGGCAATACGCAGCGCGATAACTGCGCGAGTCACTCCTGCAAACCAGACTTCGGCTGCGCCGGCGGAACTCAGCGCCTACCAGCTCCAGCAACTTAAGCAGCAGGCGCTTCAGACTCCCGCGGTTAAAGCGGTTTACGACAACTTTTCACTCGTCATTGCGCTTCTAGTGGTGTTCATAGTAGCGTCGTTCAACTTTTTCGCCAAACTCATCGCCCAAGGCATGACGTGGCTGCTGATAAAACTCGAGATTTGAACGCAAACACTAATTAGGCCGCGGCCCCAGAATTTCTTTCACGGGCCCTTAGCTTAGTCTGGATAGAGCGTCGGGCTTCGAACGCTTCTAAGGAAGACACCCGAAGGTCGGGGGTTCGAATCCCCCAGGGCTCGCCTTTTTCTTTCTTGGTTAAACTTATAATGGCTTGCCGCAATTTCTTTCTCATGATGGAACGAATCGACGAGCTTGAAAAGGCTCTGCGCAGGTCGCGCGGCCGGGCAGTGGTGCTAGTGCATCCTCGCTTTCACTTATCTGTCCCCCTCGTCGAAGACGACCCTCGCAACACTCCCGCGGGCAGGAAGTACTTGGCGACTCAACGCGCAGTAATACAAAAGTCGAAGATTCCGGTGATAGTGTTTGAAGAAGAGCAGTGCGCCGCTGCGACCAAGAAGGCCTTTGGTGAAAAGGTGTTCATTGTCATGACCGAAAAAAGCCGTCCCGAGCCAGTCGGGGGATGGAAGTTGCTCGAGTTGCTGAAGGCAAGGGGACTGAAGCACGGCATATTCGGGGGCCAAAGATTGTCGTGCGTGCCGTTCACGGCCGCCATAAGGGCCCGCGCCGTCACTGAAACCCTCGAGCTGCAAGAAAGCGGCTTGATGCTGGACAGGCGCGGCTTTAGTGTGTACGGCTGCGTGCCGCGGGCAATGAGGGAGTTTCTCAGACGGGGCCTGCGGATAAGCTTCATGAAGAACGTGGTTTACCCCCAAAAATTCGTTTAACGCGCGGGTGTTTACATGATTGAACGAATGAATGAACTCGCGAAAGCACTTGAGAAGTCAGGGGGACGGGCCGTCGTTCTTGTACACCCGCTGTACTTCAATTACCATCCCGTTCGCATTCGGGGCGTGGAAGTGCCTGAACGCCCGGATGCAAGGAATTACCTCCGCCTCCAGCAAAAGAGAGTGGAGACGTCAAAGTTTCCTGTCATAGTCTTCGAAGAAGGGAAGAGAGTGGAACAGACCAGAAAAGCGCTGGGCGGCCGGGCGTTCTTCGTTCCCACGGGAGAATACGGGCCAAAGCCAACTCTTGACTGGGACGTACTGGATTTCCTTAAGCAAAAGGGACTGAAGCACGGCGTGTTCGGGGGGCAGGCCTTCGTTTGCGGCCACTTTGCTCCAACTGCGAGCGCGCGCAAGGCCTTGCAGGACCTCCGCGCGGCAGCGAAGGAAACCATTACCGGCAAAAAAATGCGTAGAATGGGTTTTCAGGGCTGCGTGTCCGAGACGATGAAGGAATTCCTGAACCGCGGTCTTCAAGTAAGCCTCATGAAAAACGTTGTCTACCCCCAGAAGCTAGAGTGAATCGCCCAACGATTTTTAACCAAGTGCCGGCAAATTCTATTGTCAGTGGGCCCTTGGCTTAGCCTGGATAGAGCGCTGGGTTCCGAATACCCGCGTAAGGGTGGGAAACACCCGGAGATCAGGGGTTCGAATGCACGCAAAAGCCGTTTGCGGCTTTTCGCTTGCGCGAAAATCCCCTAGGGCCCGCTTTTATTTCACCCAGCGGAATAATTGATTGCCGTGAACCAAGTCCTTCGTTCCCAAACCATCGTTTTCTGCGCCCTGCTTATTCTGGTGCTGGCTTCTTTCTTCAGTTCGTTTGCCGCACTGCTTTGCGCCTCGCTTTTTCTCCTGCTCGTCCCGGGTTATTTCGTCGTGCGCTCGCTTCGCGTAGAACTAGAACCGCTTGTGTTGGTCGGCGTTTCAATTGCGGCCAGCCTTCTTCTTTCAACGCAGCTCGTCTACTGGCTTTCGCTTGCCTTAGGCTACTCAACGCAAACCATTCTTTTCTCGTTTTTTCTGTGGAGCTGCCTGGCTTTCGCAGTCGACTTCAAGCAATTATACAAAAGAAAGGAACTTGCAGCGTCGCTGCGCGAGCACCTGCCGGTAATACTCGGCTGCCTCGCCGCTTTCGCGGCAGTTTTCCTCGTCTTGAACCAGACGCTGTGGGTTGAAACAAGCGAAGGAGTTGTTGTAGGCGGCTACAACTGGGCGGATTTTTTCGTCCACTTGTCGATAATCCAGAGCGTTAACGCGGGAAACTTTCCGCCGCAGACGCCTTACGCTTCGGGAATTCCTTTGTCTTACCACTGGTTCGGCGACTTTCACACCGCCATTTTCTCCAAGCTGTCGCAAGTCTTTCCCGCGTTTGTAGTGCGGTTCGAGAACGCGTTGTACGCCGCGTTGTTATTCCTTGGTTCGTTTGCGCTGGCGCACTCGCTTTGCCGCTCGAGCAAGGACGCCAAAAAAATTGCTTTCTTTGCGGCGTTGTTCGTCGTCTTCGGCAGCGGCTTGGCGTGGACCCAGTTTTTCGGCGACGCGGCAAGCGGCGGGAATCCGCTGGATTTGGTTAAGCAGACTAATTACGACGGAAACTCCCACTCCGAGTCGTTTCCGGTAATGTCGACGATGACTTACTTGCTGGTGCAGCGGCCGCAGGCAATTGCGTTACCCGTTTTTGCGTTCGCTCTTTTACTGGCGTTTGAAGGATTTGCTTCAGACAAGCGCAAGCTTTTGCTTGCGGGAATCCTTTGTGCGTTGCTGGCGCCATTCCAGTACGTCGCTTTTGCTTGCCTGGTCGCTTCCTTTGCGGTAATCTTTTTGCTGAAATGGCTGGAGGAACGCCGGCTGCGGTTGAAGGAAGCGGCGTTGTTGTTTCTTCCGCCTGTTCTTGGCGCAATCGGTTTTTCGGCCCAGGTTGCTTCAGTCCAGCTTCCGCTGAAGCTCGAGTTCGCGTGGCTTGCGCCCAAAGACCCGTTCGGTGCAGTGTTTTTTTACTTCGCTAACTTCGGCATTCCGATGGCGCTTGGCTTGCTCGCGCTTTTGTTGACGAAAGATGATTTGCGTGAGAAAAAAACTCTTTTCGCGTTAGCCGCCTTGTTTTTCGTAATTCCCAACGTCGTGACTGCAACGGCGTTTCAGTGGGACATGGTGAAATTCTTTTCTTACTCGTGGATTCCTCTCTGCGTCTTGGCAGCCGCCGCGCTCGTGAAACTTAAGAAGTGGCTTTGGATTCCCCTTGCCGCAGCTGCAATCGCTAGTCCGTTGTTTTTCCTGGCGTGGAGCGCCCAGTCGAACTGGATTGCGTTGACTCCTGCAGAGCTTTCCGCTGTGCAGTGGATGCAGCAAAACCTTCCCGAGCGAGCTGTTGTCGCGAACTACTGGGAACAGAATTCTCCGGTAGAAGCAGCGGGCGGGCTGAGAATCGCTCCGCCTGACTGGATTGGATTCAGTCACTTGCTTCCCTACGAACAGCGTTACGACGTCCTCCGCAAGGTTTACTGCGGTTCTGCTGAAGAAAGCGTTGCGGCGTTGAAGCAGTACGGCGCGAAATTCGTTTTACTGGGTTCTGAAGAGAAGTCGAACTTTCACTGCGCGTTTGCTTTCGCTTCCGACCCTCGTTTCGCCAAGCGCTTTGATTCGCAGGGCATTCAAGTCTTTGAGTTGAGGGAATAGTTTTGCAATCAATTCGCGTTGGAAGAAAGGCTGTTGAGAAAGCAGTTGCTGCCCTTCGAGCAGGAAAAGTCGTTGCGTACCCTACTGAAACTTGTTACGGCTTAGGCGCGGACGCGACTGACTCCGTTGCGGTGAAAAAAGTTTTTGAAGCGAAGAAACGGCCTGCGGGAAAGCCGTTCGTAGTAATCGTCGCAGACGAAAAAGTTGCCGGAAAATACTTCGAGTTGAGCCCTCTCGCCAAGGCGCTCGTGCGCGAGTTTATGCCAGGGCCGCTTACTTTGATCGTGCCCGCGAGGCGCAGCGCGCTTGCGAAACTTGTTTTAAGGAAAGGCAGCGCGGCATTCCGGATTCCTTCGCATTCTTTTGCGTTGTCTCTCGCGCGTTCTTTCGGGAAACCAGTTGTTTCTACGAGCGCGAACTCGTCGGGCGAGCCTCCCGCTTACTCTGCGAAGAAAGTTGCGCGCGGGTTCGGCGGAAAAATAAGTTTGCTTGTCGACGCAGGCGAGCTTCCGCGCAGGAAGCCGAGCACCGTGGTTGACTTGACTGCAGAAAAACCGGTTTTAGTCAGAATCGGCCCGCGCGCTTCTGCGGTGCGTCGTTTTCTTAAGCGAATCAGTTCCTGAGAAATACTTTCCTCAAAGCCGCTGTCGTGGCCGAAAGGCTTTCTTGGTTCAAGTGAAGCAAGATCCATGCCGCGCCTATTGCGGCAAGCAATACAATTCCTTGGTCGAGGAAGGCGATGAAGCGCTGCATGAGCACGTTCAAGCCAATCAAGTCGTTTTTGATTAGGATTATTCCGGAAATGACTGCCGAAGCCGCCAGGAGTTCGCCTGCGTTCGGCCATCCTTTTGCCGCGCGCGCGGCGAGGACGACCGCTCCCGCGGCTGCAAGCCACGGCAAGAGGGTTCCGAGTTGGCCGAAGACGTCGTTGAACCCGACTGCGGTTCCTTCGTGTAAAACGAATTGGTTCATTGAAAGCAAGTCGGTGCCTCCGGTGACTAAGAAGTGCCATCCGAAGTAAGAAGCTACGCCGACTGCCCAGCAAACGAATGCGAGCATTGCAATCTCTTTCCGTTCAACTGCTTCATGGCTTTCGTTTTTCTTGGAGACGAAGAGCCAGATTCTTTCGATTAAAACAAATGCGGCCAAGCCGAACTGCACTGCAACCAAGTAAAGCGCGGCTTCCTGGTGCGTCATTATTGCGAAGAAAGTCAGGGCAATTGAAGCCAGCCACTTTCTTTCAAGAACAAGATACAACGCGATTGGAATCAAGGCCATTGCAAGCGCCTGCGGCAGCGGACGGACGGTGTAAACCAGCAGGTCTGCCGGGATTGCGCTGAAAAAAGCGGCGAACAGCCCTGCTTCGGTGCCGAAGACTTTTTTGCCGAGCAAGTAGAATCCGAGGGGAAGCAGCGCACCGACTATCATCACCCACAGCCTGCTGGACGCTTCGACTGAAACGCCGGCAAGCATTACGAACGCGGCAACGCCCATTCTGTAGAACGGAACGTAAGTGGACGGAATTCCTCCCCCGTAGGAAAAGTGGTCTTCCTTGGAGTAAACGCCGGTTTCAACGAACTCGCGGATTGGCGCCGCGTGAATTCCCGTGTTGCCGTAAGTAGGCATGTAAAACTCTTTCAACACCAGCGAGTGGGTCCACAGGCTTAGCGCCACGGCCGCGGCAAGCAACAGCAACTCTATTTTTTGGTTCAATTCAAGCTCACTTCACGCGCACGACCATTACTTCGCCGTTGTCGAAGGCTTTTTCGAAAAAAGTTTGGTCGGAAAACTTTTGTTTCTCAACGGTTTTCCACCCGAATCCCGCGTGCACCTGCCGCGAAGGCACGACCGCGTAATGCGCTCCCAAGTTCTTCATTATCTCCGCCGCTTCCTGGGCTGACGTGGTTTCGTAGAACTTTGTGACGTTGTTCATGCGGTCGACCGCGTCCCGCGCAACCGCCCAGTCGCCGCCTATCGGAGGCGTGCGAAGCGACAGCGCCATCATTGTTTCCCCGCCGAAAATGTCGTAGACAACGGGCTCGTAAATGCGGGTGTTGTTCTCCAGCCAGTAAATGGCTTCAACTTCCTTCTGCGTCACTACCGTGTTGGTCCAAGGCGATGCCGCGTCAACCGCTTTCGGGACGTCGGAGTACAAAAGCAGGAAAGCGACAATCGCCAGAAAGGCCGCGGCTGCGGCAGTTTCCAATCGCGTGCGGGAAAGCATTACTGGTTTTTATTGCGCGGTGCATTAAAAGGATTTCATGGAGCCTGAGCAAGCATTCGATGAAATCGCCGATGAATGGAACGAGTACCGGAAGAATCCTTCGCATGCCCTTCCCCTGTTGCTGCAGTACGCGCCGGATGGCGAGGCGGCTGTTGACGCGGGGTGCGGAAACTGCCGTAACTCGATTGCGATTGCGGAAAAGTTCGATAAAGTGTTTGCGTTCGACGCTTCCAAGAAAATGGTTGAATCGGCTTTCGCCGCAGTAAAGGCGAGGGGACTGGAGGGCAGGATAATCGTTTCCCAGGCGAAGCTGCCCAAAATGCCTTTAGACGATTCTTTCGCTGACGCCGTTTTTCTCGTCGCGGTCTTGCACCACTTGAAGACGCCTGAAGAGAGGCGCGAGGCATTGAAGGAAGCGAATCGAGTGCTGAAGCCAGGCGGCCGTCTTCTGGTAACCGTCTGGAACCGGAGATCGGGTGCCGAAAATAAAGACGCGTTGATCGCGTGGAGAAAGAAAGACGGTTCTACTGTACAACGGTATTACTACTTTTTTTCGGAAGACGAGCTGAAGGAACTCGCCGAAAAAGCTGGCTTCCGCTTGATAGACTTTTTTTTCGAAAAAAGCGGCCGAAAACACGGCGAGGAAGGCGCGCAGAACCTTTGCGCCGTTTTCGAAAAACCCCTGCGTTTAAAAGGGTAAAACTCCTTTTCAGAAAGCAATTGATTTTAGACGGAGTTGGTTTGGGTTGACTGAAGAACATCATCACGAACACGAGTACGCGCGGCACTTGAAGGAAAAAGTGGACAAAACCACTTTCTTCGCCGCACTCGGCGCAGTCGCGATGCTCGTTATTATTCTGTTTGCCTACTCGTTCGTCCAATTCGATTCAGTCAACAAGCGGCTTTCCGCGCCAAACCCCGTCTTGGAACAGCTTTCGGCAATGCAGCAACGCGTTGCAGTGCTTGAGACGAGGAGCGTGGCCGCCACTCCCACCCCTGAACCCGCGCGTTTAGTTGTGTATTACGATTCTTCATGCGAATTCTGCTCGGATGTTTCGCAAGCGGTTTCGTACTTAAGCCAGCAACTCGGGACCCAGAACGTTGTTGTTGAAAAGGAGGACGTTGCAGGCCGTGTCGCCGAACTCAAGGCCGCTGGCATTACCAGCCTGCCTGTTTTGTTCATGCCCTCCGGCGAGGAGGCTAAGAGCGATGAAATGACGCAACTTGCGCAGTCAATGCAAGCCGTTTCAGGCGGCTACATAATGGACGCGTACGGCGTTCTCTCGGACTCGAAGGAACTGCTGTCGGACGGCTGTGCTTCCGAAGGAAAGGTGAAAGTAGACGAATTTTATTCCGAGACTTGTCCTTATTGCCTGCGTTTGACTGCCGGAACTCCGCCGGTGACGGCCAACGAGTCCTTGCCTCAAGTAAAGGAAGACTTTGGAGCGCTTTTGCAGTTCACGGAGCGCTGTATTGAAATCCACGACGGCGACGAACAGCTTTGCGTGGACAAGTGGGGCCGCGACAACTACAATGAATCCCTTCTCCTGCGTGGCGGGTATGGAATAACCGCGACGCCGACTTTCGTGGTCGACTGCAAGTATGTATTCGGCGGCCTGACGGTGGAGCAGATTGAAGGAAAAATCTGTGGCGCTAGGCCGGACGTGTGCGCGGCAGCCAATGTTACGGTCGCGTCAGTCTGAAAAAAGACTTTACGCTGCCTTGGCGTTGGTGGTGGGCGTTGGCGTCCCTGTGGCAGTGACTTGATTGGTTGTTACAACCAGCGCGCTCCAAATTGGCTTGTCTACTGAGCTGGTTGTAGTCAACGGCACTGTCGTCGCCACTGCTTTAACGGGCGGCGCGGCTACTACGTTGGTAGCAGGGGTTGCGGCCACGAGTTGCTTGTTTGCGGCTTCAACGGATACTGTTGGAGTCGGGGTTGCAACGGCGTAAGTGGTTGGAACCGCTGATATTTCGGTGGTTGCTGCGGGAGCGTTGTACGTGACGGGTACTACATTTACTGGGGTATATTGAATCATCGTGTAAGTTGCCGGAACTTCGACGGGGATTATTCCGAGAATGCTTCCCGCTTGCGTTCCGGTTGCCGTGATCGTCGTCTTTACAGTATCGTACGTCGTCGGCGTTTTTACAGTATCGTAGGCCGTCAGCGTTACTTCCGCTTTTATGCTGTCAACGGAAGTGAGTCCGCCTTCTTGTTTTGCGGCGGTTATAACATCTAAGGGGGTTACTGTCAGAAGTCCGCTTGCGCCGGTCATACTGTTAGTCAAGACCGTTCCTCCTGACGTTACAGTCACTTCGTTCGTGGTAGTAATTGGCGTCAGGCTTGGATTGTTTGTTTCGGATATGATTACGGTCTGGGAAGTGGTTGTGAAGGTTAAGTCTGTTTTTTCAGCGTCGGGTGTTCCCGTGAAAGTGAACGTCGTTGTGGGCATGGTTACCGTGGGCGCGTTTCCTTGAGTATCAGTAACTAATGCGCCGTTCATGGTTACCGTGTCTGAATCGGGTTTTAGAGTCACTTGTGTGCCTTGAACTATTTCAATCGTGCTTGGAGCGACTATTGTTGTTTTTCCTCCGGATTCGACGGTTTGCAGGGTGTTCGTGAAAGCCTGGCTTACCACCGTTTGTACCGCCAAGAGCTGGGGCGAAACGAGTGCCGCGGCAGTAATGCGTATGCCTGCGTTGGCACAGTCTTTCAAGCAAGAGTCGGTAACGCTTATTTCAATGTTTTGGGAAAGTCCGTCGGCTATAGTCAAAGCGCTCGTTCCACACTTGGCGAGGCATTCTTGGCTTACGCCGAGTTTGTCGGTCGTCAGCGGCGTCGGGCTTACCAAGTGACTGACTTCAAACAGTTGCAGGTCTCCCGCTGCTGAAACGAATTCGCCTGCGTCAACGAGTACCGGCTTTGGTTTGTAGTCAACTCCGTTGCTGGTGCACAGGGTTCTCGCCATGGTTGTGAGCGTTATTGTTCCAGTGCTTGAGTCGAATGCGTTCGCCGTTTTTTGCGACTGCAGTAACTGGAGGCACTCAAGGCTGGCGACGCCGGCGGCTTGGATTGTGTTCGTGCGGCCGAAGGAAGACACTGCAGTCAAAACGACTGGAAGCGCGTTTACTCTCAGTGCTTGAATGGTTCCAACTGAAACGGCTTGAACCATTGTTTGAGCGGCGGTCAACGCGGGGGTGGCTGCCGTGTTTTCGGCGGTAGTCTGCGGAGCAGTTGTTGGAGCGGGGTTGGTGGCCGCGCCTGTCGCTGAAATGGTTGCTGTCGCTTGCGTGCAACCAAGGCTTTGTGGGCCGGCGGTGTTAGTAAGCGCTTCGCTGTTTACCGTCGCTTTTAGCGTATACGCGTTTGCGGAGAGGTAGCTGCATGTTTTCGTGCACGTTGCGCTTCGTAGTGTTCCTTTGCAGTCTGCGAACGTGGCCGTGACTTTCGTGCCTGTGCCGCAGTCTACGGCGACGCCGGTGAAGTCCGTTGCTAGTTCGGAGAAGGTAATCGTAATGGGCACGTTGCCGGCCGTTCCGGTTGCGGCGTTAACCTGGCACGACGGCGCGGCCGCCGCCAGTGCAAACAGAGTTATTAAAGACAGTACGAAAAGCGCGTTTTTCATTTTACAACCCTCCTTGAACGGTACTGCTAACCTAACTTTAGGCGCAGTAAAAAAGCTTTTTGCTAGCCGCGTTTGGCGGTTATGAAGCAGTGGTCGGCCTCGAATGGGTCGAGCAACACGAATTCCAGCACGCTGGCTTCGGCCGCGATTTTTTGTCTCTCTTCAGCGAAAATCTGTCTCGGAGGCTTTGCGGAGTTGATGCAGCGGGCCTTGATTGCGATTGCAAGCAGTTCGGCGTTGAATTGCTTGGCGTTTCGTAAAAGAATTGGCGTCTGGTCGCGGTCTGCCACGTCGGCGTAGACGACGTCGACTTTAGGAACCGAGTCGGCGTATTTTTCGGGCATTCGCGCGTCCGCCAGGATCGGGAACATGTTCGGGCGTTGTTCGCATACTCGTAGGAGGTCGCGCATCGAGTGGGGCGCAAACTCGACGCAGTAGACGCTTCCTTTTTCTCCGACTATGTCGCTGACGTGGCTTGCTGTTGTTCCGTTGGCGGCGCCGAGGTAAAGAACGTTTTGTCCGGGTTTTATTGGACAGTCGCGGAGTCCTTTGACTATCGCGGCCGCGAGCTTGCTTCGCCACGGGTCCCACAAGCGGTATTCTTCGCCGTTTTCGCGGGCGGTTTTTTCTCCGTAGACCGTTGTTCCCGGAGCGAAGTTTTTTGTAGCGAGCTTGCCTGCAGCCAGGTAGATTCCTGGAAATCTTTGTTTCAAATCAATTTCACTTTTTTGCGATTATGTCGGGAAAGAAGACTAGGCCGCCGTCGTAAGCGGCCCGTACTATTGTGGTTATGAGCTCTTTTATGCGCGCCTCTCTTTCCGGGGGCTGGATGAGAGGGCGGATCGAGCCTAGTGAGTAGTACTTCCTGCCTTGTTTTTCTCCAACGCCGTAAGTCGACCCGAGCACTGCCGCGTGGGGCGTTCCCGGAATTGTTCCTATCACGAGCCCTCGAACCATTCCCTCGGATAGTTCGGGGTGTTTTAACATAGCAACCACTTTTTTGGAGGTTTTTTTTGCTTTCAGCACTTTTTCCAGCGTGTCGTACACGTGTATTTCCATGTCCCGCAGTCCTTTCTCGGTGCGGTGTACGAAAACCGCTTTTTCTCCCGGAAACACCGACACGATTCCGCTCGAATTTTCACGTATTTTTTCATTCATTTTGAAAAATCACTTGCCGCGTATTTCCTTCAGTCTTTCGTCAAGGCTTGCCTTCAGCTTGGGCGCAATAAATTCATGCGAGTAAAAATCGGCTTTCGCTGCGATTGCCAGCTTTGCGGCCAGCGCGCGGGCAATCTTTCCCCGTTTTTCAGGAGCGGCGCCGCGTACGAAGCTTGTCTGAAAGATTATTCCGTGCTTTGGACAAGAAGTTCCTTTACGCAAGTGCTTGAACAACGCCCTTTCTGCTCCGAGGACTTGAATCGTGCTCGCAGGCATTTTCGCCAATCGCTCCAATCCGCTTGCGCGGGCGACGAGCCGCGACGCAGTCAGCGGGTCGGTCAAGTACGCTATGTTCTTGAGCGTGGTCGCAGCTTGTTGTTCCAGATAGCCTTCAAGTTCTTTGCGTGCTTCTTCGAGTTCCGCGCTTCTTTTCGCGAGCGCCATGAGCGCTTTCTTGTCGTTCAAGTCAAAGGCTGCGCCGAAGCTGTCTTTTGCTTTGGCGAGAGTTTGAGTTGCTTTTTCTTCTCCCGCAATTTCCGCAACGCGGTTGAAGTCCAGGTCTTCCTTGTCGCCGAACTCGGCTGCGAGCGTGCACGCCAGCGAGGGATCGTCGAGCTCGGGGAAATTGATTTTCATCCATTCCGCGGTGCGTTCGTCCAACAGCGATTTGGCGGACTCCAAGTCGTCCAGCGCCCTGACGGCTTGCATGACCAGCAAGTCTTTTTGCGCGAACGCTTTCTTGAGTCCTGCCCGGGTTTTACTGAAATATTCTTCTCGCTTCATGTTGGTTTCACTTTCGTTGCAGCCACGGCGGGGCAGCCGGCTGCTTTTCCTGCTTCGGCGCTTCAGCTTGTCCTTCTTCTTCTTTTAGTATGTATCCGACCATTTCGCGGGCGCCGATGACTTCTGGCATTACCACGTGCTTGGCTCCGGCGGAGTGCAGTTGTCTGACTAGCATTTCGTGTTCGGCTCTTGCGTAGACGACGATGTTGGGGTTCAAGTGCCGTGCAGTCAGGGTAAGCAGAATGTTTTTCTCGGTTTCGGGAATTACTGCAACTATTGCTCTCGCGGTCTTTATGTTGGCTTCTTCTAGGAGTTCTTCTTCGAGCGCGTCTCCTTCGATGACGAGAAATCCTTTCTTGGCTATTTTTTCGGCAATGCTTTTGTCGGAGTCGATTACTATGAACGGAATTCCTTTTTCGTACAATAATTCGGAAATGTGTATTCCGACGCGGCCTGCTCCGCAGATTATGTAATGGTTTTTCAAAGCGCGTGCTTGAATCACTGACTTCACCTCCTTCCAGTATTCGTTGAGTCTTCCTTGCAGCACCAAGTCCAGCAGCGTCCACCCGATGAACCAGAGGAGGAACACGCCGAACAACAGCAGAGTGATTTGGACGAACCGCGCGCCGCCAATCTCTTCCCCGGTGTGCGCCAGCGCCAGGGTTTCAACCGTCCGGTTGAAGCCTTGCTCGAGGCTCACGCCGAGTGAAACCGAGTAGCCGATGGTTCCGTACGCCGCCAGCAGCACTGCCAGAACCAGCAGTATCTTCAGTTGTTCCCTGACGAGACGGGTTTCGAGCTTGTGCGGCGTCCAAACGCTCATGCCAATCAATAGGAAAAGCAGTCTAAAGTTATTAAAGAGTGCGAAGACCCCCTGCCGCAAAGCAATTATAATGCCGTCCGCCGAAAAACAATGCACGAGTTTTCAGTGATTCAAGTGGCCAAAAAACAGGAGACTGACGCCGAGCTGGCGAACAAAGTAATAAACTTGTGCCAACGCCGGGGCATAATCGTTCAGTCGTGCGAAATCTACGGCTCGCACGCCGGGTTTTTCGACTACGGCCCGCTCGGAGCGCAGTTGAAACGCAACCTGGAAAACAACTGGTGGAACGCCTTCGTAACCGGCCGCGAGGACGTCGTCGGAGTCGACGGCGCAATCGTCTCACCACGCGCGTTGTGGAAGGCGTCCGGGCACTTGGATTCGTTCAACGACCCGCTAGTCGAATGCAAAAAATGCGGCTTGCGCTCTCGCGCGGACCACTTGGTGGAAGACGAGCTGAAAATCAACGTCGACGGACTCAGCACGGCGCACTTGCAGGAACTCGTCCACGAACACAAACTAAAGTGCCCCAAGTGCAAGGGAGAGCTTCTGCCGATCCGCACGTTCAACTTGATGTTCAAGACGCACGTCGGCGCAACGGCCGACGAGGCAACCGAAGTCTACCTGCGGCCGGAGACGGCTCAACTGATTTTCGCGAACTACAAGCTGGTTCAATTCGTTTCGCGAAAGCAACTGCCGTTCGGAATAGCGCAGATTGGAAAAGCGTTCCGCAACGAAATAGCTCCCCGCAACTTCGTGTTCCGCTGCCGCGAGTTCTCGCAAATGGAGATAGAGTACTTCATTCACCCCGCGAAGCTGGACGACTGTCCCCTGCTTTCGGCCGACTTGCTTGACACTAAAATGGTTCTGTTCACGCAGGAAAACCAGGAAAAAAAGGCCGAGCCCAAGAAAACTTCGTTGCGCGACGCGCTTGACAAGAAAATAATCGGAACGCGCTGGCACGCCTACTGGCTCGCCGCGTCGCACGAGTGGCTGGTTTCACTGGGGTTGAGTGCCTTGAAGCTGAGGCTGCGCCAGCACACTAAAGACGAGCTGTCCCACTACTCGAGCGAAACGTGGGACGTCGAGTACGAGTACCCGTGGGGCTGGAAGGAACTCATGGGAATCGCCAACCGGACTGACTTCGACTTGAAGCAGCACGCGAAAGCCAGCGGAAAGGACTTGAGTTACCACGACCAGGCGACAAACGAAAAAGTCGTTCCGTTCGTAATAGAACCGTCGCTGGGAGTCGACAGGTTGTTGTTTACGCTGTTGATGGACGCTTACTGCGAGAAGGGAGAAGGCGGCGAAGCAAAGACCCTTCTCTCGCTTTCGCCGAAAATCGCGCCGGTTTTCGTCTCGGTTTTTCCGCTGATGAAGAAAGACGGGCTGGCGGAAAAGGCACGCGATATCTTTCTGGACCTAAAACAGCAAGGATTTGCCGCCGAGTACGACGAAGGCGGGTCAATCGGAAGGCGCTACGCAAGAGCCGACGAAGCCGGAACACCCTATTGCATCACTATTGACTACGACTCGCTGAAAGACGACACGGTAACGCTGCGCGAACGCGATTCCGGAAAACAGGAACGAATAGGGTTAAAGGACGTCGCGTGCGCACTGCACAAAAAGCTTTAATCCAACGTCTGCTGAACTGTTTTTCAAGGTGGTTTTCGATGGCTAGCTTGATCGTAAAGTCTGCGGTAGCGGACTTCTTGAAGAAAAAGGGAATGCGTTGCTCTACTGAGCTCTACGCCGCGTTGGACAAGGCGGTTGCCGCAAAGCTCGACCGCGCGCTGGAGCGGGCGAAGAAAAACAAGCGCAGCACGGTAATGGAACAGGACCTCTGAAAGTTTTTTAACCACCTCTTCCCTTACGCGTTGCAATGGACTTGCTTGCCCTGCTGTTGAAAGCCTATTTTGCCGTCGAAGGCATTTACTACAAGGCCTGCGACTTTCTGCAAAAACTTCGTTTACCAGTCTATTCGTTGTTCGTGAACCCGATTGAAAAAAGGGGAGTTCCTTCCTTCATTGCGTTCCTGTTCGTTCTGTTCGTCGTGATAATCGGCGCTTGGACGTACTTCTCTACGGCGAGCGCGTCTTCGCAGGCTACTGACGTCCAAGTGATTGTCTACGGCCCGTCGGGAGACCGGCTTGACGACGCGACAGTCACTTTACTTAAGGGCGCGCGGGAAGTTGCTTCAGGAACTACTTACTTAGGCGTGGTTTACTTTCCGGGGATTGAGTACGGCGCAGAATTCAGCGTAAGGGCAGAAAAACAGGGTTACGAGCCGGCGAGCCAAAAAATGTTTGCCGGCGGCAACCAAGTTTTCAGAGTGACGCTTGAGCTGGCCAGGCAGTAAGTATAAAAACGACTCGAACATAATGCGGTTAAGGGGAAAGAAAATGAATTCCAAACTCGTTTTACTGGCGTTGATTTCATTCGCCGCCTTGGCAGCCGCCTCGGACGGCTTCTTTCGTTACGACGACTGCATGACTTGCGACAACGCATACGGCGGGACCGGCTTCAGCACCGGCGAAACAAGGTGTTTGATAACCGACCTTTCTCCTCCCGCAGAGCGTACTTCGGAATGGGACGCTGCGTCGCCTTTGAACAAGTTCGTGGGCACTACTTACTCCGTCACAAACCCTTGTTATTCAAGCCTTGCGCGCCCAGACGGCGATTTTGACCTGACTGTCAGAAACCAGGTTTTGAACTTCGTCAACTCTAACCTCACCCTGCACTTTCGCAACATAAACGTATCCTCCACCGGAACGCCTACTGCGTTGATAGGGACCTCTTCAAGTTGTAGCTCTGCTGGAAAGCTTAACTTGATAGTGCAGGACTTGGTTTACGTCAGCGCCCACGCGATGTTGGGCAACAACTGCGGCAACCTCACCATCGAAGCAGACAATGTGGTGGTGGAAGGGAACCTGATTGCTTCCGGCGACCTTGAAATAAGAGCAAACCGAGTTACTTTCGCAACAACTTCCTCGCTAAAGGCAGGTGGTAAAGTAAAGATAATGCGCCGCACCGAAGGCGGCGGCGCAGGAGCCCTCTCGTCATTCCTCGGAACCATTTCAGTCGGCGACGGCCTGACAAGCGCGGCTTGCGCGCTGTTGGAGGTTGAGCCGAACGAAAACCAGTACGGATTTTTCTTGGACCTCGCGAATTCGGACGTAACATTCGGGCCGTCAACCGCAAAGTTTGTCCATTGCGACGTCAAAATAAAAGCAAAAGACGTGAACATACTCAGCGAACCTTTTATTGTAGTAAACGGACGGCTTTCAATAGAAGCGACGGACACGAAAATTTCTTCAAACGTTTCCTCCCAGTACTCTCTTCTGCTTAACTTGAGCGGTTCGCTTCAACTAGCTCCAACTGCTTCCCTGAAGTCAACCAGCCACTGGGTGGCGGTCTACGCGCGCGGCACGGCCAAAAGCGTTTTAGACGGCGTAATTGAAGCCACGAACAAGAGGCCTGACTTGCCTTATGCATCGCACTTGCCGATCGAAGGCGGGCCGACCATGTACAACGACGCCGTTTTCCTCGAGTTTACGAGCGACGCCGAAGTAAACGGAAAAATTCTTTCCCACTCCGGTTCCACAGAAGCCGGCGCCGGCTTTACCGTACGGAACTCGACAATAGAAACGAATTTCTTCAACCCAGCGGTATACGTAAACCTCAGCAAGCCAACAAAGTCCGAGACTTCCGGTGCTACCACCTACACTTACAACACCAACTCCTCGAATTACTGGACTGTTCTGGACTCAAACGGCGACGGCGTGCCTGACGGATTCGAAACCGATACTCTGAAAACGGAGTTCATAGACTTTAATGCTTACAACAACAGTGACGCGTCCATCGGCTTATTCAACAGCTTAGGTGGTTACACCGTCTTACTGCACACCCCTCGCCCAAAGAACTACTCCTATCCCGCAACTGGCGAGGCGATAAATATTTACCTTTACTTGAACGACCCGTCTATTGTC